>WNGK01001704.1_pt1 | contig 29374 bp, 23 predicted proteins | sample 5400601 | NCBI WGS metagenome assembly WNGK01 (sample SAMN13153376, study PRJNA577476) | soil metagenome | isolation source: 60 cm soil or saprolite under Garry oak tree replicate 1 | place: USA:California | collected 2016-06-15 | reverse complement strand
CTACAATGATGCCGCGGTGTGGGGGTCCAGCCTGCAGGGTCGCGTTTGCAATGCCGTGCTCGATGGCAAGTTTGCCGCCAACGTCACGGCCGCTTACTCGACCGGCAATCCGGGCTGGCGCAACGCCTCGAAGAATCCCACCGAATCCAGGATGTGGCTCAATGAAACACTCGCCAGCGGCATGGTTCCTTACTTTCATTTTGTGGGTGCGGAGAAGGGATTCGGCGAAGATCGTCGCTGGCAAAAGCTCGGCGTTGATTATTTCCAATGGACGGCGCAGCACGATGCGCATTTCACTACCCGCCGTTCCATTGCCAACATAGGTGTGGTTATCGGGCAGAGCACGCAACTTCTCTACCCCGGCCCCGCCACGGTGCGCTCACACGCCTACATGCATGAAACCACGCACGGCATTTACGATGCGCTGCTGCGCGGCCGCTTCGCGTTCGACTTTGTACATGAAGACCGGCTCGAGCCGGAACGGCTCAGCAAATATCGCGCACTCCTGCTTCCCAACATCGCCATGCTGAGCGACCGGCAGTGTGAGCAGATCAAAGCCTATGTGCAAGCCGGCGGATCAATCATGGCCAGCTTTGAGACCGGCCTTTACGATGAAAACCTGAACCGGCGCACTGAATTCGGACTCGCCGAGCTGCTGGGCATCAACAAGGCTGGAGATGTAGTCGGTACTAATGGCAATCCTTATTACGCCCGCATCGAGAAACCCGACCCAGCTCCGTCGCACCCCATCCTTGACGGCTTCTCCAATACCAACTGGCTTCCTGGGTCGCAGAATCGAGTGCCATTGGGGCCGATACAGAATCCGGTGCTGACGGTGGTGCCGGGATTTGTACGCTATCCGCCGGAGCTCGCCTACCCGCCCATCTCGAACACGGACGAGCCTGCGGTGGTCCTGCGCGAGGCAGGCTCCAGTCGGCTGGCCTACTTTCCCGGAGACATCGAGCGCTCCTATTGGCTCACCGGCCACGGCGACCTGCTCCGCCTGATGCACAACACCATACGCTGGATCACCAACGACGAGCGCGTTGTGCATGTCGAGGGCGAAGGCTTCCTTGAGGTGTTCTGCTGGGAGACAGCTCCCGGATACGCCATGCATCTGCTCAACTACACCAACCCGAGCGCACAGCATGGATGGATGCAGTCAACCTACCCGCTTGGTCCCCAGACCATAAGCCTGAAGCTGCCGCAGAACGTCAGGGTGCGGTCCGTTGAACTGTTACAGGGTGGACAAAATTTGCCCTTCCACTTGGAGGATCAAGTCTTGCAATTCACCGTACCGCGCGTTGACGATTACCAGGTCGCCGCCATCACAGTCGCCTAATTCGTAATCCTGCGTTGAGGTGTGTGAACGCCTTCCCACTTAGGCTTGAAGTGGCTTGAGTTCCTGGAATACGGTGGGGATCAACTCAGCAACCGTCGGGTGAATGTGTACCGAGCGCTGAAGTAACGAAGCCGGCTGGCGGGCGTACATCGCGGTCAGCACACAGTGGATTGCTTCATCTCCGCCAACTCCAAAAATCGTCGCCCCAAGAATCTGCTGAGTCGCGGCGTCTACAAGGACTTTCATAAAACCCCGAGTCTCGCCCTTCTCGATGGCTCGCGATACCTTCGTCATCGGTCGAATGCCCATCAGCGCTGCCATGCCTTGTTCACGCACTGCTCTCTCGTTCATCCCCACTTGCGCCAGCGGCGGATCGATGAAGAGTGCGTGACAAGGGATCCTGTCCGACACCCGGCGAGGGTCGCCGTCGAGAAGATTCGCGGCCACAATTTCAAAGTCGTTGTAGGACGCGTGTGTGAATCCACCTCGTCCATTGCAGTCGCCCAGCGCCCAGATCCCGTCCACGCGCGATCGAAGCTGATCGTCCACTTCAATGAAGCCTTGGCTGTCCACGGAGAGCCCCGCATTCTCGAGTCCTAGATCGTCGGTGTTAGGTTGGCGCCCCACTGCAAGAAGCGCATGCGAGCCGTGCACTTCCGGGCTGTCCTGCTTGCAGTCGACGTTCACAACCACACCCTCAGGGGTCGATTCAAGACGGATACACTCCGAGCTCAGACAGAACGAAATGCCCTCGGCCTCCAAGGCCTCGCGTACACCTTCGCAAACATCCACATCCTCGTGGCCTAGCAGGGTGCGGTTCCGCTCGACCACCGTCACCTCGGACCCGAATCGCCTAAACATCTGTGCAAATTCCAGCCCCACATAGCTGCCGCCCACAACGACAAGGTGTTGCGGCAGAGCCTCCAGTTCCAGGATCGTCGAACTCGTCAGGAATGGGACGCGATCAATTCCAGGAAATGACGGAACGCGCGGACGGGCGCCGACATTCAGAAAAATGTGCTTCGCCCTGAGCACGTCATCGCCGACTCGCAACCGATGAGCCGCTTCGAAACGAGCGTGGCCGTAGATGAGGGTGCAGCCTTTCATGTCCTTCACCCAGCGCTCGAGGCTGGCCACCGACTTCGCGACGATCGCGTCTTTTCTCTCCTTCACCTTCTTGAGGTCCACACTGACGGCCTCTCCGCCTGTAACGCCATACTCGATTCCGTGCCTGGCTGTGTAGGCTGCTTTGGCGCTGGCGACCATCGCTTTCGTCGGCGTACATCCGTTGTTGACGCAGGTGCCGCCCAGGCGTTCTCGCTCGACAAGGGCCACTGTCCAACCAGCTTGCGTGAGCCGGCCCGCAAGAGAGGGACCAGCCTGTCCGGCTCCGACAATCACGGCGTCAAATGTGTGTTCCATTCAAGACCTCGCTACTGCCACGATAGCCGAAGCGAGCACGCCGGCTGCGAGAGCCACAGCCAAAGTCTTGTACCGCTCGACCGCAGGAGCATCACGCAATCGAACTGGAACACGTCATTTTTCTGACTTCGCCAACGAGGCAGTGAAGTCTCCGTCGACACCGCACGGGTCTACGCTCACGGTCCCAGCGATCTTGCCGGCGGCGGAATCCAGCGTCCCGATGTACTTGATTGTCAAAGGAGTGCCGTTGTACTCGGAATCGAACGACTAGGTGACCTTGGTCCCATCCACATTCCCTGTAACCGTTGCGTCTTTCCCTTCTGAAGTCTTGCAAGTCCCGGTCAAATCCTTGTCGGTCTGGGTCAGCGTGCATTCTCCGTCGCTGTCGTTGCCCGCGATACTGCTGTGAGTCTTCCATTTGCCGGTAAGGGAGGCATTGTCGGCCGCGAGAGAGGTAACGGCCGCAGAGGCCAGCAGAACCGATGCAAACAGTCTTTTCATTTCATGGTCCTTCCAAGGGTGGTGGTGGTTGGCACTGAGTGCCAGTCAGTCAGCGCAGTATATTCGGCACTAAGTGCCATGGTTTCGCGGCGGTCATTCTTTCGCTATTTTGCAAGCAAGGATGATTTGTTGGCGCAGAACGTTATCCATTACGGCATTGCGCTGACTGAGGCTATCACTGCATGTCCGCCGACTTTCACGCCTCTCGAAGTCGTGCGAGAGACGGTTCTGTCTGTCGGCAAGCGGTCCGCTGCACACCCTCTTACCCGTCGGGTCATCGAAATCGCTGAACGCAGCGCCTCAGCGCGACGGGCGCACCTCTCGCGCTGGATGGAAGTAGAGGACAGCGTGGCTGAGGCGTTTGCCAACCGTCTCAGGAGCGCATCAAAAGATGAACTGAAACCGCGCTTGCTCGCCAGCCTCACCTTGGCGGTGTTGAACGTCGCAATCATCGCGTGGTTTCGTGGCGAGTACCAGGATTTCTCCGTCGCGGCGAGGCATGCGTTTTCAAATCTCACCCGTATCTTCAGTGATCAGACGAGCTCAGGCCAATCCAGAACGAGTGCCACACCTGGGCGGGAGCCGGCCGGTGCATCTGGTCGGCGAAGGCCGGATAAGGGGAAGCAGTAAAGCGACAAAGGCTCGAAGCAACTCGTTGCCCGGCTGGCTTCCATGGACGCCTATTACCGTTAGCAGAAATTGGGAGATGGTTGGGGACCAAGTCTTTGAGAACGTGGGGGCGCGGGCCCGACTCGGAGTGGTGCCAATGAGCGCATTTGTCTGTTCCCGTCATTTTAGGACCCGCACATCATCTTTACCCCCATTAATCGCCAAACCTTTCAAGCCCAGCTGAACCCGCTCTGCTGGAGCGGCAGGGTACGAATCCTTTTACCGGTGGCGGCAAATATGGCGTTGGTTACCGCCGGCAAAGTCGGCGGCAGCGTCGGCTCGCCCAAACCTGTGGGTGCATAGTCGGTCTTACGCCAATGCACCTCGATCTTCGGTGCCTGATTCATGCGCATCAGCGGATGGTTATGGAAATTCGATTGTTCGATCCTGCCGTCTACCAGCGTGATCTCCTGTCCCAGGTGGCTCATGCCCTCGATGATGCCGCCAAAGGAGATGTTCTCGGCTGCCGCCGGGTTAATGATCTGGCTGCCGACATCGCCCGCAGCCCAGATCTTGTGCACGGTCACCTTGTTCTCGTCGTCAACGCTTACATCGGCGACCTCGGCGAAGTAGCCTAGATGGCAGAACCATGCGGCGATTCCCATTCCACGCCCATGTCTCTTGGGGCGATGAGCCCAGCCTGACTTTTCGGCGACTAACTCAAGCACGCCTTTGAAACGCTCCGGGATCAGAACGGATTGCCCCGTTGGCTCGTGGTCGCCCACAGCATCGTGTTCGCCCGAGGACCATGGCGCCTGCTTGTTACTGAGCAATTCAAGCTGGAACTCGAGCGGATCGCGTCCGGCGGCGTGAGCCATCTCGTCAAGGAAGGACTGCGAAACCCAGCAGTAGGCGTTGTCGCCGGGCGCGCGAAGAGCTCCGGTGCGCAGCATGAGCGACTGCGTGGATGTGTAAAGCGCGTACGAGGGCGCAAAGCCAGCAGGATAGGTGTCACGCCCGATGCCGCCGCCGGAGGTGGAGTGCTTGTCATCTCCAAAGGTGACGAGGTGATGCCGCCAGGCGGTGAGCTTGCCCTGCGCATCAGTGGCGCCCTTCAACCCGACCGTTCCGCCCGGCCGAAAGGGGTCGTGGGCAACGTCATCTTCGCGCGACCATAGCAGCTTGACGGGCGCGTCAACGCGCTTTGCGATCCAGGCTGCCTCGACGAGGTAGTCATTTTGAAGTCTGCGGCCAAAGCTGCCTCCGGAGCGCACCATGTGCGTGGTAATGTCGCTCTCCGGGATGCCGAGCGTGCGGGCTACGAGTCCGCGGCCATCGACGGGCAGAGTGCTGGTGGACCACATCTCCAGCTTTCCATCCTTCCAGTGCGCGGTGGCGCCTTGCGGCTCAAGCGTGACGTGCGCAATGAACGGATATTGGTATGTGGCCTCAACCACCTTGGCGGAGGATTTGAGCGCGGCGTCCAAGTCGCCATACTTGCGCAGCGTGTTCGCGGGCGCGGCCGCAAGAAGTTCATTAGCTCGCTTGTTGAAGCCCTCGGTGCTTTGCGCGGCCGCGGGACCCAGGTCCCAGTCAACCTTGAGCTGTTCGCGAGCCTTCTGCGCCTGCCACCAGGTATCGGCCACTATCGCAATGCCCGGTTCCATCCCCGGCTCCCACGGTGTATAGGGTGCGGGAGTGATGTCGCCGTCAATCACGAGCACATGGCGCACGCCTGGCAGCGCCTTGATCTGATCGATGTTGGCAGACTTCACCTTGCCGGCAAACACGGGAGCCTTCTCAATCGAGGCATACAACATTCCCGGCAGTTCCACGTCAATGCCGAAGAGGGCCTTGCCGGTGACGATCGCGTGTGTATCGACTCCTGCTTGCGAATGCCCGACGATGTGGTAATCCTTTGGGTCTTTGAGCTTGACGCTGCTGAGGGCGGGCGCGGGCAGAGCGGCGGCCTTGGCGGCCAACTCTCCGTAACTCAAGGAGCGCTCCGAGGCGGCATGAAGGATCCGGCCCGATCGGGTGGTGCAGTCAGCCTCCGGCACGCCCCAGGTTTGCGCGGCGGCCGTGATGAGCAACTGGCGCCCGGCGGCACCCACCCGGCGCATCGGCTCCCAGCCCGTCGGAGTATTCGCGGAGCCTCCTGAAAACTGCGGGCCGTAGATCCTCTCATTGAGTTCTGCCTGCTGGACGCGAACGTCCTTCCAGTCGACATCCAGTTCCTCGGCAATCAGCATGGGCAGCATGTTGCGCATGCCCTGTCCGGACTCCGAGGCGCGCGCCATGATGGTGACAGCACCATCGGGTGCAATGTGGATGAAGGCCCGCGGCGTAAGTTCCGGCGGCGCCCCGGTCCCCTGGGCTGCAGCGAGCGGCGCGTGATAAAGATCGAGCGCGAGGCCGCCGCCCGCAAGAGCCGTCAACTGCAAAAACGATCTCCGATTCAAGCGCATGAGCGAGCTCTCCTTCACTTGGAGCGGGCTGGGGAGCCCGCCTGTGCTGCTTCGTGAATGGCTTGGCGTATGCGCGGATAGGTTCCGCAGCGGCAAAGGTTGCCGCTCATGGCCGCGTCAATGTCCTCATCGGAGGGATGCGGCGTGCGCTGCAGCAAAGCGGCGGCAGACATGATCTGGCCGGCCTGGCAGTATCCGCACTGCGGCACGTCGAGCGCCTCCCACGCCACTTGAGCCGGATGCAGGCCATCGGGCGAGAGCCCTTCGATAGTGGTGATTGGCTGGTCCGCCACCGATCCCACAGTTGTGGCGCAGGAGCGCACTGCCTCTCCGCCGACAAGAACAGTGCACGCGCCGCAAAGTCCCAATCCGCATCCGTACTTGGTGCCCGTGAGGTGCAATGTGTCGCGCAGCACCCACAAGAGGGGTGTTTCCGGCGCAACGTCTACGGTCGCTCCAACGTTGTTGACCTTCAATTTGATCGGCATATTCACACCCAATCCGGTTAGGACACAAGCACCGGTTATGATTACGGGCTTGGGACGCGAGTGTACCAAATTCCCGTCGCTGCAGACCACTGGGAAGTCGGTAAAGGGTCCATCCGGATTCGACAAGAGAACAAACAACAGTCGACGCTCGTGCCGAGCTCGAGTCCACTACGAACCGGAGTAAACCTGAAAGGCCGCCCAATAGAACGGCTTGCGAAAAGTGCCCTGCGAGTGCGCCAAAGAGAGTTTGGCGGCACGCAAGGCCTCGTCTGGCGGATGGTTAAGCTCCATCTCGGAATAGAGTCGATCCATCATCTGAGGTGTTGAAAGATCGCTGACCTGCCACAGCGCACCCACCACGCTGTGTGCTCCGGCGCGGAGAAATGCCCACGAGAGCCCCAGCAGTCCTTCTCCCGCGTATGCGCGCGATCCCGACCCGTAGCAGGTGGAGATGGTCACTAGTTCCGCGTGTAGCGGGGTGTGAATTACGTCGCGTGCGTACAGGCGGAAGTCCTCCCGATGGCCTGGGTTCGCGGATAGCACGACCGCTGATTCGAGCGGCTCGAGCCGGCTGGCTGTGCCGTGCGCTACGAAGTGGATGTAAGTGAACCGCTCAGGATGAGTGCCTCCATACGCGGCGGGAAAGGCACGGTCGCCGGTAAGAACGGTCCGATCATTCGCCGGGAAGTGACCGGAAACGGCGCTCACCTCCGGCCCGGCGTTGGGGAGGTCGTTGAATGCGCCAGCCGGGGGAACGGGGTCCCCGATGAGGAGCAGACTGGAGGTCTTCTTCCTCAGTCCATGGCTCGCGAATGAATTGAGCAAGCGCAGGGAATTGGCATTCGTCACGGTCACATCGTCAATCCAGAAATGCGGCGCGGGCTTTGAAACCAGCAGGGTCTCGAAGTTCAACTCATTCAGAGCGCCATCAGGAAGCACGAAGACCCGCGATTGCGGGGGGATCATCTCCCGCGCGGGAGCGATCAGCGCGTCGTAAAGCGCGAGTCCGGCCGGGTTTTGGGTCGCCAGGACATCCTCTGCATTGAGGATCGCTTTGCGATAGGCTGCTACCTTCGCGGCGATGGTAGCCTTTGCGGGGAGCCGAAAGAGCTTCACGCCTTTCGCCGTCACGACCCATAGCCAGGACTGGTGGTCTCCGAGGGAATATTCCAACAGAACGGCGTGCAGCTTTGCTGCGAGTGCGCGCGGGCTCACGGTTGGTTCTCGAGCGGCCGGGGCGGCGCCCTGTTTATTAAGCCTCAGTCCCTCCTCGAGTGCGCGGGCCCGTCCAATGTCGAGGAGTTGCAGCGCTTCCTCTTCCCGATGATGGCTGATAAGAAACTCCGCAAAATGCGGGTAAACACCATCGGCATTGGCAAAGAATGGCAGCTTGGATTCTTCGTTTCTGATCGTGGACCGCTGCTTTTCGAACGTTCCGACCGCCTTGCGGTACCAAGCTTCAGCGAGTTTTGCCTGAGTGCTGTCCTCAAAAAGACCGGCAATCGCGTCCTGGGCATTGAGCCGCTGTGACGGTAAGGCCTCAGGGCGTGAATCAACCTCTAGGAAATTGCTTTGTGCCTCCTTCCGATCTCCTCTTTTCAGAGCAAGCCACCCATTCAGGAAGACCAGGTCCAGTTCTGTGGCCGTGTTGTGGTTCGCGCGGGCGGCAGCAAGAGCGGGATCGCACATCTGCGCCGCCTCGGCATACTGGCCGCGGTCGTAGAGTAGCCAGGCAAGGTCCATCTGAACAGAAGCAGTCTCGCGCGCGCTGTGAATCGATTCGGCCAGGGGAAGCGCCTTTTTGTAGGAAGCTTCTGCACCCTCCAGATCTCCAAGTTGCCACTCTTCTTCACCGAGGTTATTCAGCCACCGCACTTGGTCCAGTTGGTTGCCGAGTATCTCCGCTTGTTTCGACCCTTCGGTGAAGATCGCCCGTGCCCGCTCGTGATCTCCAATCTCGTGGTATGCCCACCCGGAATTACCAAGCGCGCTCTCGAGCATCAGCTTGGCGTCAATGCTCCGCGCCAGTGCCGTGGCCGCATTGAACGCGTCGAATGCCTCATCATAGTGCTCCTGGTGCAGGGCCGCTACCCCTTGGTTAATGAGCATTTTCGCTTCAAGGTAGCTGTCTGAGCGCACATGCGCGGCGTCGCGGCCCTCGCGAAAGACTGCAGCCGCTTCCGTTAGCTTGTTCTGCTCAAGGTCGACGACCCCGGCGGCACCGCAAGCCTCGGCGCGGAACCTGGATTGAGTCTGCGCGCTGAGCCGGAAAGCCTCCTGCGCTTCTGTTTCGGCCTGGGAAAGTTTGCCAAGCCTGGTCAGTGCGGTCGCCCGCAGGGCATACCGCTGAATGGTATAGTCCGAGCTTGCCAGACTGGCAGGTAATGGGCTCTGCATCAGGGCCAGAGCCTCGGCGCTTTTGCCCTGATGGATGCGGATGGTGGCTTCAAGGAAGCGGAAGTTCCACTCCCAGGCAGGATCGCGGCCCGCAAAGCGTGCGACGGCCTGGGCTGCGGCACTTTGTGACGCGGAAAGATCACCGTGCACGAACTGCAAATGAACCGCGTCGTAGAGCGCTTGAGGCTGCTGTTGCGCCGGTTGGGTTCCGTGACAGCCTGCGAGCCCGATGAGGGCGAGCGCGGCCAGCGCCAGCAGCGCTGCTAGCCCACCGACCCGCCATTGGAGCCCGTTGTCCCGCCGCTGATGTCTCCCCCGGTGGGTGAGCCAATCTCGGCGCGAACCATGGTGAGCCGGTACACGTGGTCGTACATGCTCACTTCCCCAAAATAGAACCTGCCCACTCCGGCGATCTCCACGATGTGGCCCCAGGTCTTCCCCGGAATCGTTCCTGTGAATCCGTTCACCAGCGACGCATGCACGTGACCATGCTCGGCGATTTTCTCGTCTGAGCCGATCCATCCGTATCGTCGCACGAGCCAGTCGGGCGCTGCGTGTTCGCCCGAGATTCTCTGAGCGTGCTGCTCGCGTGCGGATTTGAGGAGCTTCGCGTTTTTCAGCCATGGGCGCTTCGGTCCATCATAAGACGGAACGAGCAGGTTGAGGTTGATGACGGGTTCCACGGGAAAGCCTGCGATGCGCAGGCCGATGAATTGGGAGCCAACGAATGTCACCCTCGGTGCGCAGCCTTCCGGTGGACGTTCGGTAGAGATCTGCGATACAACCCGCTCGACTGTAATCATATCAAGCAGGTTCAGGCCCTCGACCACAGCAGTGACCAGGGTGGTGGAATCGCCTGTCCGTTCATCAACCGACCCCGACACGCGACACGAGGCGGCACGGTAGGACGCCAGATCCTCAAAATGGAAGGCGCCGGACCGAGCGGAAGTGAAGCCGCCTGCCGCAGGCAGGGAAACAGAGGCCTGCGCCGGAATCACTTTCTTGAGAGGCCGGTGGATCGAGCCTCCAAGGGCGTTTGCGTCGGCGTGGTAGTAGTGAAAGCGCTGCGAATCGGTTCCCATGGTCTCTCCTGACTGAAAGATCAGTCTCCGTTCTGGACCCGAAAGCGGTACTGCACAAGTTCTACTGGAAGCCCGCCGCTCTCCTGCATTCCTTCGACTGCCAGAGTATAAATCCCGCTGTGAACCTCGCTGGCCGGCAGACGGACGAGAAGCGAGTTCCTGGCCTGCTCTGGCGAGACGTGGATGGTCCCCGCGACCGAACCAGACGGAGTGTGGAAAGCCAACCTGTACGACGAAAATCGATTGTCAGTCGGCACATCCACATAGAAGAGCAGAGGCTGTCCAGTAGATACCGTCGCCGTAGGCACCTCGGTCCCGCGGCTCGCGCCGCCGATCAGAGAGGTGGCCTGCAGCACGGCCGGCGCGTCGGCGGCGGCGACTTCACCGCGAAGCCTGGGCAGTGTCACCGCATTCTGGTAGACCACTACGATCGCCATTGCGGTGACCAGCGCTCCGGCCAGCGGCAAAGCCAACATCGACAAGAACGAGCGGCGCTTCGCAACCGGCGCGCTTCGGAGCGCGGACTGCAGCTCGGTCCTGGTCTGCCCAATAAAGGCCGCTCCCACCCGCACCTCCAGAGCGCACTCCTGGCATTCGAAGAAGTGCTCTTCGAATTCGTCGCGCAGGCCGGCCGGCAATTCGTTCAGCAGGTACTTCTCGGCCGCAAATCCTTGCAATGCTTCAACATGATTCATGATGTTCCATGCCTTTGCCCTAACGTCACTACAGGTATAGTGCAGTTCGGGCAAAGTCGTGTCATTTTGATTGCGGGTTCATCGTGCCACCCGGGCTTTTGCCTGGCAAATCCTGCATTTTCAGAACCAGATTCTGGACTCCCGCAAGCGATTGCAGGTTGGTAAGGCGTTCCCTTGCCCGGATTGCCGCGTTCTTGATGTAGACAGCTTTGAAGGATTGTTTGGCTCGGTGCAGTAAGACCCTGAGATACTCGCGGCCGACGCCCAACTCTCGGCAGACCTCGTCCTTGTCCCTCTCTTCCAGAAAGATCGCCCGCAGCAGTTCGCGATCCCGCTCTCCCAATTTCGCGAGTATCCGACGCACCGCCCCGACCTCATCCTGGGAGAGGACGCGGCTGAGAGCATCCGGGGCGTCTGAAGGGATCGGATGGTTCTCCTCGTGCGACTCGAGGGAGTCCGTCCGTCCCCGAGACCGGTAGTACTCAAGAAGTACGTTGTTGCAAACAGAGTTGACGAATGCGCCCAGACGGTCAGCGTGATGCAAGCCACCCTCGGCCTTCAGGGCTGCCAGTACCCTGGTGAAGGTCTCTTGGCGCAGATCTTCGGCCACTTCGCGAGAATCAACCCGCGAACGCAGCTTGAGTTGGATCAGTTCGCCGAAATAAGACGCAAAATGCTCCAGCGTCGGGGCATCCGCAGCGCGGAGCCTCGCCGTATACGCCGCGTCAAATGACTCGAATTGCAAGCGGTAGCTTCCTCTCCTCGTGTGTCAACTCGACCATGTTACACCCATATCGATTACAACTCGGGAATCTAGGAGACCGCTTTTTGGGGTTCCGAAGTCAATTCATACACCGCCGAGCAAGCCCAAAGGTAGCAGACTCCGGCGACGGCGACCGCAAAAAGGCCCGCCTTTGAATAGACGGGCCTCTTCGAGTTGAGCGGTTCGAATCGCTACTTCGCGTCCTTGCCGAAGACCGAGCCAACCAATAACTCGACCCTTGACTTCATCTCGCGACGCAGTCCATCCGAGGTTTTGTCAAGTTCCGCTGTCAACTTCGCAAGTTCCGGCTGCACGCGACGGAGCCGCTCGGTGTATTCAGCCGGTGGCAGCTTGATCCGGTACTTTTCCAGGGACTCGTACAGGATGATGCACCACCACCACCAGATGCGGTACTGCTGCCCGAGACCGATGTCGCCGCCTGCTTCCGAACTCTCACTGAAGTTCGGCGAGTCGCGCGGATCCCGAACCGCATTCGCATATCCATAGGCCTCTTCGGCCTCGATCTTTCCATCACCATCGGTATCGGGATCAAAGGCGAGCGCCGCTCCGAAGGGGTCATGCCCGGCTTGAGCCGCGATCCAGTCTCGCGCGAATGGATCCCAGTTGCCATCGGCCGAGACATAGGAACTTTGCGACTCAATTGCGGCAGAAGCAACGCTGGTGGCTGCGGCGGGGCTCTTGGCCAGGATTGAAGCGTTGAATCCACCCGAGTTGCATTGCTCCAACATCACAATCAGCTGACGGAACTTCGGCAGTTCAGCAAGCTTGTTGGAGAAATCTGCGTTGTAGTACTTCCCCCAACTTGGATAGGTGAACAGATGCGAGGTGCCAGGCGTGCCATCGTAGTCGCCATGATTGTTGCAGTGGATCAATAGGGTGTCCAGAGACTTCATCTTTGTCTTGAGAGTGTCCACCGCAGCTTCGAAGGCGGCACGGTCTCCTTGTCCGGTAATGTTAATCCGGTAAGGCGTGCCGTCGCCTGGCCAGTGAGTCTGGACGCCATCCTGAGTGTTCAAGGTACCGTCGTAGCTGAGAGCGTAGATATGAGAAGGATCAAAAGAATACACGTCAATGAGTGTCCGATAGAGAAACTCCATATCATTGAGATGGCGCTTGTTCGACATCCCCGAGTACAAAAGGGCGTAGCGGCTGCCCTCCGGAAGAATGATAGGGCAGCGCCAGATGGGAGGATACCAGCGGAACCGAATGGCCGAGTCGACAAACGCCACCGGCTCGTGGAACGGCCGCAACGTACTGGGGCGTCGCGCGTCGGCGATGGGTGGGAGTCGAGCGGGGAACTCATGATGAAAGGCGCCTGTCTTGGCATCGTAGAGCAGATAGCGGCAGTTGTGGCCAAAGTTCGCGCGTGGATCTTCGTCAGCAAATACCAGGATACTGGGGCGATCCGCCACGATTTCTTGAAACTCTGGACCGATTCTCTCGCCTTTCTCGTAAACGTGTTCGTCGAGATGAAGGTTGGTCGTCTCCCTCTTGTCGAACGTTAGGGTGCTGAACGCGTGGGTGCGGACGCGGTGAAGTATTTGTTCGTTTCTCTCGTCAGCCATCTTGTGTCTCCTAACTCAATGAAGTCTGTGAACCAATGTGGATTGGCTGCATCAGAGAATGATGCGCCTGAAGTTACTGTGGAGACGCCACAGCATCGTCTGGTACTGAAGGCGCCTTATATACAACGCGCCATCGCAAATCCCCATGAGGCTGAAAGGGCGGAAGACGAGTCTCGAACGACCATGTTTCGTCACTCTCGCGGCTCACGAGCAAATACCGCGCAGGGTGGCCCCAGTTGGCCATTGGCACCCGGTCGATGAAGGCAAGCCAGGACTCAGCTTTGACTTCAACTTCAGTGCCTGGAAACCGCAATCGGGTTCCTGCCGCGAACGGCTTCTCGGTCACCGCGGCATAGGCAACACCGTTGGTGCGTTCCTCCGCTGTCAGATGTGTCGGCAGATTGGAGACGAAGTCTTCATAAGAATTGCTTGTCATGTCGCGCAGTCCTTTGGGATGGGGTGAATTACCTTTCGCGAGAACCGCTCGCGCAACTCACCTTCCTGGCTATCTCCATAACGCACTCGAATGCTCTGGCCCTCTTCGGGCAATTCCAGGAAATAGCCGCGAATGCTGCGCTGATCCGGCGAAATTGAGATCCGCCTGGCGATCATTTCCCCGATGAGGAGCTCGGGCTCGATCGCTCGTTGGGGAAAGTCTGGACCGAAAACCACGACGCGAAGAGCCTCGACGACCTTCGCCTCGCGGCCCTCCAGAGGCATCCGCACCATCTCGGCTTCGTAATGACTCAGCGGCAGTACGTTTCTAGCCATGTTGAACTCCCACGGACTATTGGGTGAATTCGATGTCGTCGATCTCTATGTGACCGGTTAGATTCGTGTCAAATTCGAACGACACCAAAGCAATATTCGTCAGATCCACGTCCTGAGCGCCTAAATTGGCGATGGTGAACGACGCAAGGGGAATTCGAACGCTCTTGAGCGCTGATTTGATTAGATCGGCGAACCCACGCTCGTAAGGAAACGGAACATCAGTGAAGGTACTCACGCGAATCGCGCGGGACTTGCCGCCGCCGTCTGTAAGGCGCACAAACAAATCTTGCGGCTGGTTCGATGGATTCTCCGGGCTGCCGTATTTCTGGGTTACGCGAAAAGCCAGTACGGAATATCCAGAAATATCCTTAGCCGTCACCGGCACTTGGCTCGAGTATCTGCCTGATAGACTCTGCCACGCAATTTCTCCGCCATTCGTTACGTGAGGGGAATGGGCGTCAAGAGTACGAAGCGCGTTCTCAGCCAGCGTCGAGAGAGCGGTCGGAGTGACGGTGCCGCCGAGCGTGTTGATATTGGGGTTGTGGGGGGCCTGTTCAAAATTGTCCAGCAATCGTACGCCTGGCTCCTGGTGAGAGGCATGAATCCGCAAAGAACTGACCAGGCTTGGTCTTAGGTTCGCGCTGAAATACTCCAGTTGCTCGTCGCGGCCCTGCAGGTGAGCCTGCATGAAGGCTGTGACATATCCCTTGGCCACATTTTCGTGATCATTCAAAGAAATGAGCTTCGGCACGTCCGACGCCGTGATATCAGACTCGACGCTTAGGAAAGTGGGAGCCCAGACGGTGTTGAACTGATCGTGTGTTGCACCATAAACGAAGATAAATGAACGCGGCCGGCCCGCCTCGTCATAGATATTGAAGCAGGTGCGATCCGGCCAAGTACCGGCAACGTCGCCATCGTTCGAGCCATAAATAACCAGCAAGGGGATACCCGGATCTCCGTAGTGATGGTAGTCAGTAGGAGCGATGGAAACACCGGCTTGAATATTCCAGCCAAGCCCTTCGGCAGCGTTGATTCGCGCCGCGCGTACCACTGCTTCGCCCCCGCGGGAGTGGCCCGCGATGCCGATATGGTTCAGGTCAATGTGGCCCTGGAACAATCCTGGGTTGGCATTGTTCTGAGCCATGATGTTGATGTGTGCCAGGATTGCGCGAGCGCGGGTCTCGATCATCACCCCTACCGGCGCGTAAATACTCATTGCAACGAAGCCTTGGCTCGCGAGCTGGTCGAGCAGGTAGTTATATCCGAGATAAGAAGTGTCATAACCCGAGTTGCCATGCATGACGACCACGAGTGGGAAACTCCCAGGTGCAAAAGCGGCATCGATTCCGCTCGCCTGCGCCGGGTAACGGACCGAAGCGGTGAGCGGAAGCGCGTCCGTTGGCATCGGCCCTGCATCGGTCGATGGCACTTGTATGGTTCCAAGAGCGTAGTCATGTTGCCCGATTTTGCCCACATACTGACCTGGCAAAGACGGATCATCCGTCACATAGAAGCCCACACGCACATAGCCGTCGATCATGTCGAGCGGAGGATCGAGAGAACCGTCGCTTACGAAATTCTGCGGATTCGCTGCATTGTTGCCGAAATCGATAGCGATATCGTACTTGCCAGGGAGCTGTGGATTCGGCCAGACGAGGGTCGTATTCCAATTAACGCAGCCAGGCACGATGGGCACCATCTTCGGCGCGGAGGTCATGCCCGGGCCGGAGATATCATTCAGTGCACTGCTCACTGACCACTGAGCCGCGGTTTTATGTTGGATGACATAGACCACGGCACGCTGGCTGACAAGCCCCGATGGCAGTGCGTCGGGATCGAGGGCGGCGTAGACATCGGTTCCTATCGGGAAGTTATTGACGAACTTGAAATAGGGCCGGTGAGCTAGCGGACGGCCGGCGATCTCAGGTGTAAGAACGATGCCATTGTCATAGCCAAAGCGTTTGTTGAAGGGTAGCCGAATGACAAGAGAAGCGAACCGGCGATCCGAAACAACATCATCCGCGAGTAAAGTGGTTTCCTCCGCTTCATACCATCCAGGAGGAAAGGCCCGAGCGATGAACTGGTAGCTTCCGGCGGGGATCTCATGGCTTTCTGCCAACTTGACAATATGCTCCGCAGAGCCATCGTGATGGAACAGGCGGCTGCAAATGGCGCCTTTATGCGTGGTGACTGGTTCTATTGGATCGCCTACTCGCCACCCAAACTGGCGTGGGACGAGATACACCCGGACGCATCCTGCCGGAAAATTACGAAGCGCTAGTGAGACTGGTCCGTTGCCTTGCTCGATACCGGTTTGCAGCCGCCCGTTCGCATCGCAGGCAAAGATCCACCGCTCCCTATTTCGCGGCATTACCGTAAACTTCAGGTCCTCGAAATCGCGATCTTTTTCCTGACTGACCGCGGCACGGATGGTGAAGGTGCGACCAGCCATTGCCTTATGGGCATCGGCATCAGATTGTGCGTGAGTCTCGCCCTGTTTGAACACTCCAACATAGGGAATCAACGCAGTCGCGGCCAGGGTTCCATGTCGATCAGTCGAGTAACGAGCAAGGAGGGTGTCCGCCTCGTCTGCTGACTGACTCGACAAGTGGAAGTCATAGAGGGTGGATGGATGCAGGCCCCGGCCTTCAATAAATATGGTGGAACCTATAGGAAAGACTTCAGTAGAGATATTTTTCTCGTCGCTCAGCCGGAACCTGTTCATCCTATCCACCTAACTCGTCTATTCAGCGGACTCGCGGGACCTTTTCCAATAGAGAGGTGTTGGCAGCCGATTGTTACCTACCGCCTTCTGTGCATTTCCAGGGTCCCGCACATGAACCAGCAAGCGAGAATCCCTTGCCGGGTCGTGCACAGAGAGATGGTGTTGAATTGGCCTCCAACGTTTCGCCTTTTCTATTTCTGGCCAGCGCGATTCCTAGTACCGTGACTGGGTGATTTTGTAATCGCGCCTATGAACTATTGGTGCCCCAGAGCCTGCCCTGAGCCTGCCGAAGGGTCTCGCTTTTGAGACCTGGGAAACCACCAATCTTCGAGGCCGCGAACTAGGGTGAGGTCCCCTTGTACGCTTCGAAGGTTAGGCGCGCCCAATGAGATAGGGCGCGTCGCGGTAGTCTACTTCGATTCGAGTGCCTGTGCTGTTTGCAAGCTCCGCTTGTCGTGAGGTGAGGCTAGGAGAGTGGAACAGTGACCACGAGCTGCGGCTGCGGCTTTCCTTGACACTGGCCACATATCAGCGCAAATCGGCGTCTTTTCGGGTGTGTAGCCGATTCGGCTCTCGAAGAACAGGGCCTGGGGAGACGAGTCCGGGCGAGCCGCTTATAGTCCGCTCTTTAAAGCATGAGCACCTCAAGAGCGAGATCGTTAGTCTATCCGCAAAATACAGATTCATTCAAAGAGGAACCCAACAGACCGAGACTCGAGGGGACTCAAACAGCTGTCGCGGTCACTTGCTCCGGAACAGAGAGAATCGCGACCCGACCCGCGCTCCGTGAGGACCACCGTCGTCGTTGCGCCTACTCAGCGCGCAAAGCTACCACTGGATCCAGGTTGGCTGCGCGTTGGGCTGGAATCAGCGCGGCTATCAAGGCCGCAAGCCCCAAACAGAACGTCGCGCCTCCCAACATCATTGGGTCCCCGGACTTTACCCCATACAGCTGGTCGGTAATCAACCTCCCTGAGGCCAGAGCCGCGGGAACCCCCAACAGCAGCCCAATTCCAACCTGCCAGAATGCGCTCCGCAACACCATGGCTACCACGCTTCTCCGATCCGCGCCCAAGGCCATGCGCACGCCAATTTCTGTCGTGCGTTGTTCCACCGTGTAGGCTGTTACCCCGTATAGTCCCACTGCCGCCAGTACCAGCGCTAGTCCCCCAAACAGCAGTGTCAGCGTTGCAATCATGTTCTGCTGCGAAAACGCCGTGTCCAGCAGGTGCTGGTAGGGATCCACACTGTAGAGCGCCAGGTTCGGATCGATGTCAGCCAGCGCCCTCCGCACCTGCGCCTCTAGATACGGCGGATTATCTGGCGCCCATAGCACCAGGTTGTACAAGTAATGTCCAGCCGCATCGCCGGCAATATCCGCCGCTTCGTCGAAGTGCGCCACCTGGGCTTCCGGCAGGAAGAACATGGGCCGAACCGGTTCCTTCATCCCGTAGGTCAGGTAACGCATGTTCGCAGCCACTCCAACGATCTCCCACATGCCGGCGTATTTTCTCTTGTCTGGGCCAAAGTGTTTGCCGATAGGATTTTCCCCGCCGAAAAACTGCTTGGCGAACGCCTCGTTGATCACCGCCACATTCCGCGTGGTCGCCCTGTCCTGGTCGGTAATCGGCCGGCCCATGAGTATCGGATTTCCTACCGTCTCAAAGAATCCAGGTGTAACGCGTACCCAGTTGGCTCCGTATTTATCCTTGGCGCCCGGGTCCGGTTTGCCTTCAATCAAAACCCCCGTGTTCCAGTTGTCTCCGCTCATCGGCGCATACAAGACGGCGCTCACCTTGCGGACTCCCGGAATCGCGCTTATCCGCTCAGTCACTCGTTGATAGAGGAGATTGAGCTGCTCCGGCTTGTAGTTGGCAAGACTCGGATCGATCCACGCAACAGAGCGCCCCGACATGTCGAATCCGAAGTTCTGATGGTCCAGGTTGCGCAGGCTGTCTCCCAGCAAAGCCGCCGCGCTCAGCAACACCAGCGACAGCGCAGCCTGCGCGATCACCAGGGTTCTTTGAGGCCACCGCACCGAATCCACTCCGCCACTACGCGTGTCGCCGCGGGAAACGCTCCCCCTTCTCCCCATCCCCAGCAGGCAGCGAGCCGCGAACAGGAACCCGAAGTTCGTTGCCAGCCCATGCAGAGCACAGGCGCCTGACCACCACAGCATGATCAGAGTGAATCCCCGCCGCGTCCCCATCACATCCAGCATCTGGCCGCCCGCGGCATATAGCAGTGCATAGGGAATCAGAAACGCAAACTGTAGCCACGAGAACTGTTCATCGTTCAAGGGTATTGTGCGTTCGATGCCTGAGACCGCCACAGGTAGCGTCTGCCGGTCGAAGTAACTGATGGCAATTGCGGCCGTCACGAGCGCTACAACGCGGGAGTGGCTGTTCATCGGGGCGGAATGCGACCAATGAGGAGCCGGTGTTTCTTTGGCCGTGACCAGTTCCCCGCCTGTGTCAATGTTCCCGCACCAAGGGAAATCCTCGGCCCCTGTTCACGAGTCGTCTCAGCGAACGTCAAGAATCGTGCGATTGTGGCTTCGCCAGGTTTCACGCGGCGTCAGCTTCCGAGTTGCCGACGATCCTGGAGTTGACGCTCAATTAGGTCAATACAGGCACGTGTATCATTTTCTACCTGACGCGAATCGTTCTCTTATTAAGGCCTTTGAGCTCCCCTTGGCAATTCGTCCACTCTCGACTCAAACTGCATCTACTTCTAAGCGCAACGCACTTAAAGGATCCACACTTGCAGCGCGGCCTGCCGGTACCGCGCTTGCTAATAGAGCTTCGAGTGCAACCCCAAGAATTGCGAACATATAGCTCGCAAAGTCGAGAGACTTCATTCCGTACAACGGCTCTCCAGTCCCTTGCCAGCGGCCATAGCCAGCGGAATCCCTATTGCCACCCCGGTCGCGGTCAGCAACACAAGCGTGCTGCCGGCCGGAATCAGAATGTACTTGCCAGTAACCGTGTCATTTGCGTTCTCCCGAACCAAGGCCCGGATGAGGCCCGGCAAATCGGAGTTCAGTTGCTGTTCTAGCACCGCGGGGATTAGCCACCCCGCTTTGACCTCATGCTTTCCACGGGCAGCCGATCTCTCGCGGCCGAGGTATTCCGACTCTTCCTTGGGCTGCTGTCTAAAATCCCCCTTTTGCTCCTGATCGTTCTGGTGTTCGTATTCTGTTCGCTGCTCTTTGCGATCCCAATCCTCCGGCCTGAAAGTTGGCAGGTTGTACGTCGCCCGCTTGCGCGGCCCGCGCATTGATGAGGGCGGTTTGGATGCGCGCCTAATACATCTCGCGCCGCTGAGAAATGCGTCGCGGACCCTCGAAAACGCGTGCCATCACCACACCGAACAGAAAGCCGCCGATGTGGGCCAGATAGGCGACTCCTCCGGTCTTGACCTCGGCGACCATCCCGAAATGGAAGAGCTGAATCAGGAACCAGAAGCCGATCAGGACAACCGCCGGGATGAATGTGACGCGAAAGAAGATGAGGAAGAAGACCACGGTCTTGATGCGGTCACGCGGATAGGTAACGATGAACGCGCCCATGACCGCGGCAATCGCGCCACTAGCCCCAAGACTGGGGATTTGGGAAAATGGATCGCCGAGGATCTGCGCCAGCATCGCCACCACGCCTCCGGCGAGGTAGAAGACAAGAAACCGGAATCCTCCCATCGCATCTTCAATCTCGCGGCCAAAGGCCCACAGATAGACCATGTTCCCGACGATGTGCATCCAGCTCCCGTGCATGAACATCGAGGTAAGGAGCGTAATCCAGCGTTGGCCGTGAACAATGTAGATGGGGATGGTGGACCAGGCAAATACGAATCGATCGCCGTACGACAGCTCCTGAAGGAATGCGAATGCGTTCAGGACAACGATAAGAGTCGTGACCACGGCAAACTGGCGAGGACGCCGCGACGCATCGCCGAGAGGGATCAGACCTCCCACTTACATCCCGCCCTTGCCGAGCAGGATGCCGATGCCGTAAGTAACTGCGCCCTCAACCGCGCCCACTACGGTCATCTCCAGTCCGGATGCCCACCACGACCGCACGGTGATGAGGCTCTTCGCCGCGCCGACCGCAAAATGCGCGGCCAGCGAGATGATCGCCGCGGCAATCACCGCAGGCACACCCTGCATGAAGAAGAACGGGATCACCGGGATCATGGCGCCGACGGCCGTTGAAAGCGCCCCGGAGGTAGCCGAAACCATCGGATTCGAGAGCGCCTCCTCTGATGCCCCCAGCCTCTCCCCGGCCAGGGCGCGGAGCATCTGCTCGGGGTCGCGGGCGATGTGGTCGACGACGTGGAAAGCGTCTTCCTCGGGCAATCCCTTTACCTGGTAGTAGAGAGCCAGCAACTCGCGTGCTTCGGCGGGGTTCATGAGAATGGCGTCGCGCTCGCGGGCCAGCTCCGCGTGGTAAATCTCGCGCTCGCTCTTGGCGGCGAGATAGGCGCCGGAGCCCATGGAGAGCGCCGAGGCGATCATCCCCGAGATGCCGGCCAGAAGCACGTACTTGGCTTCGCCGGCCGTCGCGCCGGACACGCCGGAAACGATCCCGAAGATGGCGCCAAGTCCGTCGTTCACCCCGTAGATGGCGTCGCCGATCCAGGTTCCAGCCTGTTTGCGGCCCTCATTGCGTTTCGCCAGCAGCTCGTCAAGCACCTCCTTGGGGTTCACCTTGGGGGCGCCGGCGGGCGGGGCATAGTGGCCGCGCAGCAGCGACCCGAGTTCCTTGTGATGATCGCGTTCGTCTTCGATCACGTGGTTCAGGATCTCGATCGAGGCGTCGTCCCCCAAATCCTTGAGCTGCGAACCGTAGTTGGCAATGTGACGGCTTTCCTCGATCTCCAGCCGACGCAGCGCCATGCGGACGCCCCCGGCGCGATTGGCAAGTGAGTCGGCCTCCCCGTGGGGGGAGCCCTTGTAGACGGGATCGGGACCGCCCAGATCCTTGATCCGGCTAGCCCATAAATCGGCGTGCTCCTGCTCGGCAGCAGCTAAATGGCGGAGCACATGGGCGCGTACAGGATCGGTGTCGCGGTCGGCGAGGGCCTGGTAGGTGTAATAGCCCTCCATTTCGGCCTGCCAATTGGCCTCAAGGGCGGCGAGAACCTTGCTCAGGCGAGCTCCGGTCAGCGTGTTCGTGGCCAAAAGGCAATCTCCTTGCTGAAAGTTGAGGATAGCCCAAATCCAATGTTCCTGCGAGAAGCCCGGAACGCAAAAGCGCGCAGCACCTTCCCAGTTGTGTGGTTTGCCGTATAGTGTTGTGGGCAGCAAATCAGCAGGATCCAGACAGATGAAAAGCCGGCCCTTTTGCATCCAGCCCGGCAACCTGCGGTCTGCCCTGACGGTCTAACAATCACCACGCCCTTACCGGGGCGTACTTCTGTAGAAATCGGGGGAACCAACCTCACATGGCAACACGATCCACACCATCCGCGACATCGAACGCGCCAAGTTACGTTGGGCCGTTTATCACGGTCGCCATCCTGTTCTTTATCTTCGGGTTCATTACCAACCTGAACATGGCGCTGGTGCCGCACCTGCGGTCTATCTTCGACCTTCCGTATGCATGGGCAATGTTGGCGGAGTCGGCCTTCTTCCTGGCGTACTTCGTGTTCTCGTCACCGACTTCGAAGCTGATTGAAACCATCGGCTACAAGAAGACGATGGTGGTCTCGCTCTTCATCCAGGTGGTGGGCTGCTTGATGTTCGTGCCGGCCGCGAAGATGGTCAGCTTCCCCCTGTTCCTCACCGCCGTATTCGTCGTGGGTGCAGGTGTCACGGCACTGCAAACCGCTGCCAATCCCTACGTGGCGATCCTTGGACCTGAGCACAGCGCCCCGGTTCGACTCACCCTGGCGCAAGCCCTGAACTCCCTGGGCGGCACGATTGCGCCGCTGGTTGCGGGCGCCTACATCCTCACCGATCCGGCCAGCCTGGCGAGCAAAGCGGCTGTAGCAAATACCGTGCGCGGGCCCTACATCGCCATCGCAGCCGGACTCTTGATCCTCGGGCTTGCGGTCATGTTCATGCATCTGCCCCACATCACGCAGACGCAGGAGTTCCGGCCGGGCGGGGCGGGCGATCCGGTTTTGAGCCGCAGCATCTGGAGCTACCGCCATACTGTGCTCGGAGCAGTCGGCATCTTCGTTTATGTGGGCGTGGAAGTGGGCCTGGCATCCATCGCCGTGAACTACTTCAAGACGCAGGGCGTCGACAGCCTGAAGACGGCCTCGTTCCTGGTTTCGCTCTACTGGTTTGGCGCGCTCGTCGGCCGTCTCCTGGGCTCCTGGATTCTCACCAAGGTCAAGTCCGGCCTGCTTCTGGGCATCTTCGGATTCGCCGCGGCGTTCTTCCTGCTGGTCTCGATGTTCTCCTCGGGCCCGGTGGCGATCTACAGCATCGTGATCTGCGGATTCTTCAACTCCATCATGTTCCCCAACATCTTCGCGCTGGGCATTGCGGGCCTCGGACCGATGACCAGCAAGGGCTCGGGATTGATCATGACGGCGGTCGTCGGCGGCGCCATTGTGCCCGCCCTCATTGGCTACGCGGCCGACAAGATGGGCATTCAGAACGCCTTCGTGACGACATCGCATGCAGCTTCAGCACCGTATTCCAGTTGCGTCCGGTCCCGATTACACCGATCGCCCGATCCAGCGGCTTACCGGAAAACTTCGTCTCCCCCGCGCCGTCGGGGAAGTGGAAGAACAGCGTATCCCCCACGAGGTGATAGCGGTCCCGCCTCGTCGGATACTTCGCCACGATCGCGTCGAGGGCGGCCTTCGCCGTTGGCAACGCGGGTCCTGCCAGAAAGGCCACGTGCACCCTTGCGCCGTCGGCGGCTGCTTCCACGACGAACGGACTCCCCGCAATCACCTGGCTGAGCTCCTCATGCGTGCGGATGATGACGCCCACTGGAGCGCCCGCGAATTTCTCCAGCGCCTTAGCCAGGTCGCGTGCAATCGCTGCCGGCTTTCCGCCGGCATCGAAAACCGCGTTCCCGCTCTGAATGTAGGTTTCCACGTTGCGATAGCCAAGATCTTTGAGCAACGCGCGAAGGTCCGCCATCGGGAGCTTTCCAGTCCCGCCAACGTTCACCGCGCGCAATAGAGCAACAAAAGTTTGCATATCGTCCCAAGTCGCCGAAGGGCGATGCCTCCGAGTGTAACGAACCGCACTCTGATTGACCAAGATGACCAGCCTGCGTCACCGGGTTCTGCTAGAGTCGCAGTGAAATGATGAGCCTGGCTCCTCTCCGGCAGTGGTGGCGTGCGCGCGGTCTTGCGGAGTCGCTTCGGCAGCTTGTTGCGGACATGCGCTGCCGCATCTTTCCTCCGCAACAAGCGACCCATCCCTTCGATCGCCTGCACGGCGTGGACACGAGCGGCCTTCTTTATGCCGATACGCTCGCGGTCGGGCATCCGCACGACTTCTACAGCGAAGGCTATTACGCAACCGCGCCCTCGCTGTTCCATGGCGCGCTGGCCCGTTGGCAGAGCACCCTGTCCGGCTCGTCGATCGAGGACTACACCTTGATTGATTTGGGCTGCGGCAAGGGGCGCGTGCTGATGATGGCCTCGGAGTATCCATTCCGAGCCGTGGCGGGTGTTGAACTCAGTGCGAAGCTGGCGCGGGTCGCGCGCAGGAACCTCGCGAAGTGGCTTCGCAAACCCCACGCCTCCGCCACTGTGAACCTTGTGCAGGGCGATGTCCTTCAGCTCCCGATTCCGGATGGGCCCCTGGTCCTGTTCCTCTTCAACTCATTTGAAGCTGAAATCGTGAAGAGGCTGCTGGGCCGCCTCGTGGAGGCATCGCAGACGCGTTCGGCGCCCATCGACCTGATCTACATCCACCCCGACCACGACAACCTTGTGCGGCAGACCGCGGGGATGAATCTGCTAGCCAACGAGAACATCCCCTTCAGCGCCGAAGACACCTCAGCCGATGCGTTCGAGGTGGATGTGGATCAGTGCTGCATCTATCGTCTCGACGGTCGACGCCAATAAGAAAGGCGCAGCCGAAGCCGCGCCAATTCTTCTTCTTCGAACACGTACTACGGATAGATGCGATGCAGCGTACGCGCGAACGGAATGGTCTCGCGCACATGGTCGAGACCGCAGACCCACGCTACCAATCGCTCGATGCCCATGCCGAATCCCGCGTGGGGCACGCTGCCATAGCGGCGCAGGTCGAGGTACCACTGGAAGCTTTCGAGCGGCAGCCCATGCGCCTCGATCCGGCTCTTGAGCAGGTCGTAGCTGGCCACGCGCTGCGAGCCTCCGATGACCTCGCCGTAGCCCTCGGGCGCCAGCACGTCGAGGCACAGCGCAAACGTCGGATCGTCGGGATCTGGCTCCATGTAGAACGCCTTCACAGCCGCCGGATAGCGATGCACCATCACGGGCCGATCGAACTGCGAGCTGAGCCAGGTTTCGTCGGGCGAACCGAAATCGTTGCCGTACTCGAAGGGCTGCTCCAACTCGCCCTTGGCATGAGCCTCGTTCAGCATCTTCGCCGCTTCGTCGTAGCGCAGGCGCGGGAACGGTGGCAGCACCGACTCGAGCTTCTTCACATCGCGCCCGATCACTCCCAATTCGGAGGAACGGTTCTTCAGCACGCTCTGCACGATGTAAGAAATGTAGTTTTCAGCCAGCTCCATCAGGCCGTCGAGATCGCAATACGCGACCTCCGGCTCCACCATCCAGAATTCGGTAAGGTGGCGGCGGGTCTTCGACTTCTCCGCGCGGAAGGTGGGTCCGAAGCTGTAGACCTTGCCCAGCGCCAGCGCCGTCGACTCAATGTAAAGCTGGCCGGACTGCGTAAGAAAGGCGGGCTCGCCGAAGTAGTCCACAGGAAACAGCGTGGAGGTGCCCTCGCAGGCCGCCGGCGTCAGGATCGGCGGATCGGTGCGGATGAAGCCGTTGTTGTCAAAATATTCAGCAGCCGCGCGCATGATCTCCGCCCGGACGCGCAGAATGGCCGATTGCCGCGGGGAGCGCACCCACAGGTGCCGATGCTCCATCAGGAAGTCAACGCCATGCTCCTTCAGCGAAATGGGGTACGGGTCCGACTCAGGCACGCGCTGCACCACCTGGATGTCTTCGACGTCGAGCTCAAATCCTCCAGGTGCCCGCTTGTCGGCGCGGACCTTTCCGGTGACGATGACGGAAGATTCCTGCGTCAGCCCCTTGAGCGCCTCAAACACCTCGGCCGGCACGCTCTTAACGTGTGCCACGCCCTGCACGGTCCCAGTACCGTCGCGAAAGATGGGAAAGAGCAGCTTGCCGCTTTCGCGCAGGTTGTAGAGCCATCCGCGCAGCGTGACGGACTGGCCTTCGTGCTGCCCGAGGGTCGCGATGGTGGCGAGTGGTGCGGCGGGTGCGGGAACCTTGGCTGCGATCTTCGGCGTTTCTGCTGTGGTTGCGGCGGATTCTTCTGACATAGAGAGGCTGTTTCCTTGGGACCAGCGTGGCCGGACTCTCCCGGACTCTAATCTTAGGATAACGCCGCGAGAGCTCTCACCCGGGTGCCCGGCGTCCTGGAGAGCGCCCGGGGCAGTTAGTCGCATCCCGGCCTTCTGGTTTATCGTCCAATTCGTATGGTCAATCCAGCCAAAGTGCCGCATCCCGCGCCGGAAGCGGAAGAGGTCTACCGCCGGTGGCTTTCGTTTCTCGATGACGAGTTTACCCGGCACCAGGTGCCCGCGCGCCGTGCGGAGATCGTGCGCGACCAGCTCTATCAGCTCTACCTGGGGCGTACGCATGGCGGCAAGCTCAACCTGACGCTCACCAGCGAGCTGCCGCTCAACGTGCTGAGCCTTTCGCTGGACCCCGAAAACATGACGCTCGAGGCGGAGCACTTTCAGGAGGCCGACCGCGCCGAGCTGGATAAGCGGAAGCCGCTGTTGTGGTTCTGGCAGATGTTCGACCGCTCGCCGATCGGGCTGAACCACTGGCTGGGGCTGCGCTTCCGCTGCATGCTGGGCCGGCATATTTTTGCGCACATGGGCAGCGGGGTGCGCATCTTCCACGGAGTGGAACTCGCCTACGGCTACAAGCTGCGCCTCGAAGATGGAGTGGTGATCCGGCAACGCGCCCTTCTGCACGATCGCGGCGGCATCACCATCGGCAAGAACGCGGTCATTGGCTCCTACGCGCGCATCTACTCCCACAAATACGATCCCGACGACTACGACAAGGCGACGCTGGTTCCAACGCAGATCGGGGCTGGGGCCCGCATCGGCAGCCACGCCATTATCCAGGGCGGCTCGAAGATCGCCGAGCGGCAGATTGTCGGCGACTTCCCCGCGATCCGGAACTGAAGCCGCATGCTAACCTGAGTTTTCCGGGAACAGGGAGACAGTATTGCAGCCGACCAGCTTTGTCATTGCCATATTCGAGTTCGTGCTGCTCATCTTTTCGCTGAGCGTGCATGAATGTGCGCACGCATGGGCGGCATCCCGCCTCGGCGATCAGACCGCGCGGCTGCAGGGGCGGGTGACCTTGAATCCCATGTACCACATTGATCCGATCGGGACGCTGCTCTTTCCGGCCCTCATGATCTTCGGACCGCTTCTTGGCGGCGGCATGATGGGCGGATTCCTCTTCGGTTGGGCCAAGCCGACGCCGGTGATCACCCGAAACTTCCGCAAGATCGTCCGCGATGACGTCCTGACCACGCTCGCTGGGCCGGCTTCCAACCTGCTTCTCGCGTTTCTCGCCTTTCTGGGGCTGGCGGCAATGATCAGGTTCGGGGGCCACCTGCCAAGCGATGAAACCGTGATGACCAACGTCCAGGCCCTTTTCAAACTGTGCCAACTGGCCCTGCTCGTGAACCTGGCGCTGTTCTTCTTCAACCTGCTGCCCTTGCCGCCGCTCGATGGCAGCCGCATCCTCCGCCACTTCCTGCCCTATAACATGTTGTCTGCCTACGATCGCATGGGCTGGCTCAGCCTGGTGCTTATGATCTTTCTGGGCGGCCCCATCGTGCGTTTCCTCATGACGCCGACACTCGGCTTGGTGCAGTTTGCCCTCAGCAGTCTGCAAGGCACCTGAGCTGCACCCTGGGGCCGACCAGCGTCATCCGCCCGGTACAATGAAACCAGCTAATCCCGCTTATTCGCGCGTGGCAAAGGCTGCATTCTCCCGGCGTCTTCTCCGGAACTGACAGGCATAATGGCAGAACTGAACTCCATCTCCCGTCCGCGCATTTTGAGCGGTATGCGCCCCACCGGCAAGCTCCACCTGGGCAATTACATGGGCGCCCTCGCCAACTGGGTCAAGCTGCAGGACGCCTACGAGTGCTACTTCTTCATCGCCGACTGGCATGCGCTCACTACCGACTACGCGGACACGTCGAATCTGCTGGCAAATACGCACGAAGTGATTCTTGACTTCCTGGCCGCGGGACTCGATCCCGAGCGGTCGGTTCTGTTTGTGCAGAGCAAAGTGCCCCAGCATGCTGAGCTGCATTTGCTGCTCAGCATGATCACGTCTCTCGGTTGGCTTGAGCGTGTACCCAGCTACAAGGAGCAGCAGGAAAACCTGGTAGGGAAGGACCTGACCACCTACGGGTTTCTCGGCTATCCGCTGCTGCAGGCCGCGGATATTCTCATCTACCAGCCGAAGTTCGTGCCGGTGGGCCAGGACCAGGTGGCGCACGTGGAGCTGACCCGCGAAGTGGCGCGGCGCTTCAACCAGTTCTACAAGCTCAATGGGGAAGAAGTTCTACCGGAGCCGCGCGAGCTGCTGACACCCTCGCCCAAACTTCCCGGCACCGACGGCCGCAAGATGTCGAAGAGCTACGGCAACACAATCCAGCTCACCGACTCGGAACCGGAGGTACGCCGCAAGCTGAAGACCATGGTGACGGATCCGGCTCGCGTGCGCCGATCCGACCCCGGCGATCCAGACAAGTGCCCGGTAGGCGATCTGCACAAGGTGTTTTCATCGCCGGAGACGCTGGGCAAGGTCTATGACGGATGCCGCTCGGCGGGGATCGGCTGCATCGAATGCAAGGGCTGGGCGGCGGACGCGCTGGTTCAGGTCCTGATTCCTATCCAGGAGCGGCGGGCCAGCTTTAGCGAATCGGATGTGAAGAATATTCTGAAAGACGGAGCGGCTCGGGCAGGGCAGCGCGCCGAGCAGACCATGGTCGAAGTGCGGGCGGCGATGCATCTGGCGCCCCCACCTGTGGCGCGGCGGTAAATAGATGGCTAAATCCACCAAATCGGCCCTTGAAGTTAAGACGGCGTCCGCGCCATCGCCCGTCCGCGAACCGGAGCCCGGTCCTGCGCCCGTGACCGATCCGATTCCGGGCACTGTCCCCGATCCAGACCCCAACCCCGACCCGACTCCAGATACGCCGGATCCAGAGCCCGACCGCGACCCGCATCCCGGACCGCCCGCGGGACCCGATCCCGACCCCGCGAAGCCCCCACGCATCGATCCGCCGGCCGAACCGGATGCGGCTCCAATCAAAGCTGAAGG
>WNGK01007143.1_pt1 | contig 29398 bp, 30 predicted proteins | sample 5400601 | NCBI WGS metagenome assembly WNGK01 (sample SAMN13153376, study PRJNA577476) | soil metagenome | isolation source: 60 cm soil or saprolite under Garry oak tree replicate 1 | place: USA:California | collected 2016-06-15 | reverse complement strand
GGCCAGGTGATGAAACCTCATAAGCTTTTCTCGCGTGCTCTAAGTGAGGGTTATACCATGCATAATTGTATTTGCGCGTTGCAAAGAAAGTGAGGATCCCATGCCAAACGATAAAGTGAGGGTTATCATTTCAACCGATGACGATGTTCAGTATAACGGCCGTGTGGCCCAGGATGTAAAGAACAAAGCCGCCAGTGTTGTGCAATCAGCCGCCTCTACTGTGCAGGATGTCAGCAGTAAGGCTAAAGATGTTGCGCGTTCGACCGCTTCTACGGTCCAGGATACTGTACAGACTGGCCTGACAAGAACTCAGAAAATGCTCCTGGTGGCGCTCGACCTGTCACAAAACCTGCTGAGACGTAATTTTAGGAGACGTAATCTTCAGAAACAGGCCAACAAGAATCTCAAAAAGGCGCAGAAGAGGCTGAGTAGTCTCCAGGAGACAATGCAGGAGAATGTCCAAGCCGGTTTGTCGAAGACACAAGATACGTTGCAAGTTGGTTTAGGCCTGGCACAGGATGCTATGGACAAGAATGTCAAGAGTGCCCGTAAAAATCTAAAAAAAGCACAGAAAAAGGCGCGGAAGAACTTAAGCAGCCTCCAGGACACTCTCCAGGAGAGCGTTCAATCTGGCTTGCCGAAGATACAGGACACGCTGCAATCCGGACTAGGAACAGCAACTGACGTTTTGGGTAAGACTTCAAAAACTGCTGGTAAAAGCCTGAAAAAAGTCACAGAGAATGTAAAAGACGTGCAAGATTCTTTGCAAGACCGCATTGAAGCTTATCAGCGCAAACGGGCAAGAGCCAAGTTCTTGTTCCGGATGGGTCTACTGGCAGGAGTTGTTCTGACTTTGTTGTATACTCCCTGGCCCGGCTCCCAAACGCGCCAGCTACTAGGAGCGTATTGGCAGCAGCTTTCTCAACGTGTGCAGGGCTGGTTCAATGATTTCTAGTTTCCCTGCTTAAATCTATTCTCGGTTTCGCAGAGGCTTGATGACGAACAATAGTAACTATTGTTCGTCATCAAGCCTCTGCCTAGATAATAGCAAAAATAACTTATGGCAGCTAAAAAACAAAACTCTGATGTTGAAAAAATAGAACCCGGAATGGTGGTGGAGGCGACTGAGGGTGATCTGGGTGAAAAGGATGTAAGTAAACCTAAGGTGGCTGATGTTGTAGAGGACCAGAATGGCAATATTGAAAAAGTAGTCGTTACTAAAGGCGTGGCCTTCAAGAAAAAAACCTATTGCAGCAATCTTATGGTACCTGACTGTCTATCGCAGCTTTGAGACGATCAAAAAGATTTTCATTGTAATGAGCCTGGCTTTTGTCACCTATATCATTACAGCCATTTTTTCAAGAGCGGATTGGCAGGCTGTACTTGTGCATACCTTTGTGCCACAAATAGGTTTTGACTCTGCCACCATTAGTAGTGCCGTTGCCTTGTTAGGTGCCACTTTTTCGCCCTATTCCATGTTTTGGCAAGTGCAAGCTGAAAAAGAAGAGTCTCGGGCCGGCTCACAGAAAAAACAGCTGCGAGGCGCTGCTTTAGACGTTGCGCTTGGAGTGGTTGCTGGAAATTTTGTCTCGTACTTTATTATTGTTTGTACCGCCGCCACGCTTTTTGCTCACCATCAAAACATCAACACGGCTGCCGCGGCTCTCTTGTTTTATGGCCTGGCAAGTGGGTAGGGAGGTTCATGATGTCACGTACAGGCTCGAGTGATGCTCGCAAGAACTTCACTCAGAAAGATCAAAGTATGAAAGAAGATCAAAAGCAGGATCTTCAAATGTTGGCCTGGCGCTTACAGCCATTGTTATGTTTGCCGCTGCAATTCTTCTGTTTTATGGGCTAGCCACGGGCCAGGGAGCGTAGCGGAACTATTCTCACAACCTGTCATGAGCATTGGCATAGCGTGTCCCATGATGGTACATAATATCGAGGGCCTCCTGCTGCTGATCGTCAGTCTTCACCGTCACAATCGTGCGGCCAGCCCTGAACTCCTCTTCATAATGGCGCGCCTGCTCTTCCGGTACACCTAGCGTCACTAAAGCGCCGAGCATACCTCCCGTCACAGCTCCTAGTGCAGCGCTGAATACCGTTACCAGGATGCCACCTGCAAAGGCTGGCCCTATTACCGGAATAAGTAGCGCGACAGCTGCACCCAACACCCCTCCTACGATCCCACCTGTGACCGCTCCTGTAGCTTCCTCTTCTATGAGTCTCTTTTTATCAGTAGCTACCGCATCCTCCGTATTCTCCACATTCTCCCCAGTTGCTGTCTCAACTGTGGTTGCAGCTTCCTCACGCGGTTCACGCTCGACCCCAGCAGTGTCTAAAGGGCCTGCAGGGTCTACAGCGACAACAGGCTCGACCTTGCTTTGCCCATCGTCAGTGGCGTCTGCGGCACCAAGGATCCCTCCAACAATACCTCCCTTAAAAGCTCCCGTATTTTCTTCAGCTTCAATATCCGCCTTGCTAACCGCAGGCTCTCCTTCACGGAACACAAATCCTATCTGGTCTTCGCTAAATCCAGCCTGTTGCAGTTCATCTATAACCTGTTGCGCTTGACCCTGGTCTTCAAAAATACCTATGACCGTCCAACGTTGACTCAATGACATACAAGTTCTCCTTTTTAAAACAAAATGTTTTTGGTGAGGATAGATAATGGGTAAGGCGTTATTTTTGTCCATGAGCTTCTTTAAAACACGCAGCAGGCCCACAAAAAGTTGCACTTCGAGAGAATGTGCGTCGGACTCCTTTGTTTGATTAAGTGAGGTTGAGTGCTCGCGCTCCCTTTGTCATGTCAAGGATGCACAGCCGCACGCCAAAGGGGTCCTCAATCACTGCGCATTTCCCAATCGTAACGTCGAAGGGTTCTACTAACACATGACATCCTTTCGCCGCATAGTTTGCTACAGCAGCGACGACATCATCGACTAAGTAGTGCACTTCCACTGATGACGGGATATCGAGATTGCGGTGTAGCACAATTTCGGTGTCACTCTCTGGAAACATCAATCCGATAGAGTCATCTCCGCTCCACTGGGGATGGAGACCGAATACCTCGGCATAGTAATGCGCTGCTGCTTCGATGTCATCCACCCTGATCATCACACAGTCAATTTTTCGCAACATCTCTCAGTTCCTTATTCCTAATCCATCAATTCTCCACGTATCACCGTCACGGCTTGCCCGCCTAGCTTCACACGCTCTCCAGTGACGCGCACACGTAACACACCACCACGTGCCGATGCCTGGTAAGCAAGCATCTCATTTTTGTTGAGTCGCTTACTCCAGAAAGGAGCGAGGCAACAATGAGCCGAGCCGGTCACCGGGTCCTCGTTGACGCCCACCTGGGGCGCAAAAAAACGCGAGACAAAATCATAGCCTGGCGAAGAGGCTTTACTCGTAACCATAACTCCGCGCGCAGGCACCTTTGCCAGTAAGGATATGTCAGGCTTCATCTTGCGCACGACCTCTTCTGTATCGACCTCCACCAGGTAATCAAAGACATTTTTGCCAATATACCTGGCCGAAACTCCAAGGGCTTCGATTAAATAAGGCGGTGCATCGGTTTGCTCTTCCAGCTTAGCCGGAAAATCAAGCTCAATCCAACCTCCATCTTTACGATCAGCCGTTAAAAGCCCGCTGCGAGTATAAAAGCGCGCTTGCTCATCCAGTGGCAGATGTCCTGCCTCCCACAATACATGTGCGCTCGCCAGCGTGGCATGACCACAAAGATCGACCTCGACCGCAGGAGTAAACCAGCGCAGTTGGTAACCATCGCCTTGCCGGCGCAGGAAAGCCGTTTCGGACAGATTCATCTCCTGTGCCACATTCTGCATCCAACGCTCATCTCTTGCCCCAGGCAAAACGCATACCCCCGCTGGATTACCTGCAAACGGCCTGTCAGTAAAAGTGTCTACCTGAAAAATCGTCAATCCCATACAGAACCTCCTGAATGACTTTTCTTACATTTTCCCAGTTCTCTCGTCGAAAGATATCCTTCTCAAGTCTAGCTTAGTCTGATAGCATGATAAAGTCTGTTTTATAGCTGGCTGGGATAATCTTCGTATAGCCAAATGACCTCGGACTCTGTTATGTGACTCATTGCGTATCGGAACGCTCTTTTTCTTTCGTAGGAAAGATAAAAGAGAAACAATAATGTTCTGTACTTCATGAATATTTACAGCAGTAAGCGACTCAAAGTGGCTTCCCGACATTCCCCACCGTTTTCCCCCTGAGCAAAAGAGGCGGGAGCATGTCCAAGAAGCTTTGAAGGAAACAGGGTGGAACGACGGGGTGGCGGGTCCTGAACAGAGAGAGGTGATCCCTGTTGGAAGAGATGTCTGCCCACGCGATGCGCAACGAGTATGAGATGATACGCAACTTTCTGCCGTGATACAATGCAGGAGTAGCCACTCTCAGAGCAAAAGGGCACAAAGGAGGTACTGATGCGTCTGGCCATCCTCTCAGATATTCACGGGAATCCTCTCGCTCTTGATGCTGTGCTGGCCGATATCCAGAGCCAGGGCGAGGTAGATGCATACTGGGTGCTGGGTGATTTCGCCGCGCTTGGCTACGATCCGGTGACCCCGCTTGAGAAGATTACCGCCCTTCCTCATGCCAGTTTCACCCGTGGCAATACGGATCGCTATGTGGTGACGGAGGATCTGCCAGTGCAGCCGGAGAAAGCACTGCAAGATCCCGCTCTGCTGCCACAGGTCATCGAGGCGACAAGAAGCTTCTCCTGGACTAGGGGCTATCTCAGCGCTGCGGGCTGGCTGGACTGGCTGACGAACTTGCCGCTCGAAGTTCGTTTGACTTTACCCGATGGCACGCGCTTGCTTGGCGTCCATGCTTCTCCAGGCAGAGACGACGGACCGGGTATCCAGCTCAGGCACAGCGATGGCAAACTGGAGCAACGGCTTGCTGGCTGCGAGGCAGACGTGGTCATCGTCGGGCATACCCATGTTCCGCTCGATCGTCAGGTTGGCAGGATACGTGCCATCAACCTGGGCAGCGTCAGCAATCCGGTCACGCCGGGCCTGCAGGCGACCTATGTCCTTCTGGATGCCGACGAGCAGGGCTACCGCATCCAGTTGCGGCGCGTGGATTACGACCGTGAGGCAGCTATCAAAGCTATCGAGCACTCACGTCATCCCACCCCCTCCTTCCTGACCGGGTTCATGCGCGGGGAACGAGTGGCCTCATCCGATCCGGGTTTCTACCGGGCTGGCAAACGTGCTGAGAACCAGAAGGAGAAATGAGCGAGAGCAGACCACAGCAGAAGGAGATTCGGGTAGGATCATCACCAACCTTGCCACTTCTCTGCTTGTTGAGACCATCTCGTTGCGCATCGCGTGGGATGATCCGTTTTATGATTCATAGACGACTGTGGTGAATGATGAACTGATCAATATGCGATTTTTTCAGATCCTGCTTGTTCTATACGCCAGAATACCTCATCATTTCCCCTGCCTCACCAAACGTGGCCATGAACCCATTTATTCGCCAACCGACAGATTGTATGGAAACTCATTGAAAAGGTTAGTAATCAGACGCTGTTTTGCAGAATGGATTATCAGAATGGATCAGCTTCAAAAACAAGCATGACACCGCAGGTCGTCCATGCGGAAACGAGTGAGAGGGGAACGGCTGGAAAACGGACGTTTCCCACACACCTCAACCAACGCATGCCAGGATCATCTCACTGGGAAAAGCCATCACATCTCCACTTCCCATTGTTTCACTTCGGCATCGCGTCCCATCGTGCGTAACAGGAAGACATAATTCGCGCGCACGGCTTGTGTGGAGGGATGGTTTCGACCCAGCGTGTTCTCAACAATGGCCAGCGCCCGCAGATAGAGCGGTTTCGTTTCTGTATACTTTCCCTGATCCTGATACAGACTTGCCAGATTGTTGAGGCTTTGAGCCGTGTCGGGATGCTGGGTTCCCAATTGCTGCTCTCTGATTGCCACGAGAGCGCCTGCACAAACAATGGCTCGGCCCGCTCGTATTTCCTCTGACTGTAGTATAATACTGCCAGTTCGTTGAGGCCTATGGCCGTGTTGGGGTGTAGTGGTCCCAACTGCTGTTCACAGATCGACAGGGCTCGCTGGTACAAGGGCTCTGCCTGTTCGTACCTGCCCTGTGCTCGATAGAGTCCTGCCAGATTATTGAGGGTGTGGGCCGTGTTGGGGTGTAGTGGCCCCAACTGTTGCTCTCTGATCGACAGGGCTCGCACATACAAGGGCTCCGCCTGCTCGTACTTCCCCTGGTGATCGTAGAGGAGCGCCAGGGCGTTCAGGCTGCTTGCCGTATCAGGATGCATGGCCCCCAACTCCTGCTCAGAGATCGAGAGCGCCCGCACAAACAATGGCTCCCCCTCCGCATATCGCGCACGGATATCTAAGTAATATCCTGCTTCGTTGAGTAAGTGTGCCGCTTCTGGAAAGGTCATGTGTTCCTGCTCGATCCAGGTCGCACACACCTGAGCATGAGGCACCCATTGCTCACAATCGTTCCATTGATCGATATCCTGCATGTCTGGTGTAGCGACATTCACAACTTGTACAGCACGCTGTTTCCAATCTTTCTGGGTCTGTATCGTCACAGAGGTTTGCTTGTGAAAGACCATTTGCACCTGACTCCAACGTGACTGCTTTTTTGCTGGTATATTATCACGCACAACAATCTGCACTAACCGATGAATGTCCAACGTTTCGTTCATATTGCGATGCAGTAGTGAATAGCCAAGCAGTGCAGCTGTCACCAAATCGAACTGTACAGGATGCGCTAGCGCTTCTTGCAGAATTGGCGGCAAGTGTGGTGCTCCCCGCATGAGCATTTTCTCTGGAATGGCGTCGGGGGCCAGAAAAGCACAGAAGTTGAGTAGTTCAGCGGATGCGGGAATGGTTTGACGAATCTTCTCAAATGAGAGGGACCAGGTGGTGGCGACTGAGGCGGGGTAGCCCTGGTCGAAGCTTCCGCGTTCGCGAAGGAGGTCACTGCGACGGGTCTGATAACGCCCCAGATAATCTGGTAATGGGCATGGAACTTCCTTGATATAGGCACCCGCCTGATCAAGGGCGAGAGGAAGTCCGTCCAGTTCCTGTGAGATGGCACGCGCGATGCTTTGGTCATCCGGATTCGCCAGGTTCAAGGTAGCTTGTATGGCGAGAAGACTGGCCCTGCGCAGGAGGAGCAATGCGCCGATCTCTGGCTCCATTTGCTGGATTTCCACGCGTTGGGCAAGTTCTCCAAAAGCATGAGCACGTGTGGTGAAGAGGAGATGTCCTGTGCCAGCTTTGGGGAGAAATGGCTCGGCAATGGAAAGATTGTCAATGTTATCGTAGATCAATAACCAATCTGGATGGAGACGGAACCAACGCAAGACGGCCTGGACAAGGATCTCCTGATCTTGCTCGTGGCGTTCAGGCAGTTCCAGGACGTGAGCCAGTTCGACCAGACTGGACGTGAGCGCTGGTCGGGAGTCCGCACGGACCCAGAAGATGGCAGCATATTCTGCTCTATAACGGTAGGCATATTCAGCCACCGTCGTCTCAGCATGCAGTGTCTGATGCAGTTGGTTCAGCACATCTTCTCGTCCGGTAAAAAACGGGTTGCGCTGGTAGGGAACGTGCCAGATGGTTGGTGTATTGGGTGTAGGCATGCTCTTCTCCTCTATTCATGCTCTGTTGCGAAACGGTGGCGGATGAGAATTGCCTCAGGGATGGTCATCTGCCAGTGTTCAATCAGTGGCATGCAACTCCGTGCATGCGCCTGCATGATCTGCCATTCCACCACAGGAAGTGCGAGTGCGACGATGCGTACCGCACGTTCTGCCCAGAGACGTTGTGTTGCTGGGTCCATGCCGTCTCTGAGGATCTCTTGCAGCACACGATGGATGAAGATCTGGGGGATGTCTGTGTCGCGGTCGACTTCGTGCTTGATCAGAGAGTGTTTGCGTAAGGGGATGAGAGCTTGATCGAGAGCTAATGAATTGGCAGCGACTGGCCCCAAGATTGAGCCAAGAATGCTGGGATCTTCGGGAAACAGCTGATAAGGAATGGCATCAGGGGCCAGAAAAGCACAGAGGTAAAGCAGTTCAATGGGTGCTGGACTTTCGAGCTGGACTACCTCGCGGGCAATGTTCCAGGCAAAGGCAACCGCTGTACGATAATAAAGGATCGTTCCATACTGGTTCTTTTGGATCTCTGGTCGGTATTGCTCGTAGAGCTTAAGATATCCATTAACACCTCTTCCAGTCGTATCAATATAGGCTCCCGCTTGTTCCAGGGCTAGTGGAAGTCCACCCATCAGTTCAGAAAGATCTAGCGCCGCCTTACGAGCAGGAGCAGATAGCGAGGGATCACGTAAGTCAGCATTCCAACCTATGTAGTTGGCCCGACGTAAGATGCAGAGTGCCCCATCTTCTGGTTCCAGTGAAGTGAGGGGCAGTGACTGCGCTAACCCATCCATTGCGGTCGCACGAGTGGTCAGCAAGAGATGTCCATTGGGAAGCCTGATAGGCAGAAACGGTGCTACCAGAGCGAGATCGTCGGCATTATCGAGGATCAGGAGCCAGTCTGCTGTATTGCTCAACCATTTCTGTATACTATCAAGGACGCTCTCGCGTTGGTGCAAGTTGGTACCAGGTAGCGCGAGAAGCTTGGCCATGCGTGTGAAGCTCGCGACAAGGTCTCCCTCTGTTTCGGCTTTGATCCAGAGCACGCTTTGATACTGTTTGCGATAACGAAAGGCATATGCCACTGCCGTCTGGGTTTTGCCGAGTCCGCCAAAACCGGTCAGTGCCTGGACTGGTGTGATCCCCGTAGCAGGGACGGTCGTAAAGTTTGTAAAGAGAGTCGCTAAGACATCATCTCGGCCCGTAAAAAAGGCGGTATAGCGGTAGGGAACATTCCATATAGGAGGAAAGCGATCCAGCTTTTTCTGCGCCTGACCAGGCTGTTGTTCCTGAGGAGTGTGTCCATCTTTCTTCTCCTCGTTCTTCTGAAGCTCTTCAAGAACTTTTTTAATCCCCTCTGCCACATCTTTCCATGCCTCATCCCGATTGCGCCAGGTGGTGATGGCTTTTTCATCACTGGGTAAGGGCTGCAAATGCCCAAACAAAGCACCTTTCCAATCAACCGGACGCAAGAGAATGGGAATCACCTGTGCCTGACCAGCCTCATGCCGTTCCAGGGCACGTTTCACCTCAACCTGATCGCAATACTCGGAGGCCAGAAAGTCCGCACTCACCAGCAACAGAATAATAGATGCCTGTTCTATGCGCTGGTCAATCTCCCTGGCCCAGTCGGTGCCAGGAACGATCTGCCTCTTAGACCAGAGCGAGATGAGCCCTTGCCGCTTGATCGTGCTCAGATGAGCTTCTAGTTGCTGAAGCAAATCCTCATCTTTCGGGACAGAGGAAATAAAGACGCTGATAGCGTTCTGACCCTCTGTAGAGGGAACTCTAGAGGATACCGATGGTGGTTGTGAGAGGCTAGCCGGGATAGGACGATGTACGGTACTATCAAAGGGCAAGATAACCGTGTGAGGATGCTCCCTAACGCGTCCCTGAATCACTGGTTGGCTCTCTCTCCGGTTTTTCTCTTCGAGTATCGTATGAGACATGTGCTGCTCTGGTGGAGAAGAAACATCGATCTTTGGTGCGATCCTGCTGAACGTCTCATCCAGGTGGGTGCACCAGACTCTATAGCGCGTATCGGTGCTATCGATAGGTTGAATAACCTGCGAATGGTCCCCGATGATCTGGGTCAGAGGCATGCCACGAATGGTTGCAGACTGTGGGGGAACTACCCCATCATTGAGACCCGCAAGCACCAGGTGAGGAATATAGCTATTAAAATGGGCATCTGCTGGCCCTGGGAGACGCTCTTTCCAGGCAATCACATGATCATGCCAACGTCTGTCCACATCCTCAATGAATAGACTATCCAGTTGCATATCCTTGAGTTGTTGATTCCACCGGGCAAGGGTCGTTACAGGTGCTCCCTGATGTGGAGTGGCGTAGAAAGCAATGTGGCGAAGCGTTGCCAGGCTCGTGCTCTGTCCCTGTTCGAGTGTCTGGAGAATCCACGATTTGATGACCAGGCCACCCATGCTATGACAGACCAGGACGACATCCTGATACCCCTGAAATTGCGTGTGGTAGGTTGTGTTCCAGGCAGATCCGAGCAGAGCAATCCTGGGAGCGGTCTCGCGCAGAGTTTTCCTTTTCATCTTGGAAAGAGCATTCCTGATGCCACCTGGCTGCACATGCGTCGGGTATTTCCAGACAAAGACGCCGAACTCGTGGAGCTGCTCATCATTCATGAGGACGGAGAGAAAATCTTGCCAATAGGCTTGCGGATCGTTCGCCCCGATGCCATGGATAAGCGCGATGGCTTTCCCCTGACCTGGCCGTATCCAATACTCCGTTCGTCCCATACTCCAATCCATCCTGTGCTTTGAACTGATTATCGTCGTTCGTCTGACACAAAACTTTTCACCCAGATGGTAGATTAGCAATCTGGAAGCAGAGCAATGGAATTAGCAGTTCCGCCGTCCTGTCTCATAACCTGCCGTGTCTTCTTTAACCCATCTGTAGGTGTCTTATCGAGCATATCTCCAGTGGCGTCAAACAGACGAGGTGACCAGATTTGTGAAGGAAATGGTTTCCTTTCCAGATCGCGAGCGTCTGTCAACCCCCTTCAAAGGCGGGAGGCTTCACGGCTCTATAAGCTGGTTCTCAGCCCCGTTTGGTGATACAGATTGTGTATTCGAGAAAGCCTCTGGCTCTTGCATCACCTTCCAGAGAATATGCTCTGACCAGAGCCACTCTTTCTCGTTCCCGGGCTGATCTAGTTCTATTTCTATCACCAAACGGGGCTGAGAACCTACAATCCTAACAATGCACACATCCCATTCTTTCTCCCGCGGTACGAAACCCGTTCCTTATCGAGTTGATGGTAGTATAGTCGATTTCAGAGAAAAAGGAAAGCATGAGTTAGCAGAACACTTTGTATGACTTCTCCATTCTCGTCGTTCCTCTTCTAGTGAGGACTGAACGCTTCTCGCTCAATATTGTTGAGTAGAAAAAACGGTTCAGCCTGTTGAAAAAGTCTATTGTAGAGTTTTATAGAGAAGAAAAACGCCGAAAACTGCTCTCGTATACGGTTGATTCGCAGCACTTTGGTAGCAAAACAAAGTATTTCGCATTCATTAAATCTCATCAGTTTAGTTTTTCAACAGGCTGGGTTGATTTTCAGACTCTACGGAAAGGCTTTCCCTCATCTTTTAAAAGGCTAGAGCACTATTTCCAACCTTCTCATTTCTTTTGGGATTTCATCAATTCAAGAAGAAACGCATGATTCTTGTAAGCGGCTCGCGTCTTGGGATCATCGGAACCCAACTTTCGCTCATAGATGGAGAGGACTCGATGGTAGAGTGGTTCAGCTTCTATATTTTTGTCCTGCAGGACATAGAGTAGGGCCAAGTTGTTAATGCAGGTAACTGTAGTGGGGTGCTCACCTTCTAACCGCTGCTCATAGATAGAAAGAGCTCGTCGGCATAACAGCTCGGCTTCGGCATATTTCCCTTGATCTGTATAGAGTCCAGCCAAGTTGTTGAGACTGGTAGCCGTAGCAGGGTGATCACTTCCCAGGCGCCGCTCAGTGATGGAAAGAGCTCGTTGATAGAGTGGTTCAGCTTGCTCATACCTCCCTTGATCTGTATAGAGTAGGGCCAAGTTGTTGAGACTGGTAGCCGTAGCAGGGTGATCACTTCCCAAGAGCTGCTCGGTGATGGAAAGAGCTCGTTGATAGAGTGGTTCGGCCTCGGCATATTTCCCTTGTGTTCGATAGAGTCCAGCGAGGGTTCTAAGATTCATAGCAATATCAGGATGTTGTGAATCTAATGTCCTTTCTCTGATTACCAGAGCTCGTTGATACAAGGGTTCAGCTTGCTCATACCTCCCTTGATCTTTATAGAGTCCAGCCAAATTGTTAATGCAGGTAGCCGTAGTAGGGTGATCACTTCCCAGGCGCTGCTCAGTGATGGAAAGAGCTCGTTGATAGAGTGGTTCGGCCTCGGCATATTTCCCTTGTGTTTGATAGAGTAGGGCCAAGTTGTTAATGCAGCTAGCCGTAGTGAGGTCATCGCTTCCCAGGCGCTGCTCAGTGATGGAAAGAGCTCGTTGATAGAGTGATTCGGCCTCGACATATTTGCTCTGATCCACATAGAGTCCAGCCAGGGTGTTGAGGATAGCGGCTGTATTGTGATGCTCACTCCCAAACTGTTGCTCAACAATGGAGAGCGCTTGCTTACAGAGTCGTTCAGCAATACCATAAAGTGCATGTGTATCTAAGTAGGCAACTGTTCGATGAAGTAAGTGTGCGGCCTCGATGAACTGAAGGCCATACCGTTCTAATAACAAATGGCAAGATTGTGCTTGATCGAGATATCGAAGGCATTGTGGCCAGAGAGCTATATCCGCAGGATTAGTAGGAAACACGTCATTGACCGCTCGGACCACCCTTTCTGCCCATCGTTTCTGCCCATCTTCCTCCATCCGATCTCTTTGTACTGTCTGTACTATCCGATGGATGCTGAGGGCCTCGGTGTCAGTGAGGCGTTTTACAAGGGAGAACTTCAGAAGCTCTCCAATCATTTGATTGCATTCGTAAAGATCAGCGGCAGATCGTTGAAGGGGCAGAGGCCAATGAACTGCACCGTCTTTTATAAGCTCTACCGGAATCCTGTCAGGAGCTAGGAATGCACAAAGGTGTAGGAGTTGTGCTGCAGCCGGATTAGCCTTTTCAACTCTTTGGAAAGAGAGAGACCACGTGGTTGCTACTGAATCTGGATAGTTGCCTGCCTGAAGTCCCCGTTGGGCAAGAAGTTCTTCACGATGTTTCAAATACATTTTGTGATAAGCAGCGATACTACATTTTTTTGCGTTGATATACGCTCCTGCCTGATCGAGGGCTAGTGGAAACTGGTAAAGGGCTATTGTAAGGTTCGTTGCGTCATCTATGACTTTAAGGGTTACTTCATTTGTCGTCATATCAATCGCTTTGTCTTCCTCAAGAAGACGAACAGCCTCACCGAAGCGTCCTGCACGAAGAAGAAGGAGTTTTGTACCTTCCATCAAACCCAAATTTTCTACTTCGATGGATGCTGCTAGGGGGAAGTCAGCATCAGAGCGTGTAGTAAGCAGAATGCTACCATTGCCATTGTTGGGAAGATATGAATGGAGTATGGAAAGGTCATCAGCGTTATCGAAAATGAGCAACCATCGCTGTTCACACTCCTCCAGCCAATGTATTATTGCCGTTATGAGTTTGCTATGATCTGCCTCGTCTTTCTCAGGCAAAGAATGGATCAACGGTGCTATCTCTATAAAGCTAGCGACAATCGTTTCTTCGTTTGCGGCATTGATCCAGAGCGTGTGAGTGTACCGATGGGCATCGCGAGATCGATAGGCATATTCAACCGCGATTTGGGTTTTGCCGATGCCACCAAGTCCTTTTATGGTTTGAGGTTGTGTTAATGCGACTCGACTAATGGTCATTAGGTCCTCGTGTTTCGTCGGTAAAAGCTGTTGTTCAAGGAGAGCAAGCAAATCATGACGCCCAGTAAAGAAGGGGTTACGTGCAAACGGCACTCTCCATATTGGCTTCTGATCTGTAAGCTTAGACTGCATCCAGATCATAAAAAGTTCGTGATATTTCTCTGAAGATTCTTGCTGAAGCCTTTCTAATGTCTTCATGCCCGCTACTTGAAGTAACTGCTCTGCTTCCTCTCGCTCTAATGACAGTACTGCCGCAATGGCTACCACAAGTGGCCATTGCACAGGATTTGGCTTCTTAACTTCCCGATACAACCAATTCTCAATAGCTCGAATACAGCGCTTTTTCTCGTTCTGATCTTTCCATTCGGAAAAGTCTGGAAATCGCCGCTGAATTAGGCTCATCAGTCTATCAGCTTTTATCTTAGCTCGATCAGTGTACATTAGCAGTGAGCTTTTAAAGTCGATTACCTCTTCATCCATCTTGCAACTTCTTTCTTCCTGATACCCTTTTACAGGGGCATTACAGGGCTTTTTTGGTAGAGGTATCCCCTGAGATCGGGCATACTCAGCTTGATCGATCTATCCTGGTCATGCGCGTATGATCGTTCTCACGAGGAGCGATACACATGATAGTTTTCACCTTTTTTGCAGCGGGATACTCGTCAGTTCAGACGATTCTTCGTTGGTTCTCTCTCCTTTTTCCACAGGAGAGCTCAGATTTTCTGAATGGCTTGAGTCATCCTCAGAATAGCATAGATGTCTACCTGAGAGACAGTTTTCTCAGTAACGTGGTAATGACCTACAAAGTGTCTCAAGATCCATGGGGAGGGGTTTATGCAGAACATCCCCTGGTATGAACGGATCAAGCAAGCTCGCCTTTCCCGCTGCCTCTCGCAACAAGCAGCAGCAGCTCTGCTTGAAGTTGACGAGAAAACCTACCAGAGGTGGGAAGCAGGGAAACACCTCCCTAACTTTGCCGGGCGCAGAGCGTTACGTGACCACTTTGGGATCTCTCCTGATCTGATTCCACCTTTATAGGGAGTAACACATGAATAGAAAGCCTCTTCATAATTCGCATGCAAAAGGTGTGTGTTCAGTTGTGAAGAGGTTTCTCCGTTCCCACATTACACCTGCGTGATAACGATCCGTTGTGAACACTCCTTGGGCAAAAATGATCATTCTTAGATTGATACAGCTCAGTCCAGAAAATGGTGGTATACCAGACATCTCTTCCAACAGAGAGCACCCCTCTTTGTTCAGACCCTTCCACCTCGTCGTTCAAAACTGTTTCCTTCACCAAAGCTTCTTGGATATGCTTCCGCCTCTTTTGCCCAAGGGGAAAACGGGGGGAATGTCGGGAGGCCACTTTGAGTCGCTTACTGCTGTAAGTATTCATGAAGTTCAAAACATTATTGCTTGGTTCAGGATATTATTGTATGGTACAGAACATAATTGTCTCTGCACAGCAGCTTTGGAGATTATAAATGAAAGGCCTTTTCCATGCACCGCATCTGTGTCTTCTCAGGCTCAAACACGGGCAAACGCAAGGAGTATCAGCAGGCAGCGCGCGATTTAGGGCAAGAGCTCATCGCACGCGGCCTCGGGCTGGTTTACGGAGGAGCCAGCGTCGGACTGATGGGGGTCATTGCCGATACTGTACTGGCCGGTGGCGGCGAGGTCATTGGCGTCATACCGCGTGCCCTGTTTCGTCGTGAAGTCGCTCATGAGCACTTGACTACCCTGCACGAAGTAGGCAGTATGCACGAACGCAAAGCTCTCATGGCCGATCTCTCCGATGGCTTCATCGCCCTTCCTGGCGGCTTTGGCACCTTCGATGAGCTCTTTGAGATCACAACATGGGCACAGCTTGGTCTGCATACAAAACCCATAGGGCTACTCAATGTTGCTGGCTATTTTACGCCATTACTCACGATGGTAAGTCATGCAGTCACAGAAGGTTTCATTTCTCCAAACCATGCACATATTCTCCTGAACAGCACATCGCCCGCTGATCTGTTAGACAGCTTTGCAGCGTACGCTCCATTATCTGACCAGGGTAAATGGTTGGATATATCACCAGAATGAGGAGCCAGCCTGGTTCTGTTTGCCCAGGACATGACTTTCATAAAGAGGAGTATCGACCTGAAAATCTAGCATTTTGTCCGAGGGACAGGTAACCAGGAGCGCTTTAACATTGTTTTCACATTATTACATCCCTTATGTGTAACCGATTTGTCTTGACGTCCGTTACATTACAGTATAGTATTGCTTGTAATCTTCTAACTCATCTATTGCAGACAGGAAGGAGTAAATCATGACGGTGGAGGTTATTCCACCCGCTGCACAGATTCCATGTAGCGCCACGATCCTTATTGTTGAAGATGATGCCGATATTGGCAAATTTCTTCAGCGATTGATCGAAGAAGAGACTCCGTATAATACGGCTGTCATAACAAATGGCCTTCAGGCCCTGGAAAAAGCCCCGCAAATTCATCCTTGCCTTTTGTTGTTAGACTATCGGCTGCCAGGCCTCAATGGGGTAGAGTTGTATGACCGTCTTCAGCAGAAGGAAGAGACCAGCGGGGTGCCAGCCATTATGATGAGCGCAACATTACCTTTTACAGAGCTACAGCGTCGAGGCATTCATCCACTCCGCAAGCCAATGGACATTGGCGGCGTGATACGTATGATAACTCACGCGCTGGCAACTTCTGAAGAACAGCAACTCTACCAACAAAAACAGTACCATTGATACTACCTCTTTTTACATGAATTTGGTACAATAGACATGTTCAGTTAGTTGGTTAGCTAGAGACTGGCCCACCCCGGCCCTATTTCATGGAGGTATTCATCATGGCGAATAAAGAACAAAAAAAAGTGCAGAAGGCCCCGCCCAAGTCAAATAAACAAAAGAAAGAGATGCAGAGGGAGAAAAAAGCAGCTAAAACTGGCAACTCTCTGAAGAAAGAGTAACCGTAGTTAATATTGAGTGCGTAAGCAGACTTGACACTCTTGTTACAATGCGAGTAAAATCCGTCTAATAGCCGTACACATCTGCTCATTGCAGTAGATTTCAATTTGCGAAACTGCTCCATTGAGTAAAGTGGGAAGAACCAGATGAAATGGGGGTTCGCATGCAATCAAAGCCGCACGACAATCCATTCCAACACGAGGTAACCCCACAGCCCTGGGTAGAGAAAACTGCTGCCAAACCAGATGTGTGCGAAGAGCATGAAGACCAGTGGGCCGTACTTCGGCATGAGGTGGAGGTAGTGGATATGCAGCAGCAGAATGAGCCAGTCCGGTCAGCCTGGGACCAGCGAAACACAGAAGATGATGATACTTCTCCCCAAGCCCCTTTTGCGATACCAGAGCAGACTCCTCTCCATGTTGATATCGTGGTTGCTGGCGTGGGTGGCGGCGGCATGAATGCCGTCAATCGCATGATTAGCATGGGGGTGCGTGGAGTCCGTTTCATCGCAATGAACACCGATGCGCAAGTGCTTGACCTCTCAAGCTCTCCTAATTGTATCTGCCTGGGTCAGCATTATACCAAAGGCCTTGGTGCGGGCGGTAACGCTGCCACAGGTATGCGTGCGGCAACCGAGAGCGTCGCAGAGATTCGCGCCGCCCTCGGTGAAGCAGACCTGGTGTTCATCGCCGCTGGTATGGGTGGGGGGACGGGTACTGGCGCGGCTCCCGTTATCGCCTCCATTGCCAGGAAATTAGGCGCCCTTACCATCGGTATTGTTACCCTTCCATTTACCTTTGAAGGATCGCGGCGGCGGCGTATCGCTGAAGAAGGTTTAGCAGAACTTGCTTCAGAGATTGACGCTCTGATCACTGTTCCCAATGATCGCCTGCTGGCCACTACAGGACGCGATCGTAGTCTTGCCGAGGCATTTAAGCTTGCTGACGATGTATTGCGCCACGGAGTGCAGGGCATCGCCGAGGTAATCACTGTACCCGGTATGGTTAACGTGGACTTCGCCGATGTACGCAGCGTCCTCCATAAAGCAGGAACAGCCCTGATGAGTATCGGGCAAGGGCAGGGGCGCAACCGTGCCCAGCGTGCAGCGGAGGAGGCCGCGACGATATGACGCTCTTTGAAGTCAACGAGGTCGCCGAAAGAATTGGACAGGCCATAGATAACACTGCCGATATTACCTTTGGCGCGGTCGTCGATCCGACCTTGCAAGATACCATCCGTGTAACCTTGATAGCTGCTGGCATGGAAGAGCGCAGTACCCTGCGTATACCGTCCCTCCAGCTGCATCAAGCGCAGCCAGCAGCGATTCGCCCAGTTCCGGCTGCGCCACTATCACCTGGAACACCCAGACCAGTACCTCAACAATCTCCTGTTTATGATGTACAGTCGCCCGCCAGGTCCCAAGCCCTGGCGCCAGCACAGGCTCCAGTTGTGCCGCCTGTTGTGCGCCCGCCAGGCCCACCTGGACGTCAACAGCGCAGCCTCAATGATTTACGTGGCATCCGTAGCATGGGACGCCGTCAAGACACGCGCAGAGGTCGTCAAATGGGCGAGGAAGAAGAGGAGGAGGAGGCTATAGACGTACCTCCTTTCATGAAGAAGTTTGACTGAAAGCAAATATGAGTGGTCCCAAGCGATATAAAAAGAACAAGCCCGAACATTCAGTGAAGCTAAATGTTCGGGCTTGTTCTTTTTATATCGCTTTACTCCTTTTCAGCAGCGGCACGACCGTGTTCCCCACCCTTTTTGCCGATCTTAGAATAAAACTCCGACCCTTGATGGCGTTTCGTCGACTCGCCACCCTTCTTGCCAATTTCAGCGTAGAACTGTGGCCCTCGTTTCTCTTTGACAGTCTCGCCACCCTTCTTGCCAATCTTGGAGTAAAATTCAGCACCATACTTCTCACGTACAGCCTGACCACCATGCTTTGCCTTTTGCGATCCCGGTTCTGGTCCACGTTTGTTGTTTGCCATAGAAAGTCCCGCCTCTCTAAAACTCGTACTTCCACATTTACCCAACTTACAATGCGGTGAGACATTCCTCCAATACAGAACATCTCGCTGCTTCCCTACTGCAACTGATGCTCTCGCGCCTGCGCCACCCGATTGGCAATCAGCGCCGCTGTAGTACCTGCGCCAACACCGTTATCGATATTGACCACAGAGAGACCTGGCGCACACGTTTGCAACATCGAAAGCAATGCGGCAATCCCTTTGCCGCCTAGTCCGTAGCCTATCGACGTCGGTAAACCAATAACAGGAACAGGAACCAACCCTGCCACTACTGATGGCAGCGCCCCATCCATGCCTGCTGCCACGACGATCGCATCTACTCCATTGGAGAGAAGGTCACGCAAAGGCTCTACCAGGCGATGTAACCCTGCTACTCCTACATCATAGATACAGGTCACCTGACAACCCATTTCTTCCGCTATGAGCGCCGCTTCCGCGGCTACCGGAATATCGGACGTGCCAGCGCTGATAACGCCTACAAGCCCTCCTGTACGTCGCCGTACGTAGTCAGGCCTATAGATCACAACTGCTCGAGCCGCTTCACGAACGGAAACAGTGTATACTTGAAAAGCCTCCTGAAGTGGTGCAATAGCCTCCGGTCGCACCCTGCTGATAATTGCTCTTCCCGATCCTTTCAGCAGTCCTTGTGCCATTACAATGATCTGGGCGACATCTTTCGACTCACCAAAGATGACTTCAGGGGTCCCTTTACGCTGCTCACGTCCCGGGTCGGGGCGGGTCTCGATGTCGGATGAGCTTGCTTGACTCTTAGAGTTCTGAAATTTCTGCTCTACTATACTTGAAAGCTGGAAGTTGCCCTCTCGCTCATTATCGTGCTTAAGCTGATTAGATGGCTCCCCTGGATACAATAGATTGAGCAACTCCAATTGCTCATCAGGCTCGTAATTCACAGAAAAACACACCTCGAATAGAGTTTTACACAAATTTTACTCATCTAGAGTACTCCAACCAGTCATAGTTTAACATAGTTGCTTAGAATGAGCAAGCTAAAAATATTTAAATTTACGTATAGCTGATGGGGTCAGTACTCAGAACCAGTTGGACACCCTGTTGCTCCATCCTGGCCAGTTCAGACTCGGCCAGAGCATCAAAGTCGATGGTGGGATGCTGTACAGAACTTGTACAATCCTTGAGAAAAAGTAACTTCTTCAACAGCTCGGGTTGATGCCCAAAGTAACCCACCACTTGTCGTTCGGTCTCCAGTACGCAGTGCGATTTTGCCTCGCCGGCAACATAAACTTTATCGTACTTCATGACTGCATCGAGAAGCCCCACATTTAAGCCACTTTCAGGAACTTCGGGATCAGGCACTTCCGCACCAAAAATGCCATAATACTCTGTACGAACGGTTCGTCCCTTGACGATGTAAGTTGGTTGGGTATGCCTGGCCGCACTGTGCCAGGCTATGGCCTCGCTGATTGGAGCCACCAGCATATGACCAAGTGTCCCCTCCATCGTATGGTACGGCCAGATCATCAGTTCCTTCTTGGCCTGTTCTTGAAGCTGGTGCACATATTGCACAGACCAGTCAGGTTGAAGCGCAGGCACCCATCTCTTGCTCGTTACATCATCTAGCGTAATGGGTGTGAACGGTTGCGGGCGCTCTCCTGTTTGAGGGTTCTCCCACCACGAGCTATAAAAAATCTGGAAGGGCAGATGGGTATCCAATGACGCATAAATAGAGGTAATCCTATGTGCATTGGCGTAGAACCATGTTAGAAAGCGCGCTACGTCTTGCTGCGAACCAGGAACATAGAGCGTTCCGGTAGGGTCAACGAAATCGTGCTGGTAGTCTACCAATATAACGGCAATTTTTTCACTGTCGTTCTCTGATGCAGTGAGCCCTGCTTGTTGGCCTGCCTCTATAAAGGCCTGGATACGAGGCGCGTATGCCCCCTTAAAAGCATCTTGCACATCAAACAGTGCAGGTGCGGTAGCTTGTTGAGCCATTATCGTCATCTCCTTTTCTGGTAGAAGGGTCTACATTTGGCACTTTTATGTATCTAAAGAGAAAGTGTCCTTTATACACTAATATGCAAGCAGTATAACAAAGTTTTGGGAAAAAAACAAGAAATGTTTGTGTAATAAAAACCATATATTCGTTACTATTGAGCTGTATCGCTCTTACTCACCTGTGTCCCACCCACATGGTCTATCCAAAGGGAAAAATTTAACATTCCCTTAACGTATCCTTAAAGCATAGTTAACAAGTGGGTGGTACGGTAGAGATGCGACAGTAAAATTTACTCTGTTAGCATTCATAGATATGAATATTGTTATCTCGTAGGAAAGCGAGGAAGGTATCATGGTATTTCAACCGGCGTCCCATACCCGACAGCGGCAGCCTCTGTTGACCCGCCTGGGAGCAGCGGCAGTACTCGGTCTCGTATTGATCCTGGCCGCTTGTGGCGGGAGCTCCAGTGGCTCGTCTGGCACGAGTTCTGGACCGTCCTGTCCTTCGACGAAGGCGCTTACAGGCGCGGGGTCAACCTTTGACAACCCGCTCTTCTCAAAGATGTTCTCAGTGTACCCGAGTGTGAAGTGCGGAGCCAACGTCAATTACCAGTCCGTTGGCAGCGGCGCGGGCATTAATGACTTACTCAATCATATCGTTGACTTTGGTGCGACGGACACCCCCCTGACCGACGCGCAGCTTGCCAAGAGTACGAGTGGACCTATTCTCCACATCCCCGTAACCCTTGGAGCAGTAGCCATGTCCTATAATCTGTCTGGCGTCTCTGGGCATCTCAATTTGACAGGGGACATCATCTCAGGCATCTTCCTTAACACTATCAACACGTGGGACGATCCTAAGATCAAGGCTGCGAATCCGGGAGCGACACTACCTCATCAAACCATTACTCCTGTGCATCGCTCCGACGGCAGTGGCACAACCGGTATCTTTACGCACTATCTTGCAGCCGTTAGTCCCGACTGGGCGTCGAAGGTGGGCGCAGGGACAACGGTGAAATGGCCGACAGGTGTCGGCGGCAAAGGCAATGCGGGAGTCGCTGCAGCTGTCAAAAGCACTGCAGGATCCATCGGCTACGTTGAGCTGGCGTATGTGCTCTCCAACAATCTCTCCTATGCTGCCGTGGTAAATTCGGCTGGTAAACCTGTTCTGCCATCGCTTGATGGAGCGAAGGCAGATGCAGCCAATGTGACCAACATTCCACCTGACCTGCGCTTCTTTATCGTCAATGCGCCAGGCGAGGGTTCCTATCCCATTTCGGGCTTCTCATGGGTTGTTGTCTACAAAAATCAGACCAATGCCGACAAAGGAAAGGCCATTGCGAACATGCTGTGGTGGATGATCCATGATGGTCAGCAGTACTCAGCGCCGTTGAACTATGTGCCGCTGCCCAGTGCAATCGTCACCAAGAGCGAGGCTCAGGTTAAAGCTATGACCTGCGGAAGCTCTCCGTGCTATACTGGAAGCTGACCTCACAACCGGAGTAGGGAACGAGAGGACAGCCTTCTCCTCCTACTCCGGACCCGCAGCAGTCCATCTTTCTCTTCTTCGCATGCTGCACCGGAGCGAGAAGAAAAGTGACTGCCTGAACGAGAGGGTGAAGATGGATCGTTTTGGTGGTGCAGCAGTGTGAAAGTGGTGTCGCTTTATGCAACATAGCCTATCGGTGACAAAGGGGACTGTCAGGATCTTTGGAGAGAGACGCAGGCTCAGTGACGTGCTCTTCCGTGGATTGACCCTGTTTTTTGTCCTCGTGGTCATCATGATCATCATCGGGGTCACCTGGGTACTGGTCAGTGGCTCGCTCCCGACGATTCAGGCGTTCGGCTTCAGCTTTCTGACCAACCAGGCGTTCGATCCCGTCCACAACGTGTTTGGGGTCGCGCCTGCTATCTACGGGACGCTCGTCACCTCGGCCTTCGCGCTCATCTTTGCCATACCTCTTGGTGTGGGAGCCGCGATTTTCCTGGTCGACTTCTGCCCGCGGCCGCTCCGGATACCTGTGGCGTTTATCGCGGAACTGCTGGCAGCCGTTCCCAGTATCATCTATGGTATGTGGGGCTTTCTGCTTCTGGCTCCGTGGTTACAACACACGGGGGAGCCGTGGCTCCAACGGTACCTCGGGTTTTTGCCGTTCTTCCAGGGCCCGTATCATGGGCTGGGCCTCCTGGCCGCAGGGATGATCCTGGTGATTATGGTGCTGCCGCTCATCATCAGCGTGTCACGCGAGATCATGCTCACCGTGCCTCGATCCCAGCGCGAGGCGCTGCTGGCCCTGGGAGCGACCCGCTGGGAAGTGATTCGCCATGCCGTGTTGCCGTTCGCGCGCGTCGGCATCATGGGTGGAATCATCCTGGCGCTCGGTCGGGCTCTCGGTGAAACGATGGCGGTCACCCTGGTCATCGGCAATCAGGCGTCGCAGCCCAGTTTGCATCTCTTCGATACCGGTTATACGCTTTCGAGCTTGATCGCCAACACCTTCGGCGAGGCCACGCCGGGGCTCTTCATCTCTTCGCTCCTGGAGGCAGGTTTGATTATCTTTATCATCACCCTCATCACGAATGTCCTGGCCCGCCTGCTCATCGCCAGAATGGGACGATTGAGTCAAGTGCATACGAAAGGAACGGTTGCATGAGGAGCGTTGCTCAACAAGAAAAAATGCCGGTCGCTCATCCCTTCCAGCCGCCGCGCTCTGCTCACGAGTTGCGCAGGCGGGTCGGTAATATCGTGGCGGTCCTGTTTACTGGAATGGCAATAGCGTTTGCCGTGATTGTCCTACTCTATCTCCTGTTCTATGTGTTGCGCCAGGGCATTCCGTACATCAATCTGGACTTCTTAACAAAGACTCCCACACCCAATGGGGAGCCTGGTGGCGGTGTAGCAGAGGCGATTCAGGGATCGCTCATCCTGGTTGGCCTGGCGGCCCTCTTAGGCGTTCCCCTGGGCGTGTTCACAGGCATTTACCTCTCCGAATTTGGGAGGGGGGTCCTCGCCAATGGCGTGCGCTTCCTGGTCGCCGTGCTCACCGGGATCCCGACTATCATCTTCGGCCTGTTCGCCTGGGTCTTTATCGTCGTGCCCCAGCAGTCCTTTTCGGGACTGGCCGGTGGCGTCGCGCTCGGCATCATCATGATTCCCATTGTCGCCACGACGTCGGAAGAGGTCCTGCGCTTAGTGCCCAAAGAACTGCGCGAGGCCTCGCTGGCACTCGGGGCGACCGAGGCTCGGACGATTCTGCGGGTGGTTCTTCCTGCGAGCATCAACGGCATCATTACCGGCGTGGTGCTGGCCATGGCGCGCGTTGCCGGCGAGACGGCTCCGCTCCTCATGACGGCCTTCGGCACGAATTTCTTCAACACGGACGTGACACAGCCGATGGACGCGCTTCCGCTGCGCATCTTCGTGTTCACGGAAAGCCCCTACCAGGCGCAGGTCAATCAGGCGTACGCGGGCGCAGTGATCTTGATACTCCTGATAGTTCTCGCCTCTTTTGCGGTACGCTGGGCAACGGGAGGATTCAAAAGCCGTGTGTGAGAAACGTCCCAGCGCCGGTACGAATCAAACAGGCCCGCATGGGGCCATACAGGGAAAAAGGAGGAAGAGGTGTCTTTAGAAGTTCAACACCTGAACGCCTGGTACGGCCGCACGCAGGCACTCTACGATGTGAATCTCTCGTTCGAGCCACTCAGCGTCACCGCTCTCATTGGCCCTTCTGGCTGTGGCAAATCGACCTTTGTCCGCTGCCTCAATCGCATGCACGAGGAGATACCGGGGGCCCGAGCCGAAGGGTCGGTGCTGGTCGATGGCATCAATATTTACGCGCGCTCCATTCAGCCGATGTATGTGCGGCGGCACATCGGCATGGTCTTCCAGCAGCCCAATCCCATTCCGACGCTCAGCATCTGGGACAATGTGGCGATCGGCGCTCGCATCAACGGATTGGCACGTGGAAAGGCCTTGCAGGAGATCGTGGAGCGCAGCCTCAACCGGGCGGCGCTCTGGAACGAGGTGAAAGATCGGCTGAATACATCCTCCGCCGAGTTATCGGGCGGCCAGCAACAGCGGCTCTGCATTGCACGTGCGCTGGCCATTGAGCCACAGATCCTGCTCATGGACGAACCGGCTTCGGCGCTCGACCCCATCTCGACCTTTGAGGTGGAAGAGCTCATTCGACAGCTCAAAGGATCCTACACGGTCGTCATCGTGACACATAATATGCAGCAGGCCGGGCGTGTGGCCGAGAAAACGGTCTTCTTTCTGCACGGACGGGTGATCGAGGAAGGGGAGACGCGACAGTTCTTCTCCCACCCGCAAAAGAAGGAAACCGAGGACTACGTGAGCGGGCGCTTTAGCTAGGAGAGACGTCCAGGAGCAGCGAGCATTTCCGCAGAATCGAGGAAAAGAGTATCATGAATATGTCAGCAGATGCACACGGAAGCACAGGTATGACACTTCCCGAAGGTGCCAGTATCTTCTCTCGTAAAGTGGCGCGGAGTGGTCACATCTCTTATGAAGGCCGCCCATACTTCATCAGCAAGGCGCTGGCAGGCCGCTATATACGGCTGGTGGTGCTTGCTGATCGCCTGATTGTCGATGCCTCTATTCCGCTCCATAAAGAATATCCGCTGGTCTAAGGGTGCAGGAGGGCACGGGGAAAAAGAAAGGAGACCCAGCCGTGATGGAGGCCAATGTCAACGGTACCAATCAACCGGCCAAGGTAGAGATTGCCGGGGAGGAAGTGATAGTTGTTTCGAACATACCGCAAATCGAGGTCAGTGAAAAGGCCCGAGAGGTGAAGCCAGAAGCGGGAGTCAAACTAGATGTCCGGCACGTCAATTTCTACTACGGTTCAAAGCAGGCGCTCTCCAACGTCACGTTGCCCATCCGTGAACGCCAGGTCACGGCGCTCATCGGGCCATCGGGATGTGGCAAAACAACCTTCCTGCGCACACTCAACCGCATGAACGACCTCATTCCCGGCACCCGCATTGAGGGAGAGGCGATCATGGACGGGGACAATATCTATGGGACAGGGATCGATGTGATCCGCCTGCGCCAGCGCGTGGGCATGGTGTTCCAGCGCCCCAATCCGTTCCCCTCATCGATCTTTGACAACGTCGCCTATGGCTTACGGGTCCAAAGAAAGTCTGGGCACTCCATCACCGAGACGGTCGAGGAGAGCCTGCGCAGAGCCGTCCTTTGGGACGAGGTCAAAGACCGCCTCAAAGCGCCGGCCCAGGGACTCTCGGGTGGACAGCAACAGCGCCTGTGCATAGCGCGTGCGCTGGCAGTGAAGCCCGAAGTGTTGTTAATGGACGAGCCGTGTTCGGCGCTTGATCCCATTGCGACGTTGAAGATTGAGGAACTGATTACCCAGTTGAGTGAGAACTATACCATTGTCATCGTGACACACAACATGCAAGAGGCCGCGCGTGTCTCACAATTCACCGGCTTTTTCCTCTCTGGCAAGCTCGTTGAATACGGGCCGACCGTTGATATCTTTAAGCATCCGAAAGTGAAAGAGACCGAGGATTACATCAGTGGACGTTTTGGTTAACATACAAAGGGCTGGAGGGCGACGTGGGACGTAAAATTCTCGTGGTGGACGACGAGGCCGTCCTGGTAGAGATGATTGCATATAACCTCGAACAGGCTGGCTACCAGGTTACTACAATGGCAGATGGTGCCAGTGCTCTGCAAGCGACCCAGCGTGAGACTCCAGACCTGGTGATCCTCGATTTGATGCTGCCAGGAATGGATGGCTTAGAGGTATGCCGCCAGTTGCGCCGGGAAAGTAACACGGCCACCACGCCCATCGTGATGCTGACCGCCAGAGGCGACGAGATCGACAAAGTCGTCGGTCTGGAGGTCGGAGCCGATGATTATATAACCAAACCCTTTGGCCGGCGCGAATTGTTGGCACGGGTGCGTGCACTGCTGCGCCGTGCCGACTATGCTCCCGTTCAAGAAGAACATCCTACCCAGACGAGCAGCGAGGTTCCACGACCCAATCGCCAACTGGCGGCCGGCCCGCTGACTATTGACCTGGCCGGGCGTCGTGTCTACTGCCGGGGCCAGGAGGTGGAACTCCAGCCCAAGCAGTTCGAGTTGCTGACCTACCTTATCCGTAACCGTGGTACCGTCTTGACGCGCGATCAATTGCTGACGAACGTCTGGGGCTACGACTACACCGGAGATACCCGCACCGTAGATGTCCATGTGCGGTGGCTGCGTGAAAAGCTGGAGGAGGACCCGACCAACCCGCAACTGATTCAGACAGTCCGGGGGGTAGGCTACTGCTTCCGCTAGGAGTGATGAAAAGGGAGGGACAGCTCTGGAGTGAAACACCTGCTAAAAGAGAGAAGGAGAAATCTGAGATGCCACGAAAAATCCTGGATACAGAACTGCAAGAACTAGATGGCCAGATCATCCAGCTAGGTTCCCTGGTCGTTGACGCCCTGGAAAAAGCCCTGCAGGCTCTAGAAACTGGCGACCTCGCCCAGGCGGGTAGAGTGATTGAAGGCGATGTCCTCATCGACAGCCTGCGGGTCGCCGTTGAAGAACACAGCATTCGCCTCTTAACCCTCCAACAACCGCTTGGTGGCCGCGACCTGCGCTACCTGACTTCGGCGTTATCAATTGCAGGTGATCTTGAGCGCACAGGCGATGGCGCGGAGGGGATTGCCCAGATTCTCCTCCGTCTGTCCCCCCTGCGCAGCAACACAACTCAAGTGACGATCGCGAGAAGCCTGGGTGATGCGGTCGAGCCCACTCCCAGGGGTGAGGATGGACAGGTCACAGAAGCATCCATCGTGCGCGGTATCCTTGATCTGGGCCAGGAGGCGCGGCGAGTCCTGCAGGGGACCATGAAGGCCTTTGCGGACCGTGATGTCAATGCTGCACGCTACATCTGGGAAGAGGATGATGTTGTCGATGTCCGCTATCACCTGGTGCGTCATGACTTGATGACCATGCTTGCAGGAGCACGAGCCATCCCGGCCCTTCAGCATGACACCTTCATCTTGCAGCGTGCTACCTACCTGCTCTGGATTGCCCACAAACTCGAACGAGTGGGCGATCATGCCACCAACATCTGTGAACGCATCCTCTTCATGGTCGAGGGCGAGGCCAGGATGCAACCTGAAGGGGCTCAGGAATAAGGATGGCTCACTTCCTGTTGCTCCACTTCACTAGAGGAGAAGCAGCATGCAACAGGCGATCCTTGTCGTAGAGAGTGACGGTGTTTCTGCTTCTCTGAGTATTTCAGGATCCTAGGCAGGAGCGTTCTGTGAAAGGATGGAAGGAAGAGAAAATTTGAAAGAAATGATTGTTCAAACAACCAGCCCGCTTCAAATCCCGACAGTGACACTTTTTCTCGCCTGCATACGTACATGTGGTAGCTACTGCGAAACCTTTTAACAAGAATTTCCAGGGAGAAAAAGACATGCACGCATATCAGGTGCAGGTTGGAAACAATATCACGCTTGAAGGCAATCTCAATATACCTGAAAATCCTCGTGGAGTAGTTCTTTTCGCACACGGCAGCGGCAGCAGCCGTCATAGCCCTCGTAATCGATTTGTTGCCCAGGTATTGCACAAAGCTGGATTTGCCACCCTCTTGATCGACCTGCTCACCGCTGGTGAAGAGGAACAAGACTGGCAAACAGGCCACTTACGCTTTAACATAGATTTGCTCAGCCAGCGGGTCAAGGGTGCAACGAACTGGCTCACCGTGAACCCGGCCACAGCAAACCTCAAGATTGGCTACTTCGGAGCCAGCACCGGTGCCGCGGCCGCTTTAGTGGCAGCAGCTGAACACCCCCTTGCCGTTGGGGCAGTCGTCTCACGCGGTGGTCGGCCCGATCTCGCCGGTTCATCCCTTACCGCAGTTCAGGCCCCAACTCTTCTTATAGTCGGCTCAAAGGATACTCAGGTAATTGAATTGAACCGTATGGCCCTCTCTTTACTAAAAGGTGAAAAACAGATCGAGATCATTCCTGGTGCAACACACCTTTTTGAAGAACCCGGCGCCCTGGAGCAGGTTGCGCAGCTGGCAAGCCAATGGTTCACACGCTACCTCGCATCTTGATTGCAAGATATACTTATTTGAAAAGAGAAGCTGAGAGGAGAAAGAAGGTGACACTTTATCGAGATCGAAGCGATGCGGGACGTGTCCTCGCCACGCAGCTTGTGGCTTATGCTAAACGCAGCGATGTTCTTGTGCTTGCACTCCCTCGCGGCGGAGTCCCCGTTGCTTATCAAGTGGCAAAGGCACTCCACGCCCCGCTAGATGTCTTTCTCGTGCGCAAACTGGGCCTACCCGGTCACGAAGAACTGGCTATGGGAGCTATCGCGACGGGAGGTGTATGCGTACTCAATGAAGATGTCGTGCAAATGCTGCATATCCCCGACAGAGTGATAGAGGAGGTCGCAACAAAAGAACGGCAGGAACTCGAACGGCGTGAACACCTTTACCGGGATGGCCGTCCCCCACCAGACGTACGCGATTGCACGGTCATCCTCATAGACGATGGCCTGGCCACCGGTGCAACTATGCGTGCTGCTATAAAAGCATTGCAACAGCAACATCCCGCCCGTATCGTCGTTGCCGTTCCGGTAGCTGCTCCTCAAACGTGTGAAGAGCTTAGCACACAGGTGGACGAGATCATTTGCGCTAAAACACCGGAACTCTTCTACGGCGTTGGCTATTGGTACGAGGACTTCTCGCAAACAACAGACGAAGAAGTACACGCTCTCCTTGCTCAAGCAGAGCAGGAGAAGCGTGTCACAGCACGCAAGCAATAAAAAGGTTACCGGCT
>WNGK01003352.1_pt1 | contig 29418 bp, 21 predicted proteins | sample 5400601 | NCBI WGS metagenome assembly WNGK01 (sample SAMN13153376, study PRJNA577476) | soil metagenome | isolation source: 60 cm soil or saprolite under Garry oak tree replicate 1 | place: USA:California | collected 2016-06-15 | reverse complement strand
TGTTCGGTTTTTTTTCTTCCGAATAGGAGTATGAGTGTGAGTAGTGTGAAAGGCGCCGTTTGGCCCTTTCTACGCAATAGAAGCATTCCTCTGGCGTTCTTAGTCGTTTGACGAGTGGCTGATTATTAATGGTTTAGCAGTGCGGTGTTCCTGTTACCGCGTCGGGGGGTTGATGCGTCCAAGTATGGTTATCTAGTGTTTGTGTGATTTGTTGCTTTGGGTTAGTCTATGTCCCTTGCGATGCAGTGTGAGAGTTGCGGTCGACCGTTGGCTTCGCGCGAGGAGCATGGGGCTCAGAATCTCGACAATCCCTATTGCATTCATTGTACCGATATGAAGGGTAAACTCCTGCCTTTTGAGAAGTTGTATGAGGACATGCTCGCGTCAGCCATGCAGACTCGTTGGATGAATAAAGAGCAGGCGGAAAAATACGCGTTGGAGGAGATGGGTCGCTGGCCGGCTTGGAAGGACCGAGTCGACAAGATGCTGAAGCGATAGTCCGACTCTAGAGATTGGCCTCACTATGTCTGGTTACGAGTATCGGTTATTCTACTTTCGAGCGTTAGTAAATGGGTGCGCCGTAGTCGGCGCTCATTATTCCGATATCAATGATGTCTATTGTTCCATCGCCGTCTAGGTCTACTGCCGGATTGTAGCGGGCGGACCCTTGGGTTGCTCCGTATTCGTAGGTTGCCATGCCGACATCAACAATGTCCACCATTCCGTTACCCGTAACATCAGGGTTTCTTGAGGCGAAGCAGCTGAGCTGTGCCGCGGTCGGGTTTATTGTACAGCTGGCTGTTATGGTCGGGTTTGTCGAGGTGACTGTGACTAGGAATCGTCTTTGACTGTTATTGGGTCCGGCGTCGATTGTGAGGTTGAATATTTTGGAGAAAATGGTTATTCCTGTCGTTGTGTTTGTAGCGATTACTGCTACCGTGCCGGTGATGATATGTGTCGTAGTGTTTGCCGCGATGTTCGTGAAGATTGTGATGTTGATGTTGTCGAAGAATGCTTGTACTTGCTGAAAGCCTTGCAGAGGGGGCCTTACAATCAACGTCTTAGATATGACTGGAGCTCCCTGACTGGTAACCACTGTGAGCATAACTCTGTAGAGTCCGGGTGCAACATACTGGTGAACTGCTAGTATTCCTGTCCCATTGGTTCCGTCTCCGAAGCTCCAGAGGAAGCGCGTCGATGTTGGGGTTGGGCTCTGGTAGATTCTAGTATTGGAGGCGTTGAATGTTACTGGAAATCCGACAGGGGGTTGGGACGGTTGAATGGTAAAGTCTGGTGCTACGTTGAATAGTACGAGTTGAGAGATGGTGTCTGTGATTCCATTGCTGTCCTGCACAGTCAGGGTGACTTGCCATTTCCCTGGGGTGGCCAGTAGAAAGTCATGGGTCTGGTAGGAGCTGTTGGTCTTGACCGGGGAGCTGCCGTCGCCAAAGTCCCAAGTATAGGACGGTATCTGCCCGTTCGTGGCTCGGCTGGTGTTGGCGTTGAAGAAGACCACGGCGCCTGGGGCGGCGCACGCAACGCACGGGTTGTATGTGAAGGCTGCAAGGGGATGGGTCCCGCTCACGGTCTCAGAGCTCGGGACGACGTTCAGTATGAAGAATGCGAGAGCGGCTAGTACGGCTGCTTTTCGGAGAGTTCGGCCATTCAAGATCTGGACGCGCTACGTGTCTCAGCCTCGTTCTTATTGTTAACTCAGTCTTGTTGGATTGGAGCCCCGGACGAGATTTGAACTCGTGACCCTTGCCTTTCTGTGAAATGTACCAAGGCAATGCTCATGGTTTTGCATCTACCAGGCTGAGCCACCGGGGCACATTAGTGCGGCTCGGACGTTCAGCGTTATATCCGTTACCCGCGGATCGACTCTGCTAGCAGCATCTGTATTGGAGATTTCGCATCTGCCAATCACTAATTCGTATCCGTATCTTCGTGCTGGTTTTTCAGGCGTTGTGACGATTTGAGTGGCCTGAGTGAGGAGGTGCTGGGAGAGGTGTGGGTGAGTACACGGCTTCAGTACGGGTCGGAGCGTATTCGACTATTAGTGACGAGCAGCCGGATCGTGGTTGATCACGGGAGCAAGCGGGGTCCGGGAGCAGTTGCGGGTACTACTATTCTTGGACAGCTCAGCAGTGGATTAGAGGGCCTCTTCAAGAGCGGAGGGGATTCGAGGAAGAAGAAGAAGATGGAGAAGCTGGGCCCTAGCCAGGTGCTCAGAGCCCACAAGGACAACTTTGCCATAGGCTATGGTGAAGTTGTCAATCTGACGGTAGAGAAGGCTCTCCCACTAAACAAAGTAACCATCCTAACAGGCGATGGCAAGTACGAGTTTCTTACCCAGACCCTGTTCGACACCGTAGTAGCTCTCTTCTCAAAGACCCTAGAAGGCAAGATGACCACCCGGAAATTACCAGAACAACATCCACATCATTGAAGCCATCTATGCTGGAAAGTTTCTCTCATTTTTCGAGATTATCTTTTTCGTTTAGTCATGATTGGCCACCTTGTCAGGGGATTAGCTTATTTCGGGGGATAGCCTAATCTCTTACAACGGGGGGGACGTTATCGATGGGTCCTGCAAGACTGCTATTGTTGGCTGGGCTTCTTGTCCTTGCGTTCACTCTCCCATCCCGGCCTGTGGGCATCGTTCATGCGCAGACCCAATCAGCCTCTGTAGTCCGCATCGACCCGGTAGGTTCGTGCTGCGTGGTAAAGAATGCTCCATTTACGGTCAACGTGGACTTGGATCTAGCCCCGGGAGAGATAATCAACGGCTTCGATGTCAGAATCAATTATTCGAACCCGTATACCAACGCTAACCTTGGGGGTCTCCAGGCTAGGAGTCTGAACTACGATGGTAACATCTTCGGCTCATCCGGGAGCGTTGGGATTGATTGCATCAATGGCCTGGAACAGCAAGGGGGTAATGGATGCGGTGATGATTCTCTGGGCCAAATTCATCTCCAAGAAGTGCTTATCGGAAAGGCAGCTACGTCCGGAGGACGACTCTTCAGTATCGCGTTTCTAGTAGGAGGGCCCGTTCCGAGCGTCTTCACCTTTGACCGTGCGAATCTGGTCAATCCTAACGGTGATCCGTCCAACCCTCAACTGATTGACCCGGTCTTTATCCCGGTCGTAAAGCAGGACGCCATATTTGGCAATACGGGCGTCGTGGCTTTCTTTAACTATCAACCGCATGATACATCTGTATCGCCGGCGATTCTTCCGAATGCACTAATCGATTTTAATGGGAACGCCAGTTTCGTCGGAAATGATACGTCTATCGGGATCAAGTCGTATTCCTGGGATTTCGGGAATGTCTGTGCTCCGGTATCCACCGCACTGGGACATTGTACTTTCCCGGAGGCCGGAAACTATACTGTTTCGTTGACTGTAGTTGACGATCGAAACGAGTCCGGTTTTATTTCCCGGAAGGTCTCTGTTGTCCCAGCCCTTGGCAGCATCGACCTGATGGTAAAGGATCAGTTGGGGAACGTGCTCAAGCAGCAAGTGACTGTTCGAGTCTACAACTCGACACTTTCCCCAACTCCTTTTGCCACGAATACGACTGGCAGTGAAGTAGTGTTCAAGGGGCTATCTCCGTCTAGCAGCTACTACGTATCATTTGCAGGTGCAACGGTTCAAGATTTTTCCAAGACCGAGATTGTACGTCCGGGCTTGACTACACTAGACTCTGTATACTTGACGCTGAAGCCTCCGCCCGCTGACTACAGCGCCTTCATCTATGCTGGCTCTCTCATCGCCGCGTTGGGAATTCTTACTGGAGCGATTGTTTACCAGAAACGGTCTTCCAAAACAGGTCGTCTAGCCGCGCGAACAAGAAGACAAACACACGCGTATCCCGCCGAACCTAGATGAGACGCTTCTTTGCATATTCTAGGGGCTACCGGACTGGGACGGATCTGCGTCTTGGCAAGAGAAAGAGGCCCATCGCAATGGCCGCCACGATGATGACTCCGATAATGATTATCGGTACGGTGTACGCGTTGTTGAGTATGCTAGTGTTGGCGGGGTTAAGGGTCACCGGGGTCGCGTATCTCCACAGGTTGTTTGACGTATTTGTCTCTCCAGCGACGGCCAAGACCTTTCCGCCGATCATGTAGGCCCCAGGACTGAATCCTGTCGTGTGCCAGGTGAAGGTCTCGTTGACGTTCTGGCCCGGGGCAAGAGTTACGTTCTGAGTTCCAATCGTCTGGTCGCTGACAATAGCCGTGATCGTCGCATTGTCAGTAAGTCTGCCCACGTTCTGAACTTCGATGACGATGCTGATATCGGATCCGACGCTGGTCATGGTAGTGCTAGGTGACACGCTTACTACCGCCAAATCATGGGGAGAAGACACTGCTACCACTACGATCGGGATCGTTACGTCGAAATGTCCGGGTATACTCTTGACGCCGTCTCCGTGTATCCTGAGGATGTACGTGCCGGGGGGCGTTGTGGAACTTGCACTGATTGTAAAGGATATTGTGGCGTTTGGTGAAGTCTGAGTTACGCTCACAATGGTTCCGTTCCCGGAAATAGTTGGTAGGGGAGAGAGGCCATTGCTAGAAATGAAGACGGACGCTGATATGTTATCCTTGAGTCCGTTGTTGCCAGCATACGTCGCGGGGATTGTTGCTGATGAGCCAACTGGAATCGTCGGAACTGTCGAAGGTAGAATGATGGAAAAGCTCGGCGCTATTACGCTCACTTGGAAGCTGATTGAATGTATCGAGGTCCGGTTTTGCGCCCCGCTCGTGCTCACCACAGTGACAATATAATTGCCGACGGTTATTCCTTGCACATTGCAGTCTGTTGCTGCTACACCAACAACGTGCAGAGAGGCGTTGTTTCGAGAGATTATCATAACAGGGTTCGGGCTGCACGCTACATTGATTCCATTCGAGGTAATGATCTTGACCGGGGTGATCTCAGCCACATATACCGATGTGATGCTCACTGTCACGTTATAGATGTCCGTAGCAGCGAGTGTGACAGGCTGTATTTCCGAGGAGCCCTGGAGAACAGTCAGCACCCCCGTGATTCGGATCGACAAGACATAGTCCACTACGTTGACAGCAAGAATTGCTGTGTGGTTAAGGAAGCCCGATGGCACAAAAGGGCTCGGAGATGTTGCTGTGACGTTTACGCTATATGCACCTGTTGTTGTTGATGTCAGTATCAGCTGCGTCAGAGCTGTAGCACCGTTCAAGAGTGAGAGCTTGGTTTTTACTAGGGATGCGCTGAGTACAGAAGGATTGCTAGTGGTCACGCTTAACGTTACGTTACCCGAAAAACTATCGACGCTTGTTAGAGAAATGTTGTCAACACCTGGAGCGGTGACGTTGAAGTAGACATGGGGGGGACTGGGCGCTATGTTGAAGTCGGGTATCGGAACGATGAGTTGGAGGGTAACCGAATTCGGTGGGACGCCCGAGCTGGTTCCGGTTATGTTGAGGACATACATGCCGGGAGGAGTTGAAGCCGGAACCGTAATGTTCATGCCGGAAAGACCGTCTGAACCAACTGCAACCGTAACGCTCGTCGGCGAGACTGAGAAGAGTGGCAGCGGGGAGAGAGATCCGATAGCGGAGACTGACGTGGTCAAATCTACGTTCAAACCGTTAGTGCCGCCAAACCCATTCAGGCTCGGAATATCCAAGAATGGGCTTGTCGTACTATCTCCTCTAGCGACTTGGATAATCCCCGAGCTTGGTAATAGGTCGAAGTACGGTTCATTGCTGAACTTGGCAGTCTGCACAGTTTCGGGAACCGATGCGAACGTACCAGCCTGGATCGTGACACAAACTCCGCCGGGTACGCTGGTGGTTGTGCAGCCGGTCTGGAATTTGATTGGTATGTTTTCGACGGGAGTGAGGACGGTGTAGTTTGCCGTGAATAATACTCCATCTACGGGCGTGAAAGCATTCCCTATTAGATCTCCCGTGACCCGGTATTCGATGGTGTCAACTGTATCGGTTGGGGGACAAGCTGTAGAACCCAGCTTGTTGACTACTCCGATGCACTTCAGGAGCTCGTGTACATTAGTGAGAATTGAGCTACCGAGGAATGCTCCGGACGGCAAGAGGTCGCTACTATTCGCGACGATGGTTATGTCAAAACTGCTTAGAGGTTGAGAGCCGTTGACCGCAATGTCCACTAAGAAGAAAGACTTTCCAGCTGCTGGGAGGGGTCCCGGTATGGTCGGAACCGTCGGGGGACAAGAGGTTGAGCCGTGTGGTGCGATACAGATTTCTCCGATCCGATCGGCATGTGCCTGCACAATGACATTGGGTGCTATGTACAAGGTTCCGATGGATAGAATCGTTAGCAGCAACAAAACATAGGGGTTCATCAAACAGACTCTACTTTCCTATGACTAGGGTTTGATCGGTTGTGCCGAATATATATCTTGGGAAGAATCGACTTGCGGAGGACTCCATCCGCTTTCACATTCTTATGCTGAGCGAAACGCGGATCCACGCGACGGGGCAAGACTAATACTACGCTACTCCAAGGTACATGAAGGGGCAGGTTATGGCCCGTTCTCGAGACGGTAAGAAGAGGAAGGAGAGAAGCCGCCTCGTAATCGCCATACCTCTTATTGCGCTTGCACTTGTGGCAGCTGTTTTGGTTGTAAGTTTCCTACCACAGTTGTATTCTGTCCCCGTAAACTTTAACGACGAGATCCTAATCGAAGTCCAGAAGGGGAACAGCTCAAGCCTTCTCATCGTCGCTCCGAATCGGACCATTGGTGAGCCTGGCGGTCTCTGGGCGACGCACCAGTACGACAGTTATGGCGTGGCCGGGCACTATCCCATCTACATGGACGATCCCTACTACGCTTGCCCTGTTAAGCATGCTTGCACTATTGGCGTGAAGTCGAGCGTTGTGCATCAGTACACCCTTGGAGACTTCATGGCAGTATGGGGATATCCAATTGTCAGCAGAAACAATACTCTCGGGAGAACAAGTTCTGGTAACTATGCCTGGGAGCTATGTGTGGGCGCAACCGCGAGCACAGCGGTCATTAACTATCAGTGGGGGGCTATGGTTCTGCAGCCGAACATGGCTATCACTCTCGAATTCTACGATACTAGCACGCTGTACGGATGTGCGGCCGGCTGATACTTCTGGCAATCCATGGAGCTCCCTCGGCATCCCGAGGATTTTTCGGATGCTGGATGTTTTTTTTTCGAAAATTTATATCGCGTGCTGACCTAGCTATCGATCGGTTGGTTGCGTCTAGCTGTCTGTGAAGAAGACGATAATTCCGTTGTTCTTGCTCCTCCTCAGCGTTGTCCTGTCCAGTCCCAACTTGGTACTACCGCGAGCCCATGCGGCTACAGGCGAAGTTTGTCTCGCCGATCCTTCCACCGCGGGAGGGTCCCCTTCTCCCTGCCCCGGGTCGCCCATACGGTTTGACGGTCCCACCGGCCAGCAGGTACGGGCTGGTGTTTTCATTCAGGGGTCTGATTCTCTGAACGGATTCGACGTAACATTGAGGGCAAACAATACGTACTTCAAGCCGGTTGGTGCAGATCTGATTGGAACCGTTCTGCCAGGGACTCCTACCATTATCCTCGAGTGCCTTCAAGGGGTCTTGATACACGGTTCAGTCTGCGCGCCGACCGACAACGTAACCACACTCCACTTCACTGTCACAGCAGGTCTCGGTCTATCAACTAATCCTCCGACAACGGGGCTGCTTTTCACCGCCATCTACAACATTACGACTATCACCCCTTCCGGAGGTATTCCTGTCAACTTTCCGACTGGCTGTTCTGGGACAAGTGTATCCGGCGGTGTCTGTGTCACAATGTCCAATGGAAGTAACACTCCTGACGTTGAGACTGTGCAGGGAGGTAGCTTCGATAATTCTGATTCTGGAATTATGGCGTCGGTGACTCTATCTGCGTCTCCTACGAGTTTTGGTCCCGAGTTTCCTGGCAGTTCTAACAGTGCGACTGTTACCGCAACATCCGTGAACGGTTATGCTTCAGGCTTCTTTTCGTACACGGATCAGGTTATGTTTACGACTGTTGCAACGTCAGGTCTTACAGCTACGTTGAGCGGTACGAATCCTTGCGCCACTGGCGGTGTGAGCTGTTCTGTCAGCCTTTCATTGAGCGCTACAGCTGCTGGGAATTACACTGTCACTGTCTACGGTGCCTACGCGACAAACGACCCGTCGGGGAATCCTGATACGCTAGCCAGTCTTGTCGGTCTCAACGTTACTGTTTATGATTTCGGCTTCACGATCAGTCCAACATCTATTACTTTCATTTCCGGTTCTACCGGCATCGCGACTGTTTCTCTTTCCAGTCTTAATCACTTCGCTGGGACAATCACTCTCTCTACTGGCACCGTGATCGGATCTCCTCCTCTCACAATAAGCTACACTTCAAGTAGTCTAACGCTGACTGCTGACGAGACTCTCACGTCAACAGCAACTTTCAGTGCGTCGCCAACGATTACCACCACTTACCATGCAATCATCAAGGCGACTTCTGGCGCACGCAGCAAGACCAGTTCGACTCTCACTCTCACGGTCAAACCTGGAGACCTCACGACGACTTCTCTATCCTGTACGCCTGCCTCTGTCAACGTGAACAGTCCGTCCACGTGCACGGCGACTGTTACTGACACGAACTCTTCTCCAACCACTCCTGGAGGAACTGTAGTTTTTGCGAGTGACAGTGCTGGTAGTTTCACGCCTGCTACTAGTTGCTCCCTGTCTGCCGGGACGACTGGGACCGCTTCCTGCCAAGCGACGTATACTCCAACTTCATTTGGGAGTGGGACTCACAACATTACGGGAACTTACGGTGGTGACTCCACTCACGGTCGAAGTATTGGAAAGTTCTTGTTGACAGTAACCGTGCCTGGAGCAACCACTACCACAACGGTTGATTGTTCGCCTTTATCGGTGACCGTCGACCGAGCTAGTACGTGTACTGCGACGGTTACTTCGTCTGACTCGAATACTCCAACTGGTTCTGTGTCGTTCAACTCGGACAGTAGCGGCTCGTTTGTCACGAGCCCTTGCACTCTATCCGGTAGCGGGTCCGTGGCTAGCTGTTCAGTTGCTTACACGCCTAGCGCGTTTGGATCTGGGACCCATAAGATAGCCGCTGACTATCCGGGAGACCCTGGCCATGGTGGGAGTAATGGCAACTTCAACCTTGCCGTGACCGACTTCACTCTTACAGCAGCTCCATCTACTGCGACTGTCGACGTTGGCTCAGGGGGTGCATCAAGTATCACTGTTTCTCCGATGAACGGTTTTGCTGGTGATGTTGCGCTGACCAGCGACAATACTGCGTGCACTCTGACTCCGTCGACTGTCACTGGAGGGTTTGGCAGTTCAACGCTGTCATGCACATTCACGGTTGCAGGGAGTGTGACTGTCACCGTCACGGGCACCATTGGCAGTCTCTCGCATACTGCAGCCGTCGTCTTCACGGTGGTAGACTTTACGATATCCGCTAGTCCCGCTAGCGTGACCGTTGGGACCAACGTGGCTGGTGATTCTACTGTCACGGTTGCTCCCATCAACGGTTTCTCTTCCACCGTTAGTCTTGCTGTTTCGACTAACTCGACGAATCTTTCTTGTACTCTTACGCCGTCGAGTATTACTGGAGGCTCTGGAATATCTACACTATCATGTTCCGGAACTGTTGCAGGTAATTACCAAGCCAACGTGACCGGCACCAGCAGCTCACTATCACACTCGACCCTCGTCACGTATCACATCACTGCGCCAGTGCCCGACTTTTCGATCAGTGCAAACCCGACCAGTTTGACTCTAAACGCAACCATCACTGGTGTCTCGAACGTTACAGTTGTTTACGTGAATGGTTTCACGGACACTGTCAATCTGTCGTTCGTTACTAACTCGACCAAGCTCGTCTGCAGCCTCTCATCTTCCACTATCAGCAGTTCTGGATCCGTAGATGCTTCATGCTCTGCGATGTCCGCGGGCAATTATCATCTGAATGTGACCGGAGTTAGCGGCACTCTCTCCCACTCTGTAACCGTCGTCTTCCACATCCAAGACTTTGGCGTCTCTGCGAGTCCATCGACCGTCGCGACCGCCCCAGGTGTTACGGCACATTCTACCGTTAGCGTGACTTCTCTCAACGGCTTCAGCAGCACTGTTTCTCTCTCTGTGACAACTAACTCGACGAATCTCTCATGCAATCTATCGACCACCAGTATTCCAGGCGGATCAGGCACATCCACACTCTCATGTAGCGGACCTCTTGGGAACTATTCTGCGAACGTCACGAGCACTAGTGGCTCATTGTCCAAGACGACAACTATCGATGTCCAGGTGACAGATTTCACAGTCTCTGCCAGTCCGACTAGCGTGACAGGTTTGGCGAACGCGGCTGTGACTTCAACCATCACGGTGGCTCCGACCGCCAGTTTCTCTGGCACCGTTTCACTCAGCGTGTCTGTCGCTCTAACTGGGCTTAGCTGTTCGCTCAGCCCGAATAGCATACTGCTAGGAGGCTCTCAGACTTCGACATTGTCATGTTCGGGATCTGCTGGCAACTACACTGCTACTGTTACCGGAACGAGCGGTAGCCTCTCCCATACTGCGACTGTGACTTTTACAATTACCGACTTTTCGATAAGCGCAAGCTCGACTAATGTCAATGGTCTGGTGAGCACTTCCGTAGGTTCCACGATTACTGTCTCGCCGGTCAACGGGTTCAGTGGGACTGTTGATCTGAGTCTAGCGTCTTCTTCCGGAATTTCATGTTCTCTGAGTGTGACAAGCGTTGTGTTGGGTTCTGCTCAGACCTCGGCTCTCTCATGCTCTTCAGCAAACGCTCTCAACTATACTGTCACGGTGATTGGCTCGTCTGGTTCACTTTCGCATACCTTGGATGTAACGTTCCGTATCGGCGACTTCCAACTCTCTGTTTCGAACGCGACCCCTGTTGTTGCCGAGGGAACGTCCGGCTCAGTGACTGTGACTGTTACGAGTCTCAATGGATTTTCGGGCACTGTGAATCTTGTTTTGACTAACAAGACGTCTGTGCAGCCTGGGTATCCCCAGCCTAGCTTTAGCCTCAACCCGACAAGTATCACTGGTAGCGGGACCGCGACGATCACTATTGTCGTTGGTCCGCGGGTTTATCCCTCCACCTACCAGATACAGGTGAATGGGACGAGTGGTTCCCTCAAGAATCCTGCTCCTCAGATACTTCTCACTGTGCCGAGGCCGGACTTTTCCATCTCGCACAGCCCGGCAACCGCTGTCATCATTGTTCCGGGTCAGACGGGAACCGCGAACATCAATGTGACCGCCACAAACGGTTACAATGGTTCAGTCACCTTCTCATACTCTGCTAGTCCTTCGGGGTTGACTTGCAGCTTTGGTCGTAGCAGTGTGATTCTTCTTCCCGGCGGACTCAACACTACTACAATATCCTGCTCTGGTTCGTCGCAGGTGTATGCGGTGACGGTTACTGGGACTGCTGTCGAAACTTATGATCAAGGTATCACTCATGTGACGATACCCGTCTATTCGGTGATCGACTTTACTCTCCAACCGACTCCATCCGGAATTACGGTAAATGTTGGTCAGACTGCTCACGCGCAGATCAATGTGACCTGGACATCGGGCTATTCGGGGATTGTCACGTTCAAGGTTTTTCCCAGCAATAGCGCGGTGACCGCTCCTGATCCCGCGAGTCTGACTGGTTCAGGTGTAGTCACGCTGGATGTTAGTTCTAGTGCTAGTGGCACCTTCATGGTGGTAGTGAATGCGACTAGCAACACAGTGACTCATTCGACCACGATTACTGTGACGGTGTTGGCTCCTGCGAACTCGAGTATCTTGGGCTTGGACCCGGCGGTGTTCTATTCGATCGTCGGCTTGCTTATTGTTCTCGTTGTCGCCGCGGCTGTCTTGGCGTCTCGCCGAGCAAAGCCGCCGTCGTCCCGAAAGAAGTAGACCGGAAACCCTCCACTGTCCCCGCTATCTGTTCTTTTCATAAACAGAGCCTCTTGAGTTCGCCCCAAAGAGCTACTTTGTGTAGCAGGAAATATTTTTTTGCGTTTTCTCGGGGAGAATACTGGTTTTTCGGGCATAACGAAGTATTCAGCGTTTTCGAGATCGGGCATTTAGTGGATTGATGGAAGCGTGAACTCGGCGTCATATGGAAGCCGCCTGCCCGATCGTTGATCTGGGCTTATTCTCGCCGATTTTTTCTTTACATGATGCTTCCCCAAGAGCACTTTTGCCTCGCGAGCTCTCACGTTTTTGAGGTTTTTGGAGGGAGTCGCGCCAGTTGAAACCGTTCTGGGCGAGTCTTGGGATTTAGGGATTAGAATAGCCTGTGGACTGATTTTGGAAGTGCATGTCAGGGGTATGAATCAGCGCGAAGATCTGGCAGGTTAGACTCGCTTGCCTGATTTTCCGGATCAGGGCTCGTTTTGAACGATTTCTGTCTGATTCGGATCGAAGAGACTGGATGAGGGACTTTAACAATCTGGATCCCCGTCGGGTCCAGAAAGATTGGATGGGTTGCGATACCTGTTTTTTTGGGTCAACAATTATCATTGAAGATTTGTTGTTGCCGGTGGGATCGACGGAGACTGCCGGTGATTTGTCTCGATTTTAGATCAGGTTGTTGTTAGGATCATGAATCTAGTTTCTCGGTTTTGCTCTGGGTTGCTCCGTCAATCTCTGGTCGAGCCCGGGTATAATCGTGGACCATCGCCCTGAAAAGATTAATATCGATAATCAGGACGACCTTTGCTCTGGACGGTTCTGTTTGAAGAAGAGGCAGGTATTCCTACTTATAGTTCCCGCAATCCTCCTGTTAGCAGTTGTAGCATCGCCGAAAAGTCTGATTCCACAGGTCCACGCGCAAGCTGGGGAGGTTTGTCTCGCTGATCCTTCTACTGGAATTGGCTCAGCCACTCCTTGTCCATCTACCCCCGAAGTGTTTGCTGGACCGGTGGCCCAACAGATCCGTATCGGCGTTTTCATCCAGAGTTCTGATGCTCTGAACGGTTTTGATATTACTCTGGTCGCTGATCATACGGTTCTGGTTCCTCTGAGTGTTGATCTAGCCGGGACTACCGTTCCCGGGACTACGACTGTTGTTCTCGAATGTCTTCAGAACGTACTGAAGGCGGGTTCTGTCTGTGCCCCCACTGATAGCATTGATACTCTGCACTTCGTTATCGCGGCAGGTCTGGGTCAGATTACGACCCCTCCAACAACCGGTCTCCTCTTCACAGCCATCTACAATATTACCGGTACTACCGCCACCGGGGGCATTCCTGTAGGGTTCCAGACTGGTTGTTCCGGCACGAGTGTTTCTGGCGGAGTCTGTGTTACAATATCCAACGGGAGCAATACTCCAGTTGCCGAGACTTCTCAGGCTGGCAGCTTCGATAATTCTGGTGTGGCTAGTATGCCCTTCGTGACTTTGTCTGCTTCTCCTACTAGTTTTGGTCCCGAGTTTCCGGGCACTGCTAACACCGCGACGGTTACTGCTACCGCAATGAATGGTTATCCGAGTTTCTTCGCTCCTGACTCCGTCAGTTTCACTACTACTGCTACTGCCGGCCTTGCTGCTACCCTGGGCGGTACGAACCCCTGTATGACTGGTGGTGCGAGCTGTTTTGTCACTCTCTCTCTGAGCGCTTCGGCAGCTGGGAACTATTTTGTCATTGTCTCCGGGACTTATGCTACTGCAGACGCATCTGGGAATCCTGACACTCTGGCTGGCACCGTTACCCTAAGCGTTTCAGTAAACGATTTCGGATTCACGATCAGTCCCACAACTATCTCCTTTGCCGCCGGATCGTCTGGCACTGCGACGGTTACTCTTTCTAGCCTGAATGGTTTTGCCGGTTCGATAACACTCACTACGCCGTCGATTGTACCCGTTACTACTCCTCCTCTTACTGTATCCTACAGTCCGAGCACTGTTACTCTGGTTGCTGGGCAGACTCTGACTTCGACAGCCACGTTCAGTGGACCCACTGCCGCCAACACCTATCACGCGACTAGCCGAGCAACGTCCGGGACTCGAGTCAAGAATAGCGCAACATTAACCATTACCGTTACCGCCCCCGCACCAGACTTCTCAATCGCTGCAAATCCAACGTCAATATCCGTCGACACAGGAGTCGCGGGCACTTCCACGATTACTATTGGTGCTCTCAACAGTTTCACCGGACTGGTTAGTCTCTCCTCGGATAACACAGCTTGTTCATTGAATCCTACAACCGTTACGGGATCAGGAACCTCCATCCTGTCCTGCACGTTCTCCAGTGTCGGAACGGTAGTTGTTACCGTGACAGGTACCAGCGGTACACTGTCGCATACTGCGACGGTCACCTATACTGTGACTGTTCCCGCAGACTTTTCGATTTCCGCCAGCCCATCAGCTGTGACCGTGATCGTAGGCTCGGCTGGTGTGTCGACGATTACGATATCTCCTTTGAATGGCTTCACTGCCAGTGTCGCTTTAGCCTCCGACAATACGGCTTGTGCGCTTACGCCTGCAACAGTGACTGGGGGGTCAGGCACGTCAACGCTCTCCTGTACTTTCGCCACCGCGGGTCCAGTGACAGTAACAGTCACGGGTACCAGTGGCTCGCTCTCTCACTCCACAACTGTTGCGTACACGGTAAATAATGCTCCAGACTTTGCAATTGCCGCGAGTCCGAGCAGTGTTAGCGTGACCGTCAACTCCGCCGGAACCTCAACGATCACCATTAGTCCTCTCAACGGTTTTGCTGGAAGTGTAGCTCTTACTTCCGACAATACAGTTTGTACTCTGACTCCTGCTACTGTGACTGGCGGTTCTGGCACTTCCACCCTGTCATGCACATTCACCGGCACCGGAACAGTAACTGTAACAGTTACGGGTACGAGCGGTTCGCTCTCCCACACGGCGACCGTAGCTTATACTGTGACTGGAGCTCCTGACTTTTCTGTCTCAGCCAGCCCAACAACTGTCACGGTTGTAGTCAACTCACCAGGCGTATCGACAATCACTGTCTCACCAGTAAACGGTTTCGCGGGTAGCGTTGCCCTAACCGCGAATAACGCGGCTTGTACCCTTACTCCCGCCACCGTTACCGGTGGTTCAGGTACCTCAACCCTATCCTGTACCTTCACGTCCACAGGTCCCGTCACTGTCACCGTCACAGGTACCAGCGGATCTCTCTCCCACTCTGCAACAGTTGCTTACACCGTGGCTGGCGTTCCTGACTTCGCGGTGTCTGCTAGTCCAAATGCCGTTACGGTGGCCGTTAACTCGGCTGGAACTTCGACCATCACCGTTTCGCCTGTGAACGGGTTCACTAGTACCGTGGCTCTCGCATCCGATAATACTGCCTGCACATTGACTCCTAGTAGCGTGACCGGTGGCTCGGGAACGTCCACCCTATCGTGCACATTCACTGCAACAGGATCTGTGACTGTCACGGTGACTGGTACGAGCGGTTCGCTGACTCATTCTGCTACAGTCGCATTTACCGTAACAGGTCTTCCTGACTTTACCGTCGCGGCGAGTCCTACAACCATGACGGTCGTAGTCAACTCTGCCGGAACCTCAACGATCTCAATCTCGCCAGTCAACGGATTCACCGGCACTGTTGCACTAGCCTCGAACAACTCGGCATGCACTCTTAGCGCTGCGTCCATTACCGGCGGTTCCGGAACCTCTACACTCTCCTGTACTTTTACAGCCGCAGGCACCATAGCGGTCGTGGTCACAGGTACCAGCGGCTCATTGACTCATTCAGTGACCGTTACCTACACAGTAACGGGTGCTCCTGATTTCACACTCTCCGCCAGTCCAACAACCGTTCCGGTAATTGTCAACTCCGCAGGGACCTCAACAATCACGATTTCGCCACTGAACGGTTTCTCCGGTGCTGTGGCTCTGACTTCCGACAATTCCGCGTGCACGTTGAGTCCGACCAGTGTTACTAGTTCTGGGACATCGACCCTATCCTGTACTTTTAGTGCAACAGGCAGCGTGGTCGTAACCGTAACAGGAACCAGTGGTTCACTGACTCACTCTGCTACCGTAACCTTCACTGTCTCCCCCGCTCCCGACTTTACAATATCTGCAAGTCCTGCTTCAGTCACAGTGACTGTCGGATCCGCCGGCATGTCGACTATCACTATCTCGCCTTTGAACGGGTTTACTGGCAATGTCGCTCTTACCAATGACAATACTGCATGCACCCTCTCCGCGCCCACTGTAAATGGTGGTACCGGGACCTCATTCCTCTCGTGTACTTTCACCGCCGCAGGCACTGTAACCGTGACGGTCACTGGCACAAGCGGTTCTCTGTCACACTCTGCAAGCGTGGCGTACACTGCGACCCTTGCTGCTGACTTTTCGATTACCGCCACTCCTTCGAGTGTTACCGTCGTCGTAGGATCAGCTGGAACCTCGACGATCGCCGTATCACCTCTGAACGGGTTCACAGGCGATGTTGCACTAGTCTCTGACAATAGCGCGTGCACTCTTACACCCACTACTGTAACAGGAGGATCAGGGAGCTCAACGCTGTCCTGCACCTTTACTGCAACCGGTAGCGTAACTGTGACGATTACCGGCACGGCCGGGACCCTTTCTCACTCCGCAACAGTAGCTTACACCATTACCGGACTGCCTGACTTTACTGTGACGGCCGCTCCGACCAGCGTAACCGTGACAGTAGGTTCTGCCGGGCTCGCGACCATCACCGTTTCGCCGCTTAACGGATTCACTGCTGATGTCGCATTGACATCTGACAATACAGCTTGCATCCTGACGCCGGTCACAGTAACGGGTGGCTCGGGAACATCCGCTCTGTCTTGCACATTTACAGCAACTGGAAGTGTAACCGTTACAGTGACGGGTTTAAGCGGTTCACTGACTCATTCTGCTACGGTCGCTTTCACAGTAACCGGTCTACCTGACTTCACCATCGCCGCGAGTCCAACTAGCGTGACTATCGCAATCAATACCGCTGGTACCTCAACTGTCACTGTCTCTCCGGTGAACGGGTTCAAGGGCGCTGTGGCTCTAACCTCTGACAATTCTGCATGTACGTTGACTCCGACCAGTGTAACTGGTGGCTCTGGAACATCAACACTGTCCTGCACATTCACCGCGGCTGGATCAGTTACCGTAACTGTTACGGGTACAAGCGGTTCTCTAACTCACTCCGCGACCGTCGACTACACTGTTACTTCTGTCGCTGATTTCACGATCAGTGCGGCTCCAACAACCGTGACTACGACTGTAGGCTCGCCTGGAACTTCTACGATCACTATTGCCCCTGTCAACGGGTTCTCAGCTGATGTTGCTCTGACCAGCGACAATAGCGCCTGTACTCTATCTCCTGCAACAGTCACTGGAGGCTCAGGCTCATCGACATTGTCGTGCACGTTCTCGTCGGCAGGTTCTGTAACGGTGACGGTTACAGGAACCAGCGGTTCCCTATCACACTCCGCGACTGTGACTTATACGGTGACCGGGGCTTCGGACTTCACAATTACGGCGAGTCCTTCTAGCGTAACGGTTGTAGTCAACTCGCCAGGCACCTCGACGATCAACATCTTACCGGTGAACGGCTTCACAGGCCCCGTGAGCCTCACCGCGGACGATTCAGCGTGTACGCCGTCGCCGGCTGTTGTGACGGGGGGTTCTGGCTCTTCGACTCTATCCTGCACTTTCACTGCGACAGGAACTGTTACGGTAACAGTGACGGGGACCAGCGGGGTCCTCTCGCACACTGCAACAGTCACCTACACGGTCGCTGGTGCTTCTGACTTTACTATCAGCGCGAGCCCGACAACCGTTACGGTCGTCACAGGCGCTGCGGGAACCTCCACGATTACTGTCACGGCCCTGAACGGCTTCAACAGCCCGGTCAACCTCGGGGTCACGACGAACTCTACAAACCTGACCTGCATATTATCACCCATGACACTCACTGGTGGCTCTGGAGCTTCAACGCTGACATGCACTGGCTCTGTAGCTGGCAACTATCTTGCAACGGTGACCGGTGCCAGTGAGACTCTGAGTCATTCGACGACTGTCACGTTTACTGTCTCATCGTCGACTGCAAGGGTTCTCTTGACTTTCAGCGCCTTTGACGCTGACGACTTTGACAATGGCGTCGGCCAGTTACAGGTCTTCGTCAACGGTAATCTCGTCGTGGACATTCCAGCTGGACTGAATCATCTTACGGGCTCGGGAGACTATACGGCGTATACGAGCAGATGGATCAAGTTTGGACCCTTCGACATTACAAGCTTCGTGGTGAATGGACAGAACAACATCACATTCACAGACGTAAATGTTGCGGACCACTTCAGCATCGTGCGTAACGTTACGATAGTGCAGGGCTCGACTGTGCTGTTGAATGTGCGCGGCGCGGCTGGAATCTTTCCAGGACACTCGAAGACCTACACATTCTCTATCCCGCCTCTGGTGTTGACGAGCTTCACTGCATCTCTCTCTTCGCCAGTTGTGGGCCAGACGGTCACGTTCACCGCTACTTACACAGGCGGGACGGCGCCGTTCTCTTGTTTCTTCAGCTTCGGCGACGGCCACTTCGGCTTCACGCAAGGCTCGAACGGGTCCTGCTCGGTTACCCACACGTACAGTTACTCGGGCACGTTCAAAGCGTCTATCGTCGTTAAAGGCGCGAGCACATCAGACCTGGTCAAGGGCAGTCTCACAGTCACAGTAGGACCATAGGACCCGCCCCGAGCGTTTCCAGCGCCGCCATCGTAGTTCAGACAGGCGACAACGCCTAGAACCGATACCCTCCTAATCTTCTGATTTTTTCTTGAACCGTCCGGATCCGTAGGCCTCGATTTCCGTCTTTCACCCGGAACGACCATCCGACTGCTGCACGGTAGAATGGCAGGTCGAGCCAAGGCGGACGTTGAAACTTTCTAGTCGGCGTGTGGACTATGGTAGGAGTGTGCCCGGGACCTTTTCGGCTACGACGTGAGATTCGCAGGATTGATCATGTGATCGTTGTGCGTGTGGGTCTTGTGATGGCCAGGATGGGTGACGCTGAAGACTATTGTTGCAGTATTTGATGTCGAACGACTGGTTCCGACGATCTGAACCGTGAATTGTCCTGTCTGGGTGAACTTGCATGACAGTGTTACATTGCCCGAGCCTGTTATGCTGTTCTGGCTTAGAGCGCAGAATGTGTTGTCGAGTGATAGTGCTACTGTCCCTGAAAAATGGTTGACCGCTTCGATTGTAATGGTCGTTGTTGTCTGTGTGTTGACTCTCGCAGTTGCTGTGTCTGGGTCCGCGTTGATTGTGAAGTCTGTCGCTTGGATCGTAAGGTTGAGTGAGTGGGTCAGGGGTCCGCTTGTGGCGGTTATTGTCGCGGTGTAGTTGCCTGCGCTGGGTGCGAGGATGGTCAGGGTTGACGTTTCGCTGTTCGGGTTGATGGTTGCTGGGCTGATTGTTGTTTGGAGATTGTTTGTTCCTATTGCTGTGAGATATACTGTTCCGATGAAGGAGGCTGTTGGGTTGACTGAGATTATTGCTGTAGTGGTTGTCTCTGCTATTGTCGTGAGTTCCGTTGGAGATGCTGAGATTGTGAAGTCGGGTCCTTGGAGTATTCGGATGGTTCCGTACATGTAGGGGAAGGGGTGATATTTGCATCTGTAGGTCCAGTTGCCTGCTGCTGGAATATTCTGCCCTATGACAGGTGTGAACGTGAAATTGAGCATTCTTGTTGCGCTGAATGAAAAGTCTGGAGAACTTATGCCGTTCGGGTCTGGCGTGAAATTTTTCTGTGTGTCAATAAACCAGTTGTGTGTTAGAATGTCTGTTGCGTTGAGCATAAGATTGACGGTGACTCCGCTAGTTACTGTTATTGTGGGTCCGGGGCTAGAGTCGTTCCAGCCTGGGTGATCTCCGACAACGTCGCCGTTCAGCCAGATTCTTACGATGCTGGTCGGGGTAAAGGCTTGGGATGCGCCTACCGGGTTGAGTTCTAGTCCTACTGTGGGGCTGGCCAGTCCCGTCGTTAGCACTATTACTAGTAGAAAAGAGACCGAGAGGGTATTGTTGAGTCGACCCGTGGGATTTATCATGGTTATCGCGGCTGCTATGGTTAAGAGTCTACCTGTGTAGTATGTAAATCGCGCAATGGTGTCGCGGGGACAGTTCGCTACATTTCTTGCCTCGTATATGATAGGGGCCTGGACGCCTCATCGGTGGATTGGAAAGAAATTGTGGGGAGAGGGAGAGGTGGGAGTTTGTTGGTTAGCCGCCGAATATTTCAAAGGAGACGTCGGTCGATGCTGTGCTCGTCGGCGTCATGCTGTTGGTGAATGTTTGCGAAGGTCGTTACGAGGTCGCTGTTAATTTTTAGAGGATGGCCTTGGGCGACCTCGTCGGTCCAGCCTGGTATGAATTGTGGGGTGAGCTTCCCTGTGAAGATGTTGACCATTTGGAGCTTGTTGAACCGCTGTTCTTGAGTTCGTAGAAAGAGAAGGTTGTTGTGACATGCCCATAGGGTTGGAACAGGGGGATTAATCGGCTGTTATCGCGTTAGTGGAGGGTCCGAGTGTATAATGGGCGGCTCAGGATGCCAAAGACATGGGTAGGTATCATGATTGAGACAGATTTCCAGTTGTTTCAGAGCCTTGGTTGGTTGGCGTCGTGTCTCTATGATATTCTTGGAATACCGTAGCTATCTAAAGTGTTACAGAGCAGCAGATAGTTGGCTTTAATTCGAAAACCATTATATACACTGTTGAGAGTTAGCCCACTTCACTCGCTAAGGTGCAAGATTCGGTTGAATAAACGAGTCGTATTGGTTAGTTTGCCGTTACTATTGTTGGTCGCCGTTCTGGCCGGTATTTCGGGGCTTCAGCCCGTTCATGCTGCTGCTCCTGTCGGCCGCATCTGTATGAATGATGCGTCGGTTGCGGCCGCACCGCCTGCAAACCCTTGTCCCACGACTCCATACGTGTTTGACGGGCCTTTTCCGTCTACTCCTCAGATCTCCAACACCCAGATTAGGGTTGGAGTGTACATTAACGGTTCTGATGCTCTGAACGGTTTTGATATCACCCTTCTCGCGAATCACTCTTTCCTCGTCCCGGCCGGTGTTGATACTACCGGCACGGTTGTTCCTGGGACAACGACCGTAGTTGTCTTGTGTCTTCAAGGTGTTTTGAAGGCTGGTTCCGTCTGTGCTCCCACTGACACTATTGACACTATCCATTTTGTGCTTACAGCTGGTCTCGGACAGATTACGACTCCCCCAACAACGGGCCTCCTCTTTACCGCGATATACAACGTCACCGGCAAGGTCTCGACGGGCGGAATTTCGGTAGGCTATCAGACTGGCTGTTCGGGTACGAGTGTTACCGGTGGGGTCTGTGTTACGATATCGAACGGGACAAACACTCCAGTCCCTGAGACAGTCCAGACTGGGACGCTCTTCGACAACTCCGGAGGCACAGTCACATGGGTCGCAATTACAGCTCCAGTAGCAAGTGTTACTGTGCTCAGGGGCGCAACTTCAACCGTCACAATGACCGCGACTGCAGAGAACGGTTTCCCCGGCTTCTTCGCCATTGACAGCATCTCCTTCACTGCCGTAGCGAGCAACGGTTTTGTCGCCCCTACCTTTAGCGGTGGTAACGGCGCAACTGCCTCTCAGTGCGTTACTGGAGGCCTAACTTGTACTGTGACCGCGACTCTGAACACAGGTACAGGTGGGACCTATTCCACCACGATCTATGGAACCTATATCGGTGACGATGCGAGCGGTAACAGCTTTACTCTCGTTGGTCCGGTTAATCTCCTAGTGAACGTTCAGGATGTCGGCTGGACGATCAACACTGTAGCCTTTGGTTCTGCTCAGACGGCCTATATGGCGAAGACTCAGGGTAGTCCATTATTCTTGGTCGCAGCTCAGAGCCTCGGAGGTTACTCTGGCACTATATCATACACGCAGAATGCTCTTTCTGCTGGAACTACCGGGATGAGCGCGAGTTCGTTCATCTATCCTACCGCGTTTACTTTGGCGGCAGGTCAGACCATTACCAGATCGATCAACGCGACTGCTCCGGCCGAAGGCGCCGCGCTATACCGAATCAACCAGGTTGCTTCTGGCCTTGCGAATAAGGTCTCGGCCACTTTGACCATCAAGGTAAGCGGGTTCACTCTTGCTAGCAATTCGACTAGTGTGAGTTTCACGGCCGGCGGGTCTGCCGGTGTCAGGATATCTTCTACCAGTCTGGGTAATCCTGCTGCGACGAACGGTTTCGCGGGCGCGGTCACTCTGTCGAGCAGCTTTACAGGAACAGGATCTGTTACGACGACCTTCCTCCAACCTTCTATCACTCTCACAGCTGGGGGTTCTGGCAATGCTAACGTTACTTTCACGGGAACTGCAGGAACCTACCAGGTCACGATCAGGGGTACGGGTGGAACGAATAATGATATGTCGAATTCGACAGTTATTACAGTCAACATCGCTTCTGGGGGCGGCATTAACCTCAGCGCGAGTCCAACCAGTGTTACGGCGAATGTTGGTGCGCCTGGCGGCTCCTCGACAATAACGATAGCGGCTCGGGGAAGCTTCACAGGCACGGCTGCTCTGACGGTAGTCGCTACTGGGAGTGCGACTTGTCTTCTCAGCCCGACGAGTGTGTCGATACCTCCGACCGCCACTTCAACTCTAACCTGTAGCTCTCCTACCGCTCAGACTGACACTGCAACTGTTACGGCGACGAGTGGATCGACAACCAACTCGACAAGCGTAACCTTCGTCTTCCGAGACTTCACGATAGCCGCGTCTTCACCAGCTGCTGTTAACGCAGGCCAATCCGCCGTTTCGACGATCACCATCGCTGCCGTGAACGGCTTCTCTGGTGTTGTAACTCTGACTGATACCGTTCCAGCTGGACTTACCTGCGGAGCCATTACACCAGGGACAGTCACGGGCTCTGGAACTGCAACTGTTTCATGTTCGGCAACTGTTGCTGGGGCATACGTCCTCACAGTAACGGGCACTAGCGGTTCGTTGGTTCACACTGCTACTGCAACGTTCAACTTCGTAGACTTCACGATCGCTGCATCTTCGCCGGCGGCTGTTAATGCTGGTCAGTCGGCGTCCTCCACTATCACAATAACTGCGGTGAATGGTTTCGCTGGAGTTGTTACTCTGACTGATTCTGTTCCTGCGGGTCTGACCTGTGGAGCGATTACTCCAGGCTCCGTCACGGGTTCCGGCACGGCGACTGTATCTTGCAGCGCAACGGTGGCCGGAAACTATGTTCTGACAGTAACCGGAACTAGTGGATCTCTAGTGCACACTGCAACTGCCACTTTCATTTTCAGAGACTTCACAATTGCCGCGTCTTCCCCTGCTGCTGTTAACGCTGGCCAGTCCGCGTCCTCGACCATCACAGTCACTGCGGTCAATGGTTTCACCGGTGTTGTTACTCTCACAGACACCGTTCCAGCCGGACTTACCTGCGGCGCCATCACACCAGGCACCGTAACAGGATCAGGAACTGCAACTGTGTCCTGCAGTGCGACCGTTGCAGGCAATTACGTAGTGACCTTTACTGGAACGAGTGGCTCACTAGTTCACACCGCGACCGCAACCTTCAGCTTCGTCGACTTCACTATTGCTGCGTCCTCTCCTGCCGCTGTCAATGCTGGTCAGTCAGCCTCTTCGACCATTACGATAACTGCAGTCAATGGATTTGCTGGGGTCGTTACGCTTACAGACACTGTTCCTGCAGGTCTAACCTGCGGTGCCATTACTCCAGGTACCGTTACTGGCTCTGGAACTGCTACTGTGTCTTGCAATGCTACTGTCGCGGGGAACTACGTCCTGACAATCACCGGAACGAGCGGCTCTCTAGTCCACACAGCGACTGCAACCTTCAGCTTCGTAGACTTCACAATCGCGGCGACTTCACCGGCAGCTGTTAACGCTGGTCAGTCCGCGAGCTCGACGATTACAATAACAGCAGTCAATGGCTTTGCGGGCGTTGTAACGCTAACTGACACTGTCCCTGCCGGGCTTACTTGCGGAGCAATTACACCAGGAACAGTCACTGGCTCTGGAACTGCTACTGTGTCTTGTAGCGCTACTGTTGCTGGGACCTACGTTCTTACAGTCACGGGCACTAGCGGCTCTCTGGTACACACCTCAACTGCGACGTTCAACTTCAAGGACTTCACAATAGCAGCCACATCTCCAGCAGCCGTCAATGCTGGACAGTCAGCAGTATCGACCATCACAGTAACCGCGGTCAACGGTTTCACCGGAGTTGTTACTTTCACTGACACTGTTCCTGCAGGTCTCACCTGTGGAGCAATTACACCGAGTAGCGTAACCAATTCCGGAACTGCGACGGTCTCCTGTAGCGCGACTGTTGCAGGGTCTTATGTTCTGACAGTAACTGGTACCAGCAGTCCACTAGTTCACACGGCAACTGCGACATTCAACTTCGTAGACTTCACAATTGCCGCATCCTCACCAGCCGCGGTCAATGCTGGCCAATCTGCGTCCTCGACCATCACTATAACGGCAGTCAATGGTTTCGCAGGAGTTGTAACTCTAACCGACACGGTACCTGCGGGTCTAACCTGTGGAGCAATTACACCTGGCACAGTGACGGGATCGGGCACTGCTACCGTATCTTGCAGCGCTACCGTCGCAGCGAATTATGTGCTCACAGTAACTGGTACGAGTGGTTCGCTCGTTCATACGGCTACGGCGACTTTCATTTTCAGAGACTTCACAATAGCAGCAACCTCTCCTTCCGCTGTTAACGCCGGTCAGTCTGCAGCATCGACGATCACCATAACAGCAGTCAACGCATTCACAGGCGTTGTTACTCTAACTGACACTGTTCCATCCGGTCTAACCTGTGGAGCTATCACGCCTGGAACCGTTACAGGATCCGGCACTGCAACCGTATCATGTAGCGCCACTGTTGCAGCGAACTATGTCCTAACAATTACCGGAACGAGCGGCTCACTAGTCCACACGGCAACTGCCACCTTCGCCTTCGTTGGCTTCACAATAGCTGCCACTTCCCCAGCTGCAGTTAACGCTGGTCAATCTGCATCTTCAACGATCACCGTAACTGCGGTGAACGGATTCACTGGGGTAGTAACTCTCACCGACACAGTTCCCGCCGGGCTCACTTGCGGCGCCATAACGCCAGGCACTGTCACCGGATCAGGCACCGCCACCGTATCGTGCAGCGCGACTGTGGCCGGCAACTACGTCCTGACAATCACCGGAACGAGCGGCTCTCTAGTACAAACCACCACTGCAACTTTCAGCTTCGTAGACTTCACTATTGCAGCGTCTTCGCCGGCTGCAGTCAACATCGGTCAGTCCGCGTCCTCGACGATCACGGTAACCGCAGTGAACGGATTCGCTGGAGTCGTAACTCTAACAGACACAGTGCCAGCCGGTCTAACATGCGGAGCTATCACACCTGGTACCGTTACTGGCTCTGGAACCGCGACCGTCTCATGCTCTGCAACAGTTGCAGGCTCCTATGTCCTCACGGTAACGGGCACTAGCGGCTCTCTGGTTCACACTGCTACTGCGACCTTCAATTTTGTTGACTTCACAATTGCAGCAACTTCCCCGGCTGCAGTCAATGCTGGTCAGTCTGCCTCCTCGACGATTACCATAACTGCGGTGAACGGATTCGCTGGCGTAGTTACTCTGACTGACGCGGTACCGGCGGGACTTACCTGCGGTGCGATAACTCCGGGCACAGTCACTGGCTCTGGTACTGCTACTGTGTCTTGTAGCGCTACTGTTGCTGGGACCTACGTTCTTACAGTCACGGGCACTAGCGGCTCTCTGGTTCACACTGCTACTGCAACGTTCAACTTCAAGGACTTCACAATTGCAGCAACCTCTCCATCGGCTGTCAACGCCGGTCAGTCCGCAACATCCACGATCACAATAACAGCAGTCAACGGATTCACTGGAGTTGTAACTCTAACCGACACCGTCCCCGCTGGGCTAACATGCGGAGCAATCACACCCGGAACGGTCACGAATTCTGGAACTGCGACCGTATCTTGCAGCGCTACTGTCGCGGGCTCGTACGTCCTCACACTAACGGGCACAAGTAGCCCACTAGTACACACTGCTACTGCAACATTCAACTTCGTTGACTTCACTATTGCCGCATCCTCGCCAGTAGCTGTTAATTCTGGTCAGTCCGCGAGCTCCACGATCACTCTAGCAGCGGTCAACGGATTCGCTGGCGTTGTTACTCTGACCGACACCGTCCCCGCTGGTCTAACCTGCGGTGCTATTACTCCAGGTACTGTTACTGGTTCTGGAACCGCTACAGTGTCGTGCTCTGCAACCGTTGCCGGCAACTATGTTCTCACGGTGACTGGAACGAGTGGCTCGCTCGTTCACACAGCGACTGCGACCTTCAGCTTCGTCGACTTCACAATCGCAGCTTCCTCGCCAGCCGCTGTCAACGCCGGCCAATCTGCATCTTCCACAATAACCATAACTGCAGTGAACGGCTTTGCAGGCGTTGTCACACTAACTGATACAGTTCCGGCAGGACTCACTTGTGGAGCTATTACACCAGGTACAGTGACAGGGTCCGGAACGGCCACAGTATCCTGTAGCGCGACTGTCGCTGGCAACTATGTACTGACCGTTACTGGAACGAGTGGCTCGCTCGTTCACACTGCTACTGCGACCTTCAGCTTCGTCGACTTCACAATCGCCGCCTCTTCGCCGGCTGCAGTCAACGTTGGTCAGTCCGCGACTTCGACGATAACGGTTACCGCCGTAAACGGATTCGCTGGAGTTGTAACCCTAACCGATACCGTTCCTGCGGGTCTCACCTGTGGCGCAATTACTCCGGGTTCAGTTACTGGCTCTGGTACTGCTACAGTGTCGTGCTCTGCAACCGTTGCCGGCAACTACGTTCTGACAGTGACAGGCACTAGCGGTTCGTTGGTTCACACTGCTACTGCGACCTTCAGCTTCGTCGACTTCACAATCGCCGCCTCTTCGCCGGCTGCAGTCAACGTTGGTCAGTCCGCGACTTCGACGATCACTGTGACCGCAGTCAATGGCTTCGCAGGAGTTGTAACACTAACTGACACAGTACCTGCAGGTCTCACTTGTGGTGCGATTACTCCAGGTTCAGTCACGGGCTCTGGAACTGCTACGGTATCTTGCAGCGCTACAGTTGCAGGAACCTATGTCGTCACAGTTACCGGAACGAGTGGCTCGCTAGTCCACACCGCAACAGCGACCTTCAACTTCAAGGACTTCACAATAGCAGCCACATCTCCCGCAGCGGTCAATGCTGGTCAGTCTGCGACCTCAACGATCACCGTGACTGCGGTGAACGGATTCACTGGGGTAGTAACCCTGACGGACACTGTTCCTGCGGGTCTCACCTGCGGAGCGATAACTCCGGGCAGCGTAACCAACTCTGGAACCGCGACAGTATCTTGCAGCGCCACCGTTGCTGGCTCGTACATCCTGACCGTAACGGGCACTAGTAGCCCGCTGGTCCACACTGCCACAGCCACGTTCAACTTTGTCGATTTCACAATAGCCGCGTCTTCTCCAGCTGCAGTCAATGCTGGTCAGTCCGCCTCCTCGACGATCACAGTAACCGCGGTCAACGGATTCGCTGGAGTCGTAACTCTAACCGACACAGTGCCTGTTGGTCTAACATGCGGAGCCATAACACCAGGATCAGTCACTGGTTCTGGAACCGCAACCGTCTCATGCTCTGCAACCGTTGCCGGCAACTACGTTCTGACAGTGACAGGCACTAGCGGTTCGTTGGTTCACACTGCTACTGCGACCTTCAGCTTCGTCGACTTCACAATCGCAGCAACTTCGCCGTCCGGACAAGTCGGCTCGTCTATCCCCTCGACGATCTCAGTTACCGCGGTCAACGGCTTTGCGGGCGTTGTCACTCTCACCGACACTGTTCCCGCTGGCTTGACCTGTGGTGCGATTACTCCAGGATCAGTCACTGGTTCAGGCACTGCTTCCGTATCCTGCAGCGCAACTGTAGCGGCCAATTACACTCTGACAATCACAGGAACAAGCGGCTCCCTGGTCCACACAACTAATGCAGTATTCAACATCAAGAATACCCCTGACTTCCAGATCACCGCCACCTCTCCAGCGGCAGTCAACGTCGGAGTCAGCGCCACATCGACCATAACGGTCACAGCCCTCAACGGCTTTACGGGCGTCGTCACGCTGACCGATACCGTTCCTGCGGGTCTCACCTGCGGAGCTATTACTCCGGGTAGTGTTACTGGCTCTGGAACTGCAACCGTCTCATGCTCTGCGACAGTAGCAGGAACCTACACTCTGACGGTAACGGGCACTAGCGGCTCGCTAGTTCACTCGACAACCGCCACATTCAACTTCAGAGACTTCACTATCACGGCAACATCTCCGGCCGCCGTCAACGCCGGTCAGTCCGCAACCTCGACGATAACGATCACCGCACTGAACGGTTTTGCGGGCGTCGTTACTCTCACTGATACCGTCCCTGCAGGTCTCACCTGTGGAGCCATCACACCGGGCACAGTCACAGGCTCCGGAACTGCAACAGTATCATGCTCCGCGACTGTCGCGGGCTCCTACGCCCTCACGGTCACGGGAACCAGCGGCTCGCTAGTTCACACTGCTACTGCAACTTTCAACTTCGTCGACTTTACCATCGCCGCGTCCTCTCCAGCAGCGGTTAACGCTGGCCAATCCGCATCCTCGACAATTACCATAACTGCAGTGAACGGTTTCGCTGGAGTTGTCACATTGACTGACACTGTCCCAGCGGGTCTCTCCTGTGGAGCGATTACTCCAGGTACAGTTACTGGCTCTGGAACTGCGACGGTATCTTGCAGTGCAACGGTCGCTGGCAACTACGTACTAACGGTCACTGGAACAAGCGGTTCTCTAGTCCACACAGCTACTGCCACGTTCAGCTTCGTAGACTTCACAATTGCCGCATCCTCACCAGCCGCAGTCAATGCTGGTCAGTCCGCAACCTCGACGATCACAATAACTGCAGTCAACGGCTTTGCAGGCGTAGTAACTCTTACTGACAGTCTTCCTGCGGGTCTCACTTGCGGTGCGATTACTCCAGGTACAGTCACAGGCTCTGGAAGCGCAACCGTCTCTTGCAGCGCAACAGTTGCAGGTTCCTACGTGCTCACAGTAACAGGTACTAGCGGCTCTCTCGTCCACACTGCGACTGCGACGTTCAACTTTGTAGACTTCTCGATGGCTGCAACTTCCCCTGCTGCAGTAAACGCGGGATCGTCTGCGACAAGTACCATTACTGTAACTGCATTGAATGGGTTC
>WNGK01002210.1_pt1 | contig 29455 bp, 24 predicted proteins | sample 5400601 | NCBI WGS metagenome assembly WNGK01 (sample SAMN13153376, study PRJNA577476) | soil metagenome | isolation source: 60 cm soil or saprolite under Garry oak tree replicate 1 | place: USA:California | collected 2016-06-15 | reverse complement strand
GCAGGTCGGGCACCGCGTCGTACTCGCGGGCCTGCTCGCGGAACGCGTCCGGGTTCAGCTCGGACAGCTGCGCGCCGCCGGCCAGCTTCATCAGCACCCGGCGGGAGGCGTCCAGGTCCTGCCCGGCCAGCAGCCCGGCGCGGTCGCAGGACAGCTCGGACTTGCGGAACCACTCCTCCAGGCCCCAGATGATCGCCGTGAGGGCGAGGGCGACCGGCAGGAACGCGGCCCGCGCCGCCAGCCGGAGCAGGATCAGCAGCATGGTGCGGTAGACCGCGTGCCCGGACAGGATGTGCCCGATCTCGTGCCCGATCACCGCCCGGAGCTCTTCCGCATCGAACAGGTCCACCATGCCGGTGTTGATCACGATGAACGGCCTGTCGCGGCCCAGTGCCATCGCGTTCACGATGGGGCTCTGCATGACGTAGCACTCGGGCACGTCGGGCAGGTCCAGGATGTAGGCCCCGTCCCTGACCATCTCATGGATGTGCGGGAACTGGCGTTCGGAGACCCGGACGCTGCCCGCCAGGTACGTAAGCCGGAAGGCCCGCTCGTTGAACAGGCCGAACAGCTTGCGCAAAAGCGTGTCGAACCCGCTGAGCTTGCGCAGCGCCACCAGCGCCGAGCGGTCGGCGGGATGCTCGTAAGCGCGGGACGAGATGCCGGTGAGCCGGACTCGCGCGCGATCAGGAACTGAAGTCATATCTCGTATGGTAACCCCCGCGCCGGCCAGTTGGGCCGGCATTAGACGCCGGTACGATACGACGGCATGAGGGCACACTAGCCATGCGCCGGTTCGGAGTGATGGGCGGCACGTTCGACCCCGTCCACCATGGTCACCTGGTCGCCGCGAGCGAGGTCGCGCACGACTTCGCGCTGGACGAAGTCGTCTTCGTGCCGACCGGCGAGCCCTACCAGAAGGATTCCCGCGCCGTCTCGCCGGCCGAGGACCGGTACCTGATGACGGTGATCGCCACCGCCTCGAACCCCAAGTTCAGCGTCAGCCGGGTGGACATCGACCGGCCCGGGCCCACCTACACCATCGACACGCTGCGCGACCTGCGCGCCGCCGCCGCCCCGGAAGACGAGCTGTTCTTCATCACCGGCGCCGACGCGCTGTCCAAGATGCTGACCTGGCACGACGTGGACGAACTGTTCACCCTGGCGCATTTTGTAGGCTGTACCAGGCCAGGGCACCGGCTGTCCGGGGCGGGGCTGCCGGACGGGAAGGTCAGCCTGGTGGAGATCCCGGCGCTGGCGATCTCCTCGACCGAGTGCCGCGCCCGGGTCGGCGCGGGCGAGCCGGTCTGGTACCTGGTTCCCGACGGGGTGGTGCAGTACATCGCCAAGCGGGGCCTGTACGCGAAGGCATAGTGACACCCCGCTGTGAGAGGGTAAAACGGAAATGACGCCTACCGAGGAGGCCGGCAAGCACTCGTGACTGCTACACCGAGGGCCGTCGAGCTTGTGGAGACCGCCGCGCTGGCCGCGGCGGACAAGCTGGCGGACGGCATAATCGCCTATGACGTGAGCGATCAGCTCGTTATCACCGACGCGTTCCTGCTCTGCTCGGCGCCGAACGACCGGCAGGTCAAGGCCATCGTGGACGAGGTCGAGCTGCGGATGCGCCAGGCGGGCGCGAGCTTGGTCCGCCGCGAGGGCGAGCGGGAGGGCCGCTGGGTGCTCCTGGACTACCTCGACGTGGTGATCCACGTGCAGCATTCCGAGGAGCGCACCTACTACTCGCTCGAGCGGATCTGGAAGGATTGCCCGGCCATTCCGCTGCCTGAGCTAGTCAGTGTTGGCCGGGGGGGACACTCTGCGCCCCCGGGGACACCCCGGACCCCATGGCCCAAGACCCCCCCGGCCTCCCCGCCGAATCCCGGGAGGACGCCCTGAGCGACCCGGTACGGCTGGTGCTGTGGCGGCACGGCCAGACGGTGTGGAACGCCGAGCGGCGGTTCCAGGGGCAGAGCGACATCCCGCTCGACGATACCGGCCAGGCTCAGGCCGGCCGGGCCGCAAGGCTGCTCGCCGCGCTGCGCCCCGACCTGATCGTCTCCTCCGACCTGAGCCGCGCGGCCGGCACCGCGGCCGCGCTGGCCCGGCTGACCGGCCTGGAGGTGACGCTGGACAAGGACCTGCGGGAGCGGCACGGCGGCTGCTGGGAGGGGCTGACCGACACCGAGATCCGCGCCCGCTACCCGGTCGAGCACGCGAACTGGAATCCGCCCGACGGCGAGCCGACCGCGGTGGTGGCCGAACGGGTGGCGGGGGCGCTGCACCGCATCGCGGGGGCGGTCGCCGAGCCGGACACGAGGACCGGGCTGGCCGTCGTGGTCAGCCACGGCGCCGCGCTGCGGCTGGGCATGTCCCGGCTGCTCGGCATGCCGGAGGAACTATCCGGCGTGCTCGGCCCGCTGTCCAACTGCTCCTGGTCGGTGGTCGGCCGCCGCCACGACCGCTGGCGGCTGCTCGAGCACAACGCCGGCACCCTGCCCGAGCCCATCCTCAGCGACGACCGATGACCAGTCATTATCCCGAACGGGCCGGGCGGTCCGCCTCGGTCACCTGGTTTGGCCAGGCCGGGTTCCGCCTGGCGGCGGGGGATAACCGGGTGCTGATCGACCCGTTCCTTACCGACCGGGCCGATCGCCGCTACCGGCCGCCCGCGGCGGCGCCGGACTTCGCCGACGTCACCCTGGTGCTCTGCACCCACGAGCACGTGGACCACCTGGACCTGCCGTTCCTTCGCGACTTCTGCGCGGTCAACTCGAGCGCCCGGATCGTGGTGCCCTTGCCGGTGGTCGAGATCGCGGTCGGCGGCGGGATCGACCGCGCGCGGCTGACCGGCGCGGTGCCGGGAACCGAACTGCACGACGGGGACGTGACCGTGCACCCGGTGCCGGCGATGCACGGGATTGGCGGCGACGAGCCGGTGGCGTACGAGTTCTCCTCCGGCGGCGGCCCGGTCCGGTTCCTGGGCTACGTGCTGGAGATCGGCGGCATCCGCTTCTACCACTCCGGCGACTGCCTGGTCTATCCCGAACTCCCCGGTACCCTCGCCGCGTTCGCCCCCGACGTGCTGATGGTCCCCATCAACGGCCGGGACCATATGCGCGAATCCCGCGGGATCGTCGGCAACATGAACGAGACCGAGGCCGCCTGGCTCTGCGCCCAGGTCGGACCCGCCTACGTCATTCCCATGCACTACGAGGCGATCGCAGGCAACACCGGCGACCCCGGCCACTTCACCACCCTGGTCCGCGAATCCGGCACCCCCGCCACCGTCCTGGTCCCCCCGCGCGCCACCCCTCTCACCGTGGCCCTGCCCTTATCGGCCCTGCCCTGAGCTCAGGCGCCCATGGCGCGGGTGTTCGTCCTCCCCTTCATAACTATGAGTCCCGCTGGTACTCTTCTGTCACGTCACCATCCGTATGCGTACTTTAGTCGTCTACGGGAAAAGAGCGGTGTAATATATCACTTCTCCGATAGGAGCCGTCAGGGTACCAGTCGTTGTATATGGCGGCTCGTACATTGGGTTCTCGCCGTGGAAAAGGTGGCGGTTAGAAGATCACCGGGTCGGCCGATGCAACTCGGCGGTTTAGCATGGCGGGCTGACAGAACCGGTTGGGGGGAAGAGAAACCGGATGGGTCCTGAAGTCCTGCCCAGTCTCGGCTCTGTCCGCGCGAAGCAGGTGCTTTCCCAATGCGTTCGGCTGCTTCCCGCTGATGACCCGCTGGCCGCCGCCCTGGATACCGCCGCCCGCCGGCTCGATGAGCCCATGCGGCTCGCCGTGGTAGGCCAAGTGAATCGCGGTAAATCTACCCTGGTCAACGCCCTGCTGGGGGCGGGAGTCGTCGCCACCGGGCGGCAGGAACTGACGTTCAACGTCAACGAGCTGTATTTCGCCGAATCAGAGACCATTGTCGTTCACTTCCGGGACGGAACGCCGGAGAAAACGGTGACCCGCGGCGAACTGGCCTACTGGACCAGCTACGATCCGCGAAATCATGCCGACCTGCTCCGTGTCCAGAAAGTGACCTACGGGCTGCCCAATCAGCTGTTGCGCAACTTCCGGCTTATCGACACCCCCGGGCTGGGCAGCATCCACGTGGCTGACTCCGCGGCCACGCTCGCTCAGATCGGGGTCGAGATCGACGCCATAGACCCGGCCTTGCGAGTCGCCTTCCATGACCTCGCGCGCAGGCCCGGCGACGTGATCAAGGAGAGCTTCGCCGAACTTGACCAGGCGGACGCGGTCCTCTACCTGTTCGACCGCGGGATTTCCCAGCAGGACCGAAGGGTGCTGTCCGGGCTTTCCAGCGACCACAAGGATTCCCTGACCCCGCTCAAGGCCTTCGGCGTGCTCAGCAAGTGCGATGATTTCTGGCCGGTCGGCCCGGAACAGGCCGCACCGGAAGACCCGCTCGCCTGTCATCCGCTCCGCGACGGCGCCAGCGCCATCATTGACCGCTATTTCAGCCGGTCCGACATCCGCCAGTATTTCTATGTCATCGTGCCGGTCGCTGCGCGAGTGGCCAGCGGGGCATGCGATCTGGGCGCGGACCATTTCACCTGGCTCGGCGAGCTCGCCCGGATCCATCCCGCCCCCCTGGCCCGGCAACTGTCGGACGAACAGCGGTTCGCCAAGCGCGCGGACCGGATTCCCGCGGCCGCGCGGCGTCAGCTCCTGACGCTCCTGGGTCCCTGGGGAATTCACCTCGCCTGCGCGGCGCTGCGCGAGGGCCTGAGCGCCGATGAAGTCCGCGGCCGCCTTCTCGAGGAAAGCGGAGTGGGCGAGGTAGGGAAGCTCATCGTGCGCCATTTCGGCAACCGGGCCACGCTCATCAAGCTCAGCCAGGCGGTCCGGTCCACGCGCCTGGTCCTCGCGGCTCATCACGACCGCGCGAGCCAGCAGATCGAGGACATCAGCCAGCGAATCGAGTTGCTGGAGAGATCAGAGCAGGGGTTCGCCGAGATATCGGCACTGTCCGCTTATTACAGTCACCAGCTGGCCGATTTCTCCGAGGCCGACATTAATGACCTCCTCGAGGTCACCGGTGAGCGGGGAACGCACTGCGCCAGCCGCCTCGGGCTGTCGGCCGACGCTTCGCTGGCCGCGCTGGCCGAGAAGGCGCTGGAACGCGTGAGCTACTGGACCAGGCGGTCCGGCGATCCGCTGCTCGAACGCAACGGCAGGCACGTCGCCCGGACCGTGCTCAGAAGCTATGAGGGCATTGCATACCGCATCCACTTGGCCATGAGGTTCCTTGAAATGGTGGATTGAATGAGCTTTTCGGAAATTATCCAGCGGCGCCCCTGGCGGCGGGGAACTTCGTCGTCGGAGACATTGCGGCAGCTCGCCTTCGAAGTGACGATGCGCGCCGCGGCGCTGGTCGGGGAGGACGGCGCCTCGATCGAGCCCGAGCGGGTAACCACGACGGGCCTGCTCGCCGCGGCCCGCGACTCCCTGGAAATCGCGGGCCAGCACAGCCGCGACATCGATCGGGAGATCGACGCACTACGCATGGAGAACGCCAGGCTCCGGCGGGTCGCCCAAGCGGGGAATGCGGGACACCGGGATCCTGGCGGGCGGCCGGATCCGCCCGCGATCGCCCGTGAACTCATCGCAATCGCCGATCGGCTCGCCAGCCAGCAGGGCGCTGCGGCCCCCCGGTGGCTGAACCGCAGCATCACGCGCCTGTTGGCGCAGAGCGAGATCTACCTGATCGAGGACGAAGGCGAGGTCGATCCCACTAGGCATGAGGTCATCGAGGTCCGCCGTGTCACGGAGAACGAGCGGGTCAACAGGATAGCCGCCACGGTTCGCCCGGGTTACGGCTGGCGGGGGCAGATCCTGCGCCCACAGGAAGTCGTCGCGTACGTGCTCGGGGATCCCGCGTGAGCATGGCCGAGTTCGCGGAAATGCGTGCCGGGATCCGCGAACTAATCAGCAAGCTGCGCGGCTTCGGCCTGACAGAACCACTGGAACGTGAGCTCCGCCAGTGCGCGGATGATCTCGACAGCGAGTGCGTCGTCGTGGTGAGCGGCGAGTTCAGCCGAGGCAAGTCGAGCATGCTGAACGCCCTGGTCGGCCGTCCTGGCTTGTTTCCCGTCGGCATCGACGTCACCACCGCCGTCGTCACCGAGCTGCGCTGGGGAGAGCGGGAATCCGCCGAGGTGTGGATCGGCGAGGACAAGGAAACGGTCACGATCCCGGCGGTCTCCGGCTACATAACCGAGCAGGACAACCCGGCCAACGTCAAGGACGTGCGGCTGGTCCGGCTGACTTCCCCGCTCAAGCTGATCAAGCACGGCATGGTGCTGGTCGACACGCCCGGGATCGGCAGCCTCAACGTCGAGCACGCGACGGCCGCCTACGCCGCTCTCGGGACGGCCGACGCGGTTCTCTTCGTCGGCGCGGCCGACGAGCGGATGAGCACGCCTGAGCTGTCCTCCCTGGTCGGCGCGATGAACAGGTGCCCGATCGTCATCACGGTCCTGACGAAGACGGACAAGCTCTACGATCCGGGCCCGGAACTCGAGGTCGCGCGCGAGCGCATCGCCAAGGCCAGCGAGAAAGACCCGGACGAGATCCTGGTCACCGCCGTGTCCGCGCGGCGGATGCACGACGCCATCCGCAGTCATGATGAGGATCTGCTGAACCAGTCCGGTTTCCCGCGGCTCGAGGAATTGCTGACGACGAGCCTCGCCGCGACCTGGGGAAGAATGCGCCTAAACCGGGCGCTCGACGTTGTTAGTAAGGTGTTCGACCAGGTCACTGCCCCCGTCAGGAACGAGCTGCTCGCCCTGGGCAGCGATGAGGCCCTGGCACAGGTCCACGCCGAGCTGGACCGGATCCGTGCCCGCGCGGCGGAGCTGACCGGGGCCGCGGCAGGCTGGCGTGGTGACCTCACCGAGAGCTTCAGGCACGAGGCGGGCACGATTCGGGAAGAACTGGAGGAGGCCTGCGCGGCAGCCAAGGACGACTTTGTCGGCGCGGCCTATTCCAGCCGGGCGGGGAGCGAGCCCGACGCGCTGGTCCGGGAATGTACCGCCCGTCTGGTGGACGCCGTGGAAGCGGCCGGGGCGCGCCTGCGCGACGCGTGCGAGCAAGTCGCCGCGCGGGCGTCCGAGCAGACGCGACTGCAGCTCACCGTGGTGGTGGGGGTGCCGCAGATCGAGGTCGTCGAGTTGCGGCTGCCGGCCGCGCTCACCGACATCCGGCATAGCGCCGGGCTCGTTGAGTCGGCGTTCAAGGCCGCGGCGGTCGGCACCGGCGTTGGCACCGCGGTGGGCGGAGCGATCGGCACGCTGATCCTCCCCGGCGCCGGCACCGTGGTGGGTCTCGCCGGCGGCCTCGTGGGCACCATGGTGGGGCTGTTCTCCGGCGTGTACGACCACTTCGTGACGTCCGGCCTGAAGCGGCGCACGGAAGCGACGGATCTGCTGATCAACCTGGTCCAGCCGAGGATAGGGCGTGTCATCGACCGCATCCTCGGTGATGCCGGGGCGAAGATCGAGGCGGCCAGGGACTGCCTGCTCGCCAAGCTGGAAGACGAGATCACCTTGGCGCTGCAGTCGGTCGTGAGGTCCACCAGCGTACTGGAGGAAACTCGCACCGCGACCGAGGAGGATCGTCGCCTTCGGCGAAGCCAGCTGGCCATCCAGCTAGCGGAATTCAATAAGTTCGAGCAGCAGCTTGGCGCCATCCGCGGTCGCGCCGAGGCTCTCTGATGAGGAATAGCGATGGGACTCGTTTACGGCATTGACTTCGGTACCTCGAATTCGGCCATCATGGTCGGCCTCCCGGATGGCAGAGTTCGCCGGGTGCGTAATCCGGTGGATAGTGTCTACGACGTTCCCAGCGTCGTATGCATGCGACCGGATGACTCGATCGCAGTGGGCAGCGTGGCGTGGCGCATGAGGCTGCAGCGGCCGAATTGGTATCGCGAGGAATTCAAGCGTGACATAGGAAGTTCCATCCCGGCCATCTTTCCGCCGGAGAACGCCGGAGGCCTGACCGGGGGGCGCATTTTCGGGGTCAACTACCTGGTCGCCCAGGTGCTGCGCCTGCTGCGGGAACAGGCAGAAAGGGAGGTCCCCGGCGATGTCGACCTGGTCGTCATCACCGTGCCGGCGTCCTGGCAGGCGGGTAACCGGCGTCAGATGCTGGACGCCGCCGGGATCGCCGGCTTCGATACCTCGCGCGTTCACCTGGTGAAGGAGCCGGAAGCTGCCGTCGCGTACGCGGTTCAGGAGCATCTGGGGCTCCAGCCGCGGACGCTGCTCGTCTATGACCTGGGCGGCGGCACCTTCGACTGCGCTCTGGTCAGGGGGAGCAAGAGCAGCGGGTACGAAGTGCTCGGCGAATCGGGCGGGCTGGACAATGTCGGTGGCGTGCTTTTCAACCGCGAGATACTCGGCCTCATCCGTAGCCGCTTCCCACAGGAAATGGCGCAGCTCTTCAACGGGTCAGGTGACGATATCCGGGTCCTCCAGCGCCACCTCCAGATCCGGGATACGTGCGAGAACGCGAAGCGGGTCCTGTCGACGGAGTACCGCTTCGAAGGCTTTCTCCCCGAGCTCGCCCCGGACGCGGAGTTCATCTTGACCCGTGCGGAGTTCGCGGAGCTGATCTCCCCAATGCTGGCGGACACGATCACCGAATGCGAGCGGCTGCTCCGTAGCCTCGGCATGGACTGGGACGGCATCGACATGGTGATACCGGTCGGCGGCAGCAGCCGGCTGCCGGTCGTGGGGGAGACGATCGCGCGGTACAGCCGAAAGCGGCACGCGTCCGTGATGCGCGTGGAGGACCCGGAACTCGCCGTGGTGCACGGGGCCACGTTGTGCGCGCTCGAGCTCGCGCGCTCGCCGGCCATCGGGCACGTCCGCGGGCGCGCGATCTCGGCGGGAACCGTCCGGGAGCAGCCCGCTCCGTTGGCGCCACCGGTGGCTCATCCGCTTGCGCCGCCGCTTACTGCCAGGCCTGAGCCCGTACCGGAATCGGTGGCGAGCGAACCGCCGCCGCCGGAGCCCGACCCGTTCCCGGACGATATCGTCCCGCCACCGTCGCGGCTGCAGCGCCCTGCCGATCCCGGAGCACGGTTCCCGGAGGCAGGAGTCACTTTTCGCGCCCGGCAGGATAGGGGAATGCAACGAGTCTGGCGCTGGCATCGGCGCACGGCCACCATCACCTTCCTGGCCGCCGTCCTCGCGATCGTCAACTTCTTCGATATCCCCGGTAGCACGAAGCCGGGCCATGGGATAACCCAGGGCGAGCTGACCATCGCCGCCTATGTGCTCGTGGCCGTGAGCATCGCGGGGTTCCTCATGACCTCGACGGTGCTGAACAACGCGCTGAAGAAGTGGGGTGAAATGGCCACGACGGGGATCAGCATCGGGTGCGCTGCGGCCGTGCATTACTTCGTCCACGGCTGGCTCGGCTGGGTGCTGGTCTCCATGGCGCTGCTGATCGCGTACGGCGCGTGGGCCGTCACGACCGAGGACATTCCGTCGAAAATGAAGTTCGTCCGGTCCCTCAAGATATCCTCGTCCAGCCTCGTGCTTATGTTTTCTGACAATCACGAATTCAGCTTCCAGTGGGACGAGATCGAGTCCATCACGAATAAGTCGAATTCGGTGATAGCCGTGCTGCGGCAGGATAGATGGCGGGCGCGGAGGGATTCGCACCGGCTTAGCTACACCCAAAGCGACCGCAGCGTAGCACTATTCGAGCGGTATCAATTCGCGCCGGAACGCGATATATTCGCGGCGATTGATTTCTACAGCGGCACTGGCCTCACCCGGGATCCGCGCTGATGCGGTCGAGCGCGGCCCGGGCCGCGATGGCGACGTCGGCGTCAGCGCGCCCGGACGAGGGCCGGCCTTCGCCAGCTCCGCCGCGGTCTTCAGTGACCCGGCCGGGCACCGGAGTCCTTACTGGACTTGTAAAGGTATTCTGCGGACTGACCGCGAGGCGGAACGGAAATAGATGGCGACGGTACCAAGGCAGCAGGCAGCGCGATCGCGTGCGCCCGGCGGCGGCCAGGGCGCCGGCGAGCAGGAGCCCCGGGCCCGTTCCACCACCGGCGACCTGCTCAACCTGGTCGAGCAGCTGTCCACCTTCGACCAGATCGGGGTGACCCGCCTCGCCCGCCATCTCGGGGTGCCGGTGCCCACCGCCTACCGGATGCTGCGCGCGCTGGAGCGCGCCGGATACGTCGAGCAGCTGGCCGAGTCCAAGGAGTACCGGCTCACCCTGAAGCTGTTCGAGCTCGGCAGCCGGGTAGCGAGCCGGACCACGCTGCGTGACCTGGCCGCCGTCGAAGTGGAGCGCCTGGCCCGGCAGGCGCGGCTCGCCTCCAACGTGAGCGTGCTCGTCGACAGGGACGTCCTGTACCTGGCCCAGGTCAAGACCGAGGAACTGCTGGCGGTGAACCTGACGCCGGGCAGCCGGGCGCCCGCCACCTGCACCGCGATGGGCAAGGCGATGCTTGCGGTGGAGTACCGCGACGTGCGGTCCATCGTGGGACCCGGGCCCTACCCGCGCCGGACCGAGCACTCGATCACCAGCTTCGAGCAGCTGGTCACCGAACTCGCCGAGATCCAGCGCCTCGGCTACGCCGTCGACCGGCAGGAACTCAACCTCGGCGTGTGGTGCGTGGCCGCGCCGATCCTCGGGGTCAGGCCGACCCAGCCCGCCGCGGTGAGCGTCTCGGCGTACCGTCCCCAGCTGGACGCGGCCGAGGAAGAACGCCTGGGCCAGCTGGTCATCGCCGCCGCGAGCCGCATCTCCGACCGGCTGGGCGGCCTCGGCGACATGGTCTCCTGGTAGCCGTGCCTTACCGAGACCGGGCCTTACCGAGACCGGGCCTTACCTGGACCGGGCCTTACCTGGACCGGGCCTTACCTGGACCGGGCCTTACCTGGACCGGGTTAGCCGACGCTGCTCGGCTCGCTTTCCTGGTGCGGATACCCCCACGACGCGCAGATGGCGGCCAGCCCGGCGGGTATCTCCTTCGGGAGCGGCGCGGGGGGCTGGATGCGGCCGGACCGGATGTTCAGTGAGCTGTCGCCGAGGCCGGGCGTGAAGCCGGCGTGGTCGAAGCGGCCATAGTCGAGCATGGCCGGCTGGAACGGCACGCCGAGGTATCCGCACAGCTCGCGGACCACCGTTTCCGGCTCGGCGGTCAGCTCCTCGTAGCGGACGGTGACACCGGGCAGCGCCTCGCGCACCTGCTCGAGCACGGTCATGTACCGCAGCGCCTTGGCGACGGCCTCGTCGAGGCTGCCGGCTTCGGCGGGGTGCCACGCCGGGTCGAACGAGGAGTGCAGCGAGGCCACCGTGGCGGCCGGGTGACGCAGCAGGAAGACGAACCTGGCGTCCGGCCAGCAGGCGGCGATCCGCTCCCAGACCAGCACGTTGCTTGGCGTCTTGACCACGAGGCGGGGCTTGCCGCTGCGCCGCAGCGCTTCGGCCAGCACCCGGTCCCACAGCATGTGCTCGAGCTCGTCGATGGTCAGCTCCATCCCTTCCAGGGAGGCCTGGATCCACTGCGTGTCCGCACGGACGCCGAGGTGCTTGAGCGGTAGCTCCGGGGGAGCGTACAGCTCCGAGTGGCTGCCCAGGATGACCCGGAGCAGCGTAGAGCCGGACCGGGGCGCGGAGAAGACGAACACCGGCGCGGTCAGCAGGCGCCCGCCGTGCGCCTCCGGCAGCTTCCAGGCCCGGTCCGCGAGGGGCCGGGACAGTTGATACCCGGTGACTCGCACCAGTACCGAGTTGAGCAATTTTGGTGGCGGTATCCGCCAGGCCCGGTCCGCCAGCGGGCGGGACAGCTGATACCCGATGGTGCGTTCGAGTACCGCGTTGACCCGCTGTCTGCGGTCCACATGGGCCATCATGCCGTGGCGGGTCCCGTCCTGACCGCACATCCGAAGCGACGCGCCACTGATCGTTACGCTGGTCACCGTGACCACACCAGACCCATACCGGACCACGCCCGCCGGTAAGCCGCGGGCCCGCGCGCTCGGGATCCCGTTCGGCGGCCGTCCCGGCCGGTGGAACGCCATCACCGACGTGCCCGGGATCGAGGTCGGGTACGTCACGCGGATCGAGGGCGACGCGGTCCGGACCGGGGTGACGGCCATCCATCCCCGCGGCCCGGCCGCCACCGGCGACCCGGTGGCAGCCGGCTTTCACGCCCAGAACGGCAACGGCGAGATGACCGGGGTCTCCTGGATCAACGAGTCGGGCACGTTCAACGGGCCGGTCGCGATCACCAACACCCACGCGGTCGGGGTCGCGCACGCCGGGATCATCGCCTGGACGGTCCGGCACCACCCCGCGGTGGCGGAGGTCTGGCTGCTCCCGGTGGCCGCGGAGACCTGGGACGGCTACCTGAACGACATCAACGGGCAGCACGTCACCGAGGCGAACGTGGTGGCGGCGATCGAGGCCGCCGCCTCAGGCCCGGTCGATGAGGGCTCGGTCGGCGGCGGCACCGGGATGAACTGCTACCAGTTCAAGGGCGGGTCAGGGACCGCCTCGCGGATCGTCGGGGACCCGGGCCAGGCCTACACGGTCGGCGTGTTCGTGCAGGCCAACTTCGGCGCCCGCCGGGAGCTGGTGCTGGCCGGGGTGCCGCTCGGCGACGTGCTCGCGGACGACAACCCGATGCTGGACTTCCGGCTGGCCCCGCCGGGCTCCGGCTCGGTCATCGCCGTGGTGGCGACCGACGCGCCGCTGTTCCCGCACCAGTGCCAGGCGCTGGCCCGGCGGGTCACCGCCGGGCTGGCCCGGACCGGGACCAGCGGGTCCCATTTCTCCGGTGATCTCTTCCTGGCCTTCTCCACCGCCAACCCCGGCGCCTTCGCACCTGGCGAGCAGGTCATGTCCCAGCTGTCCTTCCTCCCCTGGGAACACCTCGACCCGTTCTACGAGGCCGTCGTGCAGGCCACCGAGGAGGCCGTGGTCAACGCGCTGGTCGCGAACGAGGACATGACCGGCCGCGACGGGCACCGCACCCCGGCCCTGCCCCGGGCCCGCGTCGCGGAACTCCTAGCCGCCGCCGGCCGCCTCGGCTGACTCCGGCGGGGCCTGCGGCAGCCCGAATAGGGCCACCGGGTTGTCCCAGCACACCGCGCGCAGCCACGCGTCGCCCAGGCCGAGCCGGGCCAGCCCGCCGATCTGCCGGGCGTACGGATAGGGAATGTTCGGGAAATCGCTGCCGAGCAGGATCTTCCCGGCCAGCCCGAGATCGCGCGCCAGCGGCAGCGCGGCGGGCGGGAACGGGGCCAGCTTGTCGAAGAAGTCGGTGAAGATCATGGTGGTGTCCAGGGCCACCCGCTCGTAGTCCGCGGCCAGCCGCAGGAACGCGCCGTAGTCCGGCGCGCCCATGTGGGCCACGATCGCGGTCAGTCCCGGGTACCGGGCCATCAGGGCCCCGAACGGCCCGGGCCCGGTGTGCTCGGTACCCACCGGGGCATGTCCGGCGTGGACCACCACCGGCACCCTAGCCTCGGCGAGCAGGCCCCAGACCTCCTCGAGCAGCGGGTCGCCGGGCGCGAAGCCGCCCACCTGCAGATGCACCTTGAAGATGCGCGCGCCCGCGTCCAGCGCCTCGCGCACGTAGCGCGCCGCCGCGGGCTCGGGGTAGAACGTCGCCGACGGCAGGCACCCCGCAGTGGCCTGGCCGAACGCCATCGTCCAGGCGTTCAGGCCGGCGGCCATGTCCGGCCGGTGCGCGTAGGCCAGCGCGCTGAACATCCGCACGCCCATCGACCGCAGGTGAGCCACCCGCTCGGCGTCGCTCCACTTGTAGCGGATCGGCCAGCTCACGCCGACCAGCGGCCCGGCCTCGTCGAAGTACTGCCACACCCGGTGCAGCATCCGCGGCGGCAGGAAGTGAACGTGGATATCGGCCAGCCCGGGCACGCCGAGCGCCCGGCAGAACGCCGGGACGTCGGTGTCCTCCTCCGGCGGCAGCACATGGTCCATCCCACGATTCAACTCCATATTCCCGCGCCGGATATGTATCAGGGCCGGGCCTGGCCGCCTCTGTGGGAGTGTCAGGCCCGCGCAAACCGGGCCAGACCGCGTAAACGGGGGGTAGCACGGCATCGGAGAGGCGATGCGGGGGACCTCTCCGCTGCCGTGTCCCCGCCGGCAATCTCACGCCCCCTCACGCCGGCCCGGCCGAGATCAGGCTCACTCCGCCGGGCGCGACGGTGGTCGTAAAGCTGCCGCTGACGACGCCGAGCGAGCGGCCGGTCCATAGATCGGTGATCTTGACCGCGCCGCTGAGCCCGAGGCGGGCCAGCGGTACCCGGAAGGTCCGCGGCGCCGACGTGCCGGTGTTGAAGACGCCGGCATACCAGCCCCCGCCGGGCTGCCGCTTGGCGAATACCTGCTCGCCGGCGCCCTCGATGACGCGGCGGGCCGCGATGCCGTCCTGGTCGACTGCGATCACCGCGCGGTTCTCCAGGATCGCCTGGTCGGCGGGGGTCAGCCGGGTGAGGTCGGTGCCGAGGATGAGCGGCGCGCCGGCCAGCGACCACAGCGCCATCATGGTCTGCCGCTGCGGTGCCGTGAGCCCGTCGCCGGTCCCGTTTCCGACCTCCAGCGAGTCCTCGTCGTTCCAGCCATGCGGACCGCCGTAGGGCTGCCAGCGGGCCACCGCGTCGAACCGGCTGGCCACGTTACCCCAGCTGGTAAGCGGGTAGCTGCTGCCGCTCTTTTCGCAGGCGTTGCACTCGATGTCCGGGCCGGTGCGCCACCCGCCGGCCAGGGAGGCCCACTGTGCGGCCTGGGAAATCGCCAGGTTGCTGGAGAGTTCCAGCACGATCGGGCGCCCCGTCTGGCGTAGCGCCACCGACCATGCCTGGATATCGGGGATGTCCCAGGTCCCGACGCCGTCCAGCTTGACGTAGTCGACACCCCAGGCGGCGAATTCATCGGCCCAGCTGTTGATGTACTGCTGAGCGGCGGGCGTTTCGTAGTTGATGCCGGACATGTGCCCGCAGTTGTAGTTCATCTCCGTGACACCGTTGTCGGCGATCTGACGGGCGGTCCGCGGTGTTCCCTTGATCGCGGTGTGCCTGCGCACCGCGTTCTCCGGGATCCCGGGCGTGACGTACAGGCCGAATTTCAGGCCCGCGGCGTGCACCTGGCGTGCCACCGGCGCGATCCCGCCCGGGAAGGCGGCCGGATCCGGTATCCACCGGCCGTAGGAGTCGACCTCGGGCCCGTTGCGGTCGCAGGCCATCCAGAAATCGTCGATGTTGACGTAGCGGTAGCCGTGCGCCGCCAGCCCGCTGCTCGTCAGTGCCCGCGCCTGCGCCTCGATGCTGGCGGCCGTCGGGTGCTCGCGCAGGAAACTCCAGCTGCTCCAGCCCATCGGCGCCGGCCCGCCGGTCGCGCCGTCGGTTTTGGCCGCCGGCCCGTGGTGCCCGGCCGTAGCGAGCAGCGTGGCACCCGCGACGACCGCGAGCCCGGCGGCCGCCACCGCCCACGATCGCCGCATCGCTCTCCCAGCAGGAACGGTCCATGAACTTCCGCCGACCGTTACACGCTAACGGTCGGCCGAGCCTTCACGCCGGATAACCCCTAGTGCCGTATCAGGGGTTGCCTGGCCGAGCATGTTGTGGTTTGGCATGGATTCTTAGGAGGGGCACTCAGCAAGACTCGCCACAAACCATGGCTGCCCGTGCGCGCACTATCGAAGAGTTGCTTGCTACCCCTATAACCACGCCGATGTCACATCGGTGTTGCTATAAGTAGTCGCAGCGAAACAAGCCGTATGCTCCGAGCTGCCTCAGCAGCGCCGCCCCTCTGTGGGTCGACGGGTTATTCGCCGGCGCGTACTAACCACGGCGATGTGACATCGGTGTTGCTACGGCCGGCACGATGGCACATCGAGTCGGCCAGATCTGCCACCCAGGAGCTGTCCACGGCACGATCAAACCTGCCAAGCGTTGAGGGCCGACGCGTTACTACGCGTCGGTCGGCTGTCATGCGGGCTGGCGCTTCCCCAGTGGAAAAGAATTCCTTTCGGGAAAGGCCGTCATGAACCCAAGGTGGTGTCCAGCCGCCAGCGTTACCGCTGCGGGCCGCCGAGCGCGGCGGCGAAGCGCTCCCTGACCGTCGCCGCGGTCCGGTCCGGCGGGGCGTCCCAGACCTCGGCGTTGAAGATCTCCACCTCCACGTAGCCGTCGTACCCGGCCGCCGCCACGCTGGCCGAGATGGGCGCGAAATCGATCACCCCGTCGCCGAGGTGACCGCGCCCGAGCAGGGTGTCCTGCGGCAGCGGCAGCACCCAGTCGCACACCTGGTAGCTGACGATGCGCTGCCCGGCCCGGGCGATCTCGCCCGCCAGCCGCGCGTCCCACCAGACGTGGTAGGTGTCCACCACAACGCCGACGGCGTCGGCGGGGAACCGCAGCGCCAGGTCGACCGCCTCGCCCAGGCTGGAGATCACGCACCGGTCGGCGCAGAACATCGGGTGCAGCGCCTCGATGCCGAGCCGGACCCCGAGTCGCTGGGCCGCGGGCACCAGCTCGCCGATCGCGTCCGCGACCATGCGCCGGGCCAGGCCGAGGTCCCGCTGCCCGGGCACCAGGCCGCCGCAGACCAGGACCAGCGTGTCGGTGCCCAGTTCGGCCGCCTCGGCGATGGCGGCCAGGTTGTCCGCCCGCGCGGCCCGCCGCCCGTCGGCATCCTCGGGGGCGGCCCGGGTGAAGAAGCCGCCCCGGCACAGGCTGGAGACCTGCAGCCCGGCCGCGCGGACCGCCGCCGCCGCTTCGGCCAGGCCGGTTTCCGCGACCCGGTCCCGCCATAGCCCGATGGCCGGGATGTCGTGCCGGACGCACAGCGCAACGGCCTCCCGCAGGCCGAGGTGCTTGACCGTGGCCTGGTTCAGCGACAGCCGGTCCAGCCCCACCCCCCCTGATGGCTTCCCCCGAATGGCCTCGGTGGGCCCCCGGGTACCTTCTTGCGTACCCGGGGGCCCACCGACACCGTTCCCGGATCCGGTCATACGCGCTCCGGGCCGGCCATGCGGGCCATCAGAGCGGTCATCCGCTCCACGGCCAGGTCCGGTTCGGTCAGTGCCCGGGCGGCCGCGGCCAGCTCGAACAGCCGGATCAGGTGCCTGGCCGGCCGCTGCCGCTGCAGCCCGCCCAGCATCACGAAGTGCGGCTGCAGTCCGTTCAGCCAGGCCAGGAAGGCCACCCCGACCTTGTAGTGGTAGGTCGGCGGCTCGAAGATCAGCCGGCTGAGCGGGACCGTCGGCGCCATGGCCGCGTCGTAGCCCGCCAGGTCGCCCTCGTCCAGGGCGGCCAGCGCCGCCGCGGCCGGGGCGGTGATCGCGGCGAACGCGCCGAGCAGGGCGTCACTGTGAAAACCGTCCGCGTCACCCCGGATCAGCCCGGCGTAGTTGAAGTCGTCCCCGGTGTAGAGCCGGACCCCGGCCGGCAGCCGCCGCCGCAGCGCCACCTCATGGCCCGCGTCCAGCACCGACAACTTGATGCCGTCCACCCGGTCGCCGGCCCGCTCGATCAGCTCGAGCACGGTCCCGGCAGCCGCGTCGAAGCTGGTGCCGCCCCAGTAGCCGCGCAGCGCCGGGTCGAACGCCTCGCCCAGCCAGTGCAGGATCACCGGCCGGTCCGCCTGCTTCAGCAGCTCGCCGTACACCTCCAGGTAGTCCCGCGGGCCCCGGGCCGCGGCGGCCAGCGCCCGGCTGGCCATCAGGATCACCTGCGCCCCCGCCGACTGGACGAACGACACCTGCTCGGCGTAGGCGCCGATGATCGCGCCGATCCCGTGGCCCTCCCCGTCGGCGAGCTGATCGGTCCCCGCCCCGCAGGCCAGCGCGCCGGAGCGCCCCGCGCCTGAGCCCCCCGCGCCGGCGGCCTGGGCCGCGGTCTTGGCGATCAGCTCCCGGGCCTGCGCCCAGGACAGCCCCATGCCGCGCTGCGAGGTGTCCATCGCCTCGGCCACGCCGAACCCGTGCGCCCACAGGTGCTCCCGGAAGCGCATGGTCGACTCCCAGTCGATGACCGGGGCCCCGGTGCCGTCCGGCGCGGGCGCGGCCGCCACGTGCGCGGCCGCGAAAACCTTACGGCGGGCCGGCGGCGGGTAGCCGCCCGCGAAGGCCTTCCCGCGGGCCGGCCGGGGAATGACCAGCGGCCCGGCCCGCCCCGGCAGCTGGATCCGTGCCGTAACCATCCCCGGCACGTCAGATGCCCAGCGGGGGTACGCAGAGCCGCCGGCCTTCGGCCGAGGACTGCAGCGCCAGGTTGGCCAGCTGCACCCCCTTGGCCCCCTCGACTAGGTCCCAGGCGAACGGTCGGCTCTCCGAGGCGCACCTGAGGAACAGCTCCCACTCGACCTTGAACCCGTTGTCGAAGCTCATGTTGTCCGGCACGTCCGACCACAGTGCCTGGTAGTCGATCGGGTCGGGCAGGTCGGGGTTCCATACCGGCATCGGCGTGGACACCCGGTGCTGTACCGCGCAGTCGCGCAGCCCGGCCACCGCGCTCGCCGTCGTGCCGTCCACCTGGAGCTCGAGCAGTTCCCGCCGGTTGACCCGGACCGCCCAGGAGGAGTTCACCGAGGCGAACGCCCCGCCGGCGAACTCGAGCACGGCGTACGCGGCGTCGTCCGCGGTCGCGTCGTAGGGGTGGCCCGACTCGTCCCAGCGCCGCGGGATGTGCGTGGCGGTCCTCGCGTACAGCGCGCTGACCGGGCCGAACAGGTCGGTCAGCAGGTACTGCCAGTGCGGGAACATGTCGAGCACGATCCCGCCGCCGTCGGCGGCGCGGTAGTTCCAGGACGGCCGCTGCGCCGGGATGTCGTCCCCCTCGAACACCCAGTAGCCGAACTCGAGCCTTACCGAGAGCACCCGGCCGAAGAAGTCCTCGCGGATGAGCCGCTGCAGCTTCATCACGCCGGGTAGGAACAGCTTGTCGTGCACCACGCCGTGGGTGATCCCGGCGGCCTTGGCCGCCCGGGCCAGCCGCAGCGCGCCGGCCAGCGAGCTGGCCACCGGCTTCTCGGTGTAGACGTGCTTGCCCGCCTCGATCGCCTTCAACAGGGCGACCTCGCGCGCGCTGGTGACCTGGGTGTCGAAGTAGACGTCGACCTCGGGGTCGGCCAGCACCTCGTCCAGAGACGTGGTCCAGCGCTCAAGACCGTGCCGTTCGGCGATGGCCCGCAGCCGCTCCTCGCTGCGCCCGACCAGGATCGGCTCGGGGTACAGGCTCGAGCCGTCCGCGAGCCGAACACCGCCCTGCTCGCGGATGGCGAGCAGCGACCGCACCAGGTGCTGCCGGTATCCCATCCGGCCGGTGACGCCGTTGAGGGCGACGTGGATGACCTTGCGCGTCAAGAATCCAGCCTTCGGTCGGCGGCGAGTACGATGCTAACCTGCATACACGGGAAAGTGCTTTCCCAGATTAAGCTGGCCCAGAATCGGGGTCAAGCGCCGCCGCAGCACTGGCGAGGAGGGCCGGGTGAACCAAGCCGTGAACCAGGCGGCGAACCCGGTCCGAGCGACGCTGCAGGACGTCGCCGACCGGGCCGGCGTCTCGCTGACCACGGCGTCCCGGGTGGTGAACGAGGGCTCGCGCCGGGTCGGACCGCGGCTGGCGCAGCGCGTCAACCAGGCCGTCACCGAACTCGGCTACACCGCCAACCTGCAGGCCAGAGCCGTCGCCACCGGGCAGAGCACGATGGTCGGCGTGGTCGTGCACGACATCGCCGACCCGTACTTCTCCTCCATCGCGGCCGGCCTGATCGAGGTCGCCGACGCGCGCCAGCTGCTGGTCTGCATGTCACCCGCGGCGGCCACCGAGGCGGCCGAACGTGAGTACGTGGCGCTGATGCGCGCCCAGCGGGCCCGGGCGGTGATCCTGATCGGCAGCCGGTCCGACGACGCCGCGGCCAGGGACGCGCTGCGCGCCGAGATCGCCGCCTTCACCCGCTCCGGCGGCCGGGCCGTCTGCGTCGGCCAGGACCTGCTGGGCGTGGACACGGTGCTGCCGGAGAACGCCGCGGGCGCCGAGGCGCTGGCCCGGGCCATGGTGGCGCTCGGGCACCGCCGCTTCGCCGTGCTGGCGGGGCCGCGGGGCCTGCTGACCGCGCGGGACCGGCTCGACGGATTCCGGGCCGGGCTGGCGGCCTGGTCGGTGCCGCTGGAGGCGGTCCGGGTCGTCTACGGCGCGTTCACCAGGGACGGCGGTTACGAGGCGATGAGCGCGATCCTGGCCGCGGACGAACCGCTGCCGGACTGCGTGTTCGCGGTCACCGACGTGATGGCCATGGGTGCGCTGGCCCGGCTCCGGGCCGGAGGCCTGCAGGTGCCCGCCGACATCGCGCTAGCCGGGTTCGATGACATCCTCACCCTCCGCGATGTCTACCCGCCGCTGACCACGGTGCGGCTGCCGCTCAAGCGGATGGGGGAGATGGCCGCCAGCCTGGTCCTGGCCGAGGCCGTCGGCGCGGGCCCCGGCGCGGGCCCCGGCGCGGGCCCCGGGCCGCAGCCGCGGGTCATCCCGGTGCCCGGCGAGGTCATCCTCAGGGAAAGTACCCTCCCGCGCCCGCCCGCCCGGTGACGCTCCGTTACCCGCCTAGGCCGCCCCTTGCGCGCCCGGGCCCTCATCAGGTACGTTTCGCAGAAATTGGAAAGCGCTTGCCAGTGGCGGTCCACGTCGTTGTTGACTGTCAACCACGGCCCCGCGCATGATCCGTACTAAACGCGTACCGGCACCAGCCTGGACAGTCCCTTGAGGGAGTTGGCGTATGAGCGAAGCGGGACCGGTTCCGTGATCACGGCGGGCATCGCCGCGCCGCTGACGATCCTCGCCGCCATCGTCGCCATCGCGCTGCTCGGCAACACGCTGTCGCAGTTCTCCCGCGCGCACCCGTCGACCGGCGGCTTCATCACCTTCGTCGGCAAGACGTTCGGCGGCACCAGCGCGGTGACCACGGCGCTGCTCGCCGGGGCCGGCTACATCGTCGCGATCTCGTCGGTGCTGGTGATCTCGGGCGGGTTCCTGTCCATGACGCTCAATTACTACTTCGGCTGGAACGTGCCGTGGATCATCTTCTCGGTGCTGCTCACCGCGGGCGCCATGGTGATGATGTTCCGCGGCGTGGCCGTATCGACCAAGCTGGCCGGGTTCTTCTTCGGCTTCGAGCTGCTGGTGCTGCTGGTCGTCGCGTTCGCCACGCTGATCAAGAACGGCGGCCACCTCAGCGTCGCGCCGTTCGAGCCCAAGCACATCACCAACGGCTTCAGCGGCCTGGCCGCCGGCTTCCCGCTGGCCGTGTACCTGTTCATCGGCTGGGAGAACTCGGCGGCACTGGCCGAGGAGACCAACAACCCGCGGCGCAACGTGCCCCGGGCCGTGTTCATGTCGATCGCCCTCATGGCGGTCACCTACCTGCTGCTCGCCTACTCCACGGTCTCCGGCTTCCACGACAACGGCACGGCGCTGGCCGCCGCGCCCATCCCGTTCATCAGCGTCGCCCACGGCGTGGTCGCCTGGATGGCCTTCATCGCCTACCTGGCCGGGATGACCTCCACGCTCGGCGTGCTCATCGCCGCGGTGAACTCCCAGTGCCGGCTGATCTTCAACGCCGGCCGCGAGGGCCTGCTGCCGCGCTGGATCGGCAAGGTTCACCCGGTCAGGCGGACGCCCGTCAACGCCATCATCACCTTCGTCACGATCGCCAGTGCGATCGTCTTGATCTGGGCCCTCGGCCACTGGATCGGCGGCCACAGCAACAGCCTGGACGCGCTGAACTACTTCTTCGAGTCCGGCACGATGGGCACGCTGCTGGTGCTGGTCGTGTACTTCCTGGCCAACCTGGCCCTGCCGTTCTACTACCGGAAGTACCGGCCGTCCGAGTTCAACGTGATCAAGCACCTCGTGCTGCCGGTGCTCGGCATGGCCGCCATCGCCGTCCCGGTCTACTACCTGTGCAAGCCAGGCCAGCCGGACCCCTACGACTGGTTCCCGTACGCCGCGCTCGGCGTCATCGTGGTGTCCGTCCTCTACGCCATCTGGCTGGTCAGACGCGATCCCGGCCTGGGTGAACGGGTCGGCTCCATCGTGGCCGATGAGTAGCCCGCACCCGCTCGACCCGGCCACCGCGGCCGAGTACCTGGCGGGCCGGGACATCATGGTGGCGGCCGGCCTGCTGGCCGAACCCGTCAGGTTCGCCTACTACGGCCTCGAGGAGCCACCGAAGGACGACGTGCTGGCGGAAGCGCCCGCCGAGCGCCGCCTGCGCGCCTTCCTGGTCAACACCGGCACCGGCGAGTCGACCGACGTGGTGGTGTCGCTCACGCACCAGAAGGTCATCAGCGCGCGCACGCTGCAACCCGGCGCCGACGGCCAGATGCCCATCCTGGAGAGCGACTTCGCGGCCGTGGACGAGATCACCAAGGCGGATCCGGGCTGGCGCGCGGCCATGGCCAGGCGAGGGTACGACGACGTCAGCAAGATAAGGACCGCCCCGATCACCGCGGGCGCGTTCGGACCACCCGACGACGACCGGCGGCGGATGGTCCGGGTGCTCGCCTTCGTCCAGGCCCGCGAGCACGACCTGGCCTGGGCGCACCCGATCGACGGCGTCGCCGCCTACGTGGACCTAGTGGAGAAGAAGGTCTTCAAGGTCACCGACGAGTTCGAGCTCCCGGTGCCGGAAGAGTCCGGCGACTACGACGACGAGGCCGTCCGCGGCCCGCACCGCACCACGTTGCGGCCCATCGAGATCACCCAGCCGGAGGGGCCGAGCTTCACCCTCGACGGGCACGCGCTGCGCTGGCAGGACTGGTCGATGCGGATCGGCTTCGACGCCCGGGAGGGGCTGACCCTGCACCAGGTCAACGTGGACGGGCGCCCAGTGCTCTACCGGGCCTCGATCCCGGAGATGGTGGTGCCCTACGGCGACCCGAAATTCCGCTACTGGCAGGCCTACTTCGACACCGGCGAGTACCTGGTCGGCAAGTGGGCCAACTCGCTCGAGCTCGGCTGCGACTGCCTCGGTGAGATCGCCTACCTCGACGCCACCGTGACCGACGACACCGGCCAGCCCCGCACCATACCCAACGCGATCTGCGTCCACGAGGAAGACTTCGGCATCTTGTGGAAGCACACCGACATCTTCAACGGCTCGGCCCAGTCCCGCCGCCAGCGCCGGCTCGTGGTCTCCTACTTCACCACGGTGGGCAACTACGACTACGGCTTCTACTGGTACTTCTACCTGGACGGCACGATCGAGTGCGAGATCAAGGCGACCGGGGTGCTGTTCACCTCGGCTCACCCGGGCCCGGCCTACCCAGATGGAGCGCACCCGTACGCCACCGAGGTCGCCCCCGGCCTGGCCGCCCCGTTCCACCAGCACCTGTTCAGCGCCCGCCTCGACATGACCGTGGACGGGCTGGCCAACGCGGTGGAAGAGGTCGACGTCAGCGGCCTGCCGATCGGGCCGGACAACCCGTACGGCAACGCCATCGTGCAAAAGGTGACCCGGCTGGCCCGCGAGTCGCAGGCCGGCCGCCGCGCGGACGGCTCCCGCGGCCGGACCTGGCGGATCATTAATACCGAACGGACCAACCGTTTCGCCCGCCCCACCAGTTACACGCTCTACCCGGAATCCGCCCCTGTGCTGCTGGCTGACCCGGACTCCCCGCTGGCGGCCCGGGCCGGGTTCGCGGCCAACCACCTGTGGGTCACCCGGTACGACCCGGACCAGCGCTGGCCGGCCGGCGACTTCGTGAACCAGAACCCCGGGGGAGCCGGCATTCCCGCCTTCATCGCGGGCGACCGGGACATCGACGGCGCCGACATCGTCCTCTGGCACACGTTCGGCCCCACCCACATCCCCCGCCCGGAGGACTGGCCGGTCATGCCGGTCGCCCGCTGCGGCTTCGTGCTGAAGCCGACCGGCTTCTTCGACCGCAACCCCACCCTGGACGTGCCGCCGCCCGGCCCCCACTGCTCTCAGGGCTGATCGGCGGGGGACTGAGCGGTCAGCGGCCGAACGGCCAGGGCAGGCCGGTATAGCTCACGGTGAAGTTCCCCGCGTTGCTCATGGCCGAGACCGACGTGTCCGGCATGGTGATCTCCACTGGGTTGAACGTGGACATGCTCTGGCCGTTAGCCATCGCGGAGCTGAAGCCGACCGTGCCGAAGTTGGTCAGCGGCAAGGTGCCGCCGCGGTAGGTGCAGCAGGGTGCCTCGGCGATGGCCTCGGCCGAGGACAGCGCCGCTCCGGCCAGGGTGGCGTTGATCGTCTGGGTCCAGCCTTTGGTGGTGTCCTTGAGGACGAGCTGGAACCTGCCGCTGCCCCGGTAGGTGACCGAACCGGAGAACCGGTCGCCCGGGCCGACCCGATTGGGAAAGGTCACCGAGGCGCCCGGGTACATCTCGTACCAGGCGTAGTACCGGGGGGTGTGCCCGGCGCAGTCGACTTCGCTGCCGGTCTGCTCCACCGTGCTGCTTGTGTACCCGTCGAGCCCGATCCAGAACGCGGCGTACTGGTTACCGCCGCTGCAGTGGCCGGTCGGCTCCGTCCAGTTGGATGAGACGCTGGTGAAGGTGCCGTTGGCGCCGGCCGCCGCGTAGCCGGCCCAGTTGCTGCTGGTGACGACGGTGTTCCGGTCCCTGGTGGCGACGGCGTTCCGGCCGCCCGGGTGGCTCAGGTGCCGGATGGGGCCGCCGGACTGCACCAGCCCGCCACGTCCCGTGAGACCGGCCTGGGCCGCCGCCGGATAGACGGCCACCAGGACTCCGCCGAATACCAGGGGGATGGTCGCCGCCAGAACGGGCCATCTGCGTCGCATATACGCTCCTTCTGCTCATTTGCACTTTCCGTGGTGAAGCGCAAAACGGCTGAGCGCAATTGAAAATGGCGAATACGCCCGGATTCACGGCGCTTTCTGCCCCGAATTATGGTCTCAGCTAAAGCATGACCTTCCCTTCAGCGCCCGAGACAATCGTGGCCGCAGCGGTTATCTCGTGCTCGCGGCGGGCGCCCATGAAACGGGACGCGGGTATTTCCTTATTGCCGCAATTCGTCCCGCACCGCCTGCAGGTCGCCGGTCAGCGAGACATGGCCGACGATCTCGGGCGGGATGGCGGCCAGCAGCTCACCGGGATGAGGCCTGGTCCGGGCCAAGCGCACCACGTCGCCGAGATCACCCGCACGCCTGGTAAGACGCGTGGTAACCGGCCGGTGGCGCGCCGAGGGTGTAGGTTCCGGCACGGTCGTCGAAGAACATCGTCAGGTGCCAGTTCGTGCACGACTCGCCGCCCGGGCCATCCTGCGCCTGTTGCCGGCTGGTGAAGGTCACGTCGGCGGCCGGGCGCCCGTCGGGCGTGATCGCGATGCTGGTGACGAGCACGTCCGAGTCCTCGGTGGACCGGAACCCGGTGTGGAACTGATGGGCGGTCAGCGCGTTGCCTGGATTCTGGGTAGCTAGGTACCCGGTGTAGTCCCGGCTGTTGATCGACCGGAAGTACGCGGCGATCACCGGCGCGATCAGGGCGACGCCGGGGTACAGGGCGGCCGGCGGAGCGAGCGAGACGGGGACCGCGGCCTGGCCAGGTGGCGACGGCGAATTCCTCGCTGGGGGCGGCGACGGCGAATTTCCCGCGGGGGGCGGTGTCGCGAACCCCGGCAGGCGGGGCGGGGGAGTAGTCCGAACGGCGTACCAGGAGCCCGCTCCCCCCACGGCCGCGGAGAGGACGACGATGAGCACCGCGATCGGCAGCGTGATCGGCCCGCGGTTCGGCGCGGGCCGGTGCCGATCGCCCGGCGCCGGAGAAGCTGGCATGACAGCGATCGCGCGTCGCGGCCAGGCTCGGCTCATGGCAGGCCCCCTAAGCAGTCCCTCTATTCGCACGGAGGGGTGCGAGCCCGGCTCTGATACACACGCTTTCGGCCGTCCGCTCTGTCCCTGGATGAGTCACTCCATCTGTTGTAGTATACGGTGAAGCAGGCGAAGGTCTTACGGGTCGGAGTCAGGCATGGGCAGCGTGTGGTCACCGGGGCGACCAGCGAGCAGGACCTGTCGGACAGCTGCACCGAGTTCGGCACCATCAACAGCGGATTCGGCGGACGGCCCTACCGGTACAATTACGCTGCCACCAACGAGCCGGGCTGGTTCCTGTTCAACGGGCTGGTCAAGCACGACATGCTGACCGGGCGCGAGGAGCGGTACCAGTTCGAACCGGGCGTGTTCTGCAGCGAGGTCGGCGTGGCTCCGCGCGTGGGCGGGACCGGGGAGGACGACGCGTATCTCGTGACGCTCACGGTCGACATGAACCGTGACCTGTCCGAGTGCGTCGTGTTCCGGGCCAGCGACGTGGGTCGGGGCCCGATCGCGCGCGCTCAGCTCCCCGAGCGGATCGCGAGTGGCACGCACAGCTGCTGGGCGCCTGGCGAGTCCCTCCCTGGCTGGTGACCAGCGGGGCCTGAACCCGTAAAGCCACGAGCCGGAGATGCCCAAAACGCCTGATAACACCGAGACGCCTGATAACGCCGAGGCGCAGGAGCCAGGCGCCACCGAGAACTCCAACGCCATCGCCCTCGGGCTGATCGGCGACGAATGGAACCTGACCATCGTCAGGCTGGCCATCATGTCCGGCGTGCGCCGGTACAAGGATTTCCGGGACCGGCTGGGCATCGCGAACTCGGTGCTGACCGTGCGGCTGCGCCGCCTCACCGAGGCCGGCGTGTTCACCACGGTGCAGTACTCGCAGGCGCCGCGCCGGTACGAGTACGTGCTCACCGAGCGCGGCCGCGAGCTGTGGAAGGTGCTGCTCACCATCTGGTCGTGGGAAGCGGTCTGGGTGACCGAGCACATCGAGCCGCTGCCGCCGATGTACCACACCGAGTGCGGCGAGGAGTTCTCCCCGGTCATGCACTGCCGGGCCTGCGGCCAGCCGGCCGGCATCCGGGACGTCCGCGGTACGTTCGGGCCGAGCGGCGGCTTCACGCGGTCGGTGCCGCGCGCCACCACCAGGCGCCGCTCCGCGGGCGGCTCGCCCGGTCCTGGCCTGGTGCCCCAGACCATCGAGCTGATTGGCAACCGCTGGTCGGCGTCGGCCCTGGCGGCCGCGTTTCTCGGTGCCCGGCGGTTCACCGACATGCTGGTGATGATGGGCGCCCCGCCGACCATCGTCTCGGACCGGCTGCGCACGTTCTGCCAGATGGGCGTGCTGGAGACGGTCGTCACCAGGGCCGGCTCGGGCCGGGTCGAGTACCGGCTGACGGACAAGGGCCGGGCCTTCTTCCCGCACGTCATGGTGATGCTCGACTGGGGCGACCGGTGGTTCCGCGCGCCCGAGGGGCCCGCCACGCTGCTCACCCACACCAGCTGCGGCGGCGAGTTCCACCCGGTCCTGCACTGCTCGGCCTGCCAGCGTGAGCTGCACGGCTCGCAGGTCCAGGCCGGCGGCGACCCGCCCAAGGCCAGGTAATACTCAGTGGTCACTTGGTCGCCAGGTCGCGGTCCCGGCCCGCTATGAGGACGGTTTTCCGCGGCGGTGCGGCGGTCTGCTCGTGTGCCGCCCGGGCCAGGCCCGGAGTCATCCAGGTGAGCATCGAAGGGACCTGCGCCCGCCACGTCGTCATGGTGTGGCGGCCGCCGGCGGTGAGCGTCAGCGGCACATGCGCCTGGTGCCGTCGCAATTCCTGCCAGAAGGCCTCGGCATTAGCCACATCCTGCCTGTCGGCCGCGCCCGCGCCCAGCCAGAACCGGGGGATGGCCAGGCCGGCGGGCAGCTTGGCGATCTCCTCCAGCGGGGTGTTCTCCTCCCGGAGCCTGTGGTTGCCGCCGAACGGGCTGACCAGGCGGTGCGGTCCGGCCAGCTGGTTGTCGTATGGCGCGAAGTATCCGCTGAGCGCCGCGGCGAACCCGTAGCGGTGCGGGTAGCGCAGCGCCATGTTGGCGGCGCAGAACCCGCCCTCGGAGTAGCCGGCCACGCCCCACGCCGGGCCCGGCCGCTGCACCCGCACGATGCGCGCGATCTGCGTCGGCAGGTCCACGGCCAGATAGGTCAGGTCCTGCGGGCCGCCCACCTGGTTGAGGCACTGCAGCGAGATCCTCTCGCCGCCGTTCGCGTCCGGCATGACCACCACGGCCGGCCGGGCGAGTTTGTCTTCCAGCAGGTGGTCGAAGGTATTCGTGACGCCCACGACGGTGATCCAGTCCTCCGGCTTGCCCGGCTGGCCGTGGATGAGCTCGATCACGGGAAACCGGTAGGCCTGGTAGCTCGGCTGGAAGTACTGCGGTGGCAGGTAGACGTACACGACCCTGGTGAGGCGGCTGCGCGGGCCGGTCACCAGCAGCCGCACCGTGTATCCCCGCTGCTGCGCCAGCCTCAGGTGGACCCGGCTCCCGTCGAGCGTGCCGGACCCCGCGCCGGAGGTGAGCGTAAGGTCGGGTACCCGGGACGCCGCAGTGACGCCCTGGTTGGTCAGGTCCGCCATCACCGCGTCCCAGGTCTGGTAGTAGCCGTAGTACTTGTTCACGGCCAGCACCCCGAACATCATCGCGGGCATGAAGGCCAGGCACGCGGCCAGTACGCGGACCGCCGTGTGACGGGCGAAAATGGCCGCCCATATCAGCGCGCCGAAAAACACCACCAGCAGGACGAACAGCGCAGTGCTCTGGGGTTCTAGCATTCAGGCCTCCGTGAACCCGACTTGCCCCCTGGCCGGCCGGTTTCCTACCCATATGGAGCATGCACGGCTTCCGGTGATACGTCGTGTCAGCGCTGGGCTGGCGGGCCGGTTTCGGCCGGGCTGGTTTCGGCCGGGCTGGCAGCGGCTGGCCGACCGCGCGGACGCATCGGTCCGGCGTGGCCAGGCAGCCGGCCGGCGGCGGCGAGCGCGCGGCGGAGCAGGAACTCGATCTGGGCGTTGGTGCTGCGCAGCTCGTCGTTAGCCCATCTGGCCAGCGCGTCGTGGACGGCGGGGTCGAGCCGGAGCAGCACGCCCTTGCGATCGCTCACGCGCAGACCGGGCCCGGACTGACTGGCCGCGTTATACCCGTCACTGGTACCGCCGTCACTGGTACAGGGAGCCGGTGTTGACGACCTGCTGGGTCGCCTGCTCGCTGCACAAGACCACGAGCAGGTTGGACACCATGGCCGCCTTCCGCTCCTCGTCCAGCTCGACGACGCCCTCCTCCTGCAGCCGCTCCAGGGCCAGCTTGACCATGCCGACGGCACCCTCGACGATGCGCGTCCGCGCGCCCACGACCGCGCTGGCCTGCTGCTGGCGCAGCATGGCCTGGGCGATCTCCGGGGCGTAGGACAGCCGGGTGAGGCGTGACTCGATGATGTGCACGCCGGCCGCCCTGACCCGGACGGCGATCTCCGCCGACAGCCGCTCGGTGATCTCGTCCGCGTTGTCGCGCAGTGACA
>WNGK01001142.1_pt1 | contig 29486 bp, 18 predicted proteins | sample 5400601 | NCBI WGS metagenome assembly WNGK01 (sample SAMN13153376, study PRJNA577476) | soil metagenome | isolation source: 60 cm soil or saprolite under Garry oak tree replicate 1 | place: USA:California | collected 2016-06-15 | reverse complement strand
AGAACCAACGGTCCAGCGCTCTTCAGTTCACTGGTCTGGGGCACCACAACGTCTCTACGCTCAAACGTATTGTGCGCGTGGATGTCGGAGTGGGTCAGGGTGGTCACGCTTCCCGAGTGAACGATGGCTTCGCGCAGCACGATTTCAGTTTCTCGCATTTCGCCGACGTGAGGATTCACCACCGTCAGACACAGGTTCTTCTGATTTAACGATGCCGATCCGCGCAGGCCCCAGAAGGTTGCCGGCTTGCCGTCGCGGTCGTAGTTTACCGACGGAGAGGAGAACAAGCTGCGTATTCCCTGGCCTCCCTGGTGCGCGGCATACATGGCAAGCACGTGACCGACCGGTGTGACTACGAACTTGTCCTCATGCGCCAGATAGAGGCTGTTCAGGCAATTGATTAGCTGCGCGCAGTTGGCCATGGCAACTTTCTCCGGATGGCGGTTGAAAATGTCCAGGGTCATGCCGCTGAATACCGCGTCGCGGAGAGTCGGCATCTGCTCGATGATGTCACCGGGAGTCGCTTCGCTGCCGGGCTTGTACCAGGGACCCCATTCGTCCACAACCAGCTTGATGTGATGCTGCTGGTCAATTTCGCCCATCACCTGCCAGTGGCCGGTTATGAGAGACTCCATGCGGTCGCCTTCGCGGAGAAGTTCGTACCACTCCACCGGCTCGAAGTTGACGGCATCGCGTTTACCCTCCACCCAGTTCTCGGGCCCGCGACTGAGATTCCAGGCGTAGTGATGGAGCGCCAGGCCATAGATTCCCCGCAGTTCGCCGGGTCCTTTCCGGACAATCTCTTCAAGAAAACCGCGAGTCCAGCTCCAATCGTCCACATCGGGGCCGGATGCGACAAACGACAAGTCCACTCCGTAACCTGGAACCCAGGTGGTGAAGCGGCGAAATTCTGCCGCGTACTCTTGGGGAGTAAAATTTCCTCCACAGCCCCAGGACTCGTTTCCGACGCCCCAGAATCGAACGCCGAAGGGATCGCGATAGCCGGCCTCGGCTCGTGTATCCGCCAATGTGGTTGCTCCTGCCGGGGAATTGCAATACTCCACCCACCGGTAAAATTCTTCGGCCGGGAGACTGCGCACATTAGCCGCCAGGTAGGGCTGACTGCCAATGAGGTTGCAGAAATGGATAAACTCGTTGGTGCCGAATTCATTGGGATCGTATTTGTGACTGGGTGCTGACCGGCCTGATAACGCACGACGGGAGCTTTGATTTTTCGCATCTGCTCAATCAATTCTTTGCGGATGCCATCGATGTTCGGGACCTTCGAGTTTTTTCCGACCCAGACCCCGTCATAAATCACACCCCCAAGGTTCTCTGTGAAGTGACCGTAAACGTTGGGCGAGATGGTTCCCAGCGGCTCGCCGAGCAGGACTTCAATCCGGGAATCTTTACCGGTAGCCCCGCGCAAGGCACCCAAGCCGGCAGATTGAGAAAAAATTAGTGCTCCAGTGCCCGTTAACGTGCTGCGAAGAAATTCACGGCGTTTCATGCTGGACGCTCCCTTACGAAATTGGAGTAAACGATTTCTGGCAGGGCACAAATATACGACTGCGCTCGGCCCACTTCAAGTTTTTTCTCCCCCCAACTTCCAGCCCGAAATCCCAGCCAGCGGTTCCCTACTTGTCTTCGTGGCTCAGGCGCTTGATCAGATCCGTTTCCTCAGGATCATAGGGCGTCCCATCGGTGTGGAAGATGTCGTGAAACCACACTGGCGGCGGACCGGTGTAGGTTTTGTCCCAGGAATCCCAGGGATAGATGGTCTGCGATTTGCCGGAGACGAACCCCCAGTTGTAGGCGCCGACGTGTTCACGTTTCAGAAGTGGGAGGATTGCCTGGAAGGTACTGCCTCGTGGCCGTGCCATGTATTCGGTGCAGACGATCGGGCGATGATAGCGGCGCAGAGACGCAATGCGGCGCTCAGTCTCATCCGTCGGCTCGTAGGCATGAAATGTGATGACATCGGAGTGGTCGAGTTGAAAACGCGCGGTGGGGCTCAGCTTCGCCGGATCAGACCAGTCATCTTTCCAGACTCCGCTGGTCAGAGGCTGCTGCGGTTTCGCCTGCCGGACCCATTCCCACTCCTTTTCGAGCAGCGCCGTGGCGAGCGTTGCTTTATTGGGGAGCTCCTGCGCCCGATACGGTGGATTGTCATTGTCTGGTTCATTCATCACATCCCACATCAGTACTCGTTTGTCCTTGCGGAAATGGCTGACCACACCCTTTACGTAGGGCTTTATTTCTTTCTCCCATCGCGAGCGGTCTTGCAGGATGTCTGCGCCCGGAGCCTGCAACCATCCGGAATTGTGAACGTGAGGTTTGGGCTCGCGCTGCTTGCCGGCTTTGGGATATGGGTCCCAGACCGAATCGAGCAAAACAAAGGTAATCCGGATATGGTGTCTGTCAGCGATCTCAAGGAACCTGTCCATTCGCTTGAGAAATCCTTCAGGCTCCTGCTGCCACAAGAGGTTGTGGAGAAATACGCGCATGGTGTTCATGCCGAGCCCCTCCGCCCAACCCAGCTCGCGATCAATGGTCGCCGGGTCAAAGGTCTCGGGTTGCCACATTTCCAGCTCGTTGATGGCGGTACTGGGGACAAAATTGCTCCCCAGCATCCAGGGCTGAGCGGCATACCAGTGGTTGGCCTTCTCGGCCGACCACTGCCCGCTCCCGGCAAAAGTGGGCGAAACTGCGCTGATGGCGACCAACGCCATGGCGATCGTGAAACGAATCAAGCCCTTCATAACGTTCCTCCAGGCCAGCTTCGGCCCGATCTTTTCCAGCCGAATTGCGAAAACGTTTTCCGTGCTAGAATTTCCCCGGAACCGCGGACTGCATTGCCACATTTTATTGGAAGTCTCAGCGAATTCCCGGGCATTCCTGGCCTGCTGGTTCAACGCTCCGGGTTCAAGTCCCAAGTTCAGGTCCAGGTTGTCCAAGATTCAAGTCATTCTATTTCGAAAATCGGTGAGACGATGAAAATTCAGATCAGTCTTGCGCTTGTCGGCGCTATGGCGGCTGGGATTGTTTCAAGTCCTCTACGGATCCAGGCCGCGGAGTCCACCTCTCCCCACGTGATTGAAGTGGACGGCGACGTTCGAGGGACGCATGATCCCTCCATCATCAAGGACGGCGACACCTGGTATCTGTTCGCGACCGTCACTGGCGCGAACCCACAGGGCCAGCAGCTCCCCATCCGGTGCTCGAAGGACCTGCACCACTGGGAGAGGTGCGGATTCGTGTTTCAGCAGATTCCGGATTGGATCAAGAAGGAGAGCCCTGAAACGAAGGAGCTCTGGGCGCCAGATATCTCTTACTTCAATGGGCTGTATCACCTGTATTACGCGTTTTCGGCGTTTGGGAAAAACACCTCGGGCATCGCACTGCTGACTAACAAAACGCTGGACCCGAAGAACCCGAGCTTTCACTGGGATGATCAGGGGCTGGTGCTGCGTTCCCTGAAAGAGGATGACTTCAACGCCATCGATCCGAACCTGGTGTTGGATGACCACGGCGGCGCGTGGCTTGCGTTTGGGAGTTTCTGGGGCGGTATCAAGATGAGGTGGATTGATCCGAAGACCGGGAAATTGGCGGCCGAGGACACGCAGTTGTATTCGCTTGCCAGCCGAGCGCGTCCGGAACATTCTCCGGCGGCGCGTCCCGATTTGCCCCCCGATTGGCAGGCCATCGAAGCCCCATTCATTATTCATCACGGCGACTACTACTATTTGTTTGTTTCCTTTGACCTGTGCTGCCGAGGCATTAAGAGCAGTTATAAAACCATGGTAGGACGCTCCCAGAAAGTGACTGGCCCCTACGTGGACGCCTCCGGGAAACCGATGATGCTGGGTGGCGGAACTCTTCTGTTGCAAGGCAACCAGCGCTGGCTTGGGCCGGGCGGCGAATCGTTGCTCCAGCAGAAGGAGGGCGAGATCCTCGTGTTCCATGCCTACGACGCGAAAACCGGAGCACCGTCGCTGCAGATCTCGACCCTGGGTTGGAACGATGGCTGGCCCACCGCCGCATTGGGAGATGGGACAACGTCAGGCAACTAGTCAGTAAAGTTTTTCGTCACCGGACATCACAGCTAGGTTTCGCGGACGAGAGCTACGTTTTCAACGACACGTAGGTGTTGTAGTTTTCGTCCCCAATATTCATAAACGGACGCATGACGACCTTGCTGCCATCTATGGCAGACGCGACGCACTCGCCATTGCCTTGATTCAATTCCTGCGCCCGGAGCAACTCTGATTTCTGAAACACAGGCCGGGAGTCGGAAATGGCGAACAGCACCAAGGGTCCGCGCAACAGTGCCACCACATTGGGATGCTGTTCATCCACTGCCTCCAACCGCGGTGACATAGGCAACTCCAACTGGATGCGGTCTCCATTTTTCCAGGTACGTCGAATGGCGGCGAAACTGCCTGCCTGGACTGGACCGGCAACCCGCTGCCCGTTCACGCTCACCACTGGATTCCCTTCCGCCCATGCGGGAATTCGAAGATAGACCGTGTACTCCACGGGACGCGAAGTCGAGATTTGCATCTGAACCATGTTGTCCAGCGGGTACTTGGTTTGCTGCTCCAATTCACAACGCACCCCACCAATTTCGCAACGCAATTTCGAAGGCACGTAGAGGTTGACACTTACACCATCAGGGGAACGAAAGTAGATGCTGATGTGGTAGTCGGCAGTAAGTTGCGGAAAGGTTCCGGAACAGCATGGCCACTTATCCCGGTGATAGGTCTTGTGCGCGTTAGTTCCGTAATCAGAATAGTAGAAGGAGGTGCCGTCGGGCTGGATCGGCTTGGCGCCTAGAATCGTGTTGTAGAGCACTCGTTCCATGCTGTCGCCGTAAGGGGAATCTCCGGAGACCTGCATGAGGTAACGCGTGATCTTGAAGTGAGCATAGGCTCCGCAGGGTGTCTCAAAGCTAGCGTGGGTTTTCTCCAGGCTCTCACCCAGCCGGCCTTTTCCGGGTTCGATTAGCCCTTCATTGGGCCCCCAACCTCCGGGAGCGTAACTCTGTGCCGTCACCATGGCAAAGCCATTGCGCGCGGCGCGGAGATGTTGCTCGCTGCCCAGCGTCAGATAGGCCTGCATGGCGGAACTGAAGGCGTTCACGTGACTGTAAGCATGCTCACCCGGCAGTACGTTGATTCCGTTTGCCAGCGGATCGAAGTATTGCTCGTCTTCCAGGAAGAGTGCCGCCATATCGCGATAGAAAACTTTTCCGCTTCGCCGATAGGCAAGGAAAAGGTTCTCCGGAAGGGTGTAGGTTTCGTCCCAGGTATAGGATTCATCCTTGTGCGGACGTGCACGCTGCTCGGCCCGCGATAGCGCTTTTTCCGGAAGATAGGCAACCATGGCACGGGTGAGTTGCTCATGTACGTCGAGCGCGATGGGATCGTGCGCGAACTCGTAGGCATCAATCAAGCCACAGGACAGCTTGTCGTAGGTGTATGCGGGCAGGCGATAGTCAACGAAAAAGCTGGCCTTGGGATCGAGCGTTTCGGCATAGCCCTTGACCAGGCGCTGAACTTTGGCCCTGGTCGGCCCCGACCCGGTAACTGCATAGGCGCGGGAGAGCGCGGAAACGTACTGGCCGAAACTGTGGCCGGGCACGAAGCCGTGAAAATCGTTGTGTTGCAAATCGAATCCGGTGAGATCGTACCAGCCGCCCATGTCCTCGCCGGGCGCGGGTTTCCCCGCCTTCTGCCGAAACACTTTCAGGAGACGATCGTCATCCAGATTCAGAAAAAACTGGTGATTGCGTTCAAACTGCTGCTGCAATGGCCCTGCTAGCAGTTCAACCTCTCCGTAGGAAAAGGCCGAGAGGGCTTTGCTCGTGGATGCGGACGCGGCACTGCCCTCACCCCACGCGGGGAGCAGCCGTGCAGCGCAGGCTCCGGCCGCGGCGGCGGTGGAAGCTTTTAGAAATGTTCGGCGACGGATTCCTTTTGCCATGTCTGGGTAATCGTTTACCTTGCACAGGCAAAGTAGCCTAATCCCGCATTGTTTGTCAATCGTTGGCGCGCCGGATTCGGCATGGATAAGAACTGCGTTGGAAGGCAGATGCTATTGGGGTGACGTGGAATCAGGTTGATCGAGTTTCGCAGGATCTTCAATTCTAAAAACCGTTCGATGCTTTTCTACTTCGTCATGTTCCAGGCGGGTGGCAATCTGAAACTCCTGATCTGACGCTTCGTGCCGCCCCATGCGGGCGTAGGCGAGGCCGAGATAGTAGTGGGCTTCACGGAGCGAGGAGTCGGCTGCAATTGCACGCTGCAGGAAATCGGCCGCCGCACTGAAGTTTTTCTTCTCAAAATGAACCCGGCCCAACCCGGTCAGAGCACATGAATTCCTGGGATCGCGTTCGATTATCCGGCGAAAATTGCTTTCTGCGGAACTCAGATCGCCTGAATCGAGGTCCAAACGTCCAAGCTGGCAATAGGACTCAGTCTGCACGGGCGCGATGGTGGTGGATTTGTCAAATTCACTTCGGGCTTCCCTGGAACGCTCGAGTGCCGCCAAAGCCATACCCAGAGCATAGTGCGCAGATGCATCGGCGGGGCGCAGGTCAAGGTAACTCGCAAACTGCTGGCGCGCATTGTCGAATCGGGCCATATCCATGTAGGTCCGCCCCAGACCGTAGAGTGCGCCCGCATCATTCGCCCGCAACTTCAGGGTTTGCTGAAATCCGTCCAGTGCATCGGGCAGCAACGACATTCGCAAGGCGACCATCCCGAAGTCGAACTCTACATCTGGATTGCCGGGTGCCAGCTTGCGGGCTTGAATCAAGAACGACAACGCTTTCTCAAGGTGTCCGGAGCTGACGGCTTCGCGGGCTTGTCCTCGATACACTCCAACCAGGGCATCGGCGGCGTCGGTCCGGGCGGGAGCGAGATGCAGCGCTTCCTGTAATTCAGGCACGGCATCGTCGGGACGATTCATCTGCACGTACAGAAGTCCGAGGTTGACGTGGCCGCTGGCGAAGTCGGGCTTGCGGCGGATGACCTGCCGAAAGATTTGTTCGGCGTCCGCTTCCCGCCGCTGCTGGGCACGCAGCATCCCGAGGAAATTCAGCGCTCGATAATCATCCGGAGAGATGCGCAAAATGGATTGCAGCTCGCTTTCCGCACGATCCAGGTTTCCCGCGGCAATAGATTGGGCGGCGTCCTGAAGCAGAGATGCATTGACGCTCGGGCTCGACACTTGTGCGCTCGCCGGAATGATCGCGGTAAGAAGGAGAATCCAGATCCGAAGCTTGTTCCGCGCTCCGCGGCTCATTAAGAATTCATCCATCCCATCCTCTGTGCTAGCGGCTTGACGCCATCCCCCCTGATTTCGCGTTTTGCTGACGAATTAGTTCCTCGGTCAATTTGAACTGTCGCGCAGCTTGCTCCCGCCTGCCCAGACGTTGGTAAATCCGGCCCAGGAGATAGTGCGGAGAGCTATTATTCGGGTCAAGAGTTACTGCCCGTTCCAGTTGCTCACGGGCTAATTCGAAGTGCTCCAAGTTGAATTGCGCCCTACCCATCTCATAGCGCACCGTGGCCGAATCCGGAGCGATTACCGCACCCTGCTCCAGGATAGGCACCGCCTCCGCCGCACGATTCATTGTCGTAAGAAGTTTGCCAAGATTCAGGTAAGGCTGGTCGTAGCGCAGGGAGGCGGCCGACTCCATATCGATGGCTTTCCGGTAAGCGACAAGGGCTGCGTCAACCCGGTTCCTGGCCTCAAGGCAGAGGCCCAGATTGTCTTCCGCTTTGACGTCCGTCGGATCTCGCCGCAGTACCTCTTCAAACGCAGCAATCGCCGGATCAAACTGGTTCTGCTGGTAGCGCACGCGGCCAAGATGATAGCGGGCTTCCACATCGTCTGGGTTCATCTGCAGAGACTGCTCCAGGTAACGAGCGGCGCTGGTGTAGTCGTTCAACAAGACGTAATCGAGTGCCACAATCTTGAGATCGCCTGCCGCGGGGGCTTTTCGCTTGGCAGCTTCAGTGAACAGCACAAGCGATTCTTTGGGCTGGTCTTGACGGAAACGCACATATCCCAGCAAGTAGAGCGCGTCGTCCGACTGGGGATGAGTAGTTAGATAAGATTGCAGCGAAGCCGCTGCCTCGGGAAACTGCTGCTGGTTCACCAGCGCTTTGCCCCGGTAGAGCAGCGCATCTGTCTGCCCGGGAGCCGCCTGATCGCAGTTCGCAAACGCTTCGGCGGCTTCTGCCCAATGATGCTCGCGGAACAGAGTTGCGGCTTGATCACAGATTCCTGTCCGCCCTGAGACCGTTCCCGCGGACAGAAAAACCGCGGACAGGACCAGGCTCGGACTGGATTTCAGATTCAGCATGGGACAGAAATTTCGCAAATTCTCAAGACCTTTAACCGCAAAGCTCGCTAGGTAGCCGCAAAGGCCGCAAAGCAAGCCTTATTCCCGGCGAGCCCTCTTTCCGACCTTTGCGGTTAAGGTCTTTTGATTTTGATCGCGCGAGGATTACTTTGCCGGCTCCGTCACGGTCAAAATCTGATCGGCCTTCACGTCTTTGATTATCTGCTGAATACCGCTCGGCCAGCGGATGTCGATTTCGCGAACGGACTCCGCCGCACCCAGGCCAAAGTGTACCCGCTTGTCGCTCGAAGATTGATAGCTGCCGCTGGTGGAAACGGTGGCAAACTGGTCTCCTGCAGGGGTGGAGATCCGGATCTGAGCTCCGATGGCATCGCGGTTGCTTTTTACTCCTGCAAGATTAAGGCTGATCCAGTGATTGGTCGTACTCGTTTCATTGAGCAGGACCCAAGCCGGCCCGTTGTTGGAGGTGACTACAGCATCCAACTTTCCGTCATCATTGATGTCTCCGATGGCCAGCCCGCGCGCCGCCCATTCCTGATGGAAGACATCTCCGGAGAGCGATGAGACATCCGTGAACTTCTTTCCTTGCTCGTTATGCAGAAGCAGCGGGGGTTCGCGATAGCGCAGGTTTGGTTCGTTGACCTGGATGGTGTCCATCACGTGCGACTGCACAATCAGCAGGTCCTTCCACCCGTCATTGTCATAGTCGAGAAAACGCACGCCCCAACCGGAATGCAACAGCGAGATCGCGCCCAGGCCGGTAGAAGAGGTTGCGTAGTCGAAGGTCCCGTCTTTGAGATTGGTAAACAGCGCGTATCGCTGGTCGGCTAAATCGGTAATGATAATGTCGGCCAGCCGTCGTTGTTGTAATCCTCGAAGTCCACGCCCATACCTGCGAAGCTGGTGCCATTGCCATCGAGGGCCGCGCCAGAAGGCAGGCCGACTTCTTCAAACGTCCCGTTGCCGCGATTGTGGAATAGATATTCCGGGATGGAGTCATTGGCGAGCAGGATGTCCATCCAGCCGTCGTGGTCGTAATCCGCGATGGCGAGGCCGAGACCCTTACCGGGTTTATCAATGCCGGCCTGGTGGGAGACTTCGGAGAACTTGCCATTACCGTCGTTGTGATACAGCAGAACCGACTCCGGCTTGAACAGATCAGGGTGGCAAAAGGAACGCAGGCCTTCTTCGCGGGTGCCCGCAGTAAATGTCGTCGAAGTCCCATTGCATGTAGCGGGCGACAACCAGATCCAGGCGTCCGTCGTTGTCATAGTCAACCCAGGCGGCGCTGGTCATCCATCCCGAACCAGCCACGCCGGCTGCGGAGGTCACATCGGTGAAAGTGCCATCGCCATTGTTGTGATAAAGCGTACTGTGGCCGTATCCGGCAACGAACAGGTCGTCGAAACCATCGTTGTCATAATCGCCGACCGCGACCCCAGTGGAGTAGCCGATGCCAGCAAGACCAGCTCTTTCGGTGACATCTTCAAACGTTCCATCGGCCTTCTGGTGATAGAGCCGGTTCCAATATTTAGCGTCATCCTTCTTGGGAATTGTGCCTTTGGGCGTGGGATCGTCAAGCCGCGCGCCGTTCGCGAAGAAGATGTCGAGGCGACCATCGTTGTCGTAGTCGAAAAGGGCGACGCCTGATGCCATGGTTTCAAGCAGATATTTCTTGCTAGTGGGCGAAGCCTGCTGCCGGAAGTGGATTCCGAGCTTCTCAGTGGCAGCTATGAAGCTGCCGGGGGTCGGAGAGCTTTGAGCCGCAGCCGAGGCCGCGAGAACGCCAAGAGCCAGCAACGCAGGACAGAGCGCCGAGCCGATTCTCTTTTGAGAGCTCTCCATGTAAAGAAGGGACCGTGAATTTCCTTTGTGTCTCATCTCAGTTTAGCAATCAACGCGGCGCTCACTCGAAACCTTGTCCCACAAAAAGGCAGGGCCGCCGAGAGACGGCGGCCCCTGGTTGAAGATTGGGGGAAGGGCTCAATATTCAAACTTGAGCTGCAACTGCATCTTGCGAGGTAACAATAGGTAGCTTCCGCCACCGCTATTCCTGAAGTTGGTAACGTTCATCAGGCCAAACGATCCTATATTGCTCTGTGAAGTGAGTGTCCTGAGGATAGAATAACAGCAAACGTTTACCCACGCGGCGCGTTGATGCTCTCCAATCGCTGCTCTTATGGACATTCGCGAAATTGCTAAACGGGCCAAGGTTTCTACGGCGACTGTTTCACGCGCTATTAATCGTGTTCCCACAGTCGATCCGCTACTCTCCAAGCGGGTTTGGAAGGTGGTAGAGGAGGTCGGCTACTATCCGAACACTCAAGCCCGCGCCCTAGTCTCTGGCAAAACCCGCATCTTCGGATTGATCGTCTCCGAAATCACCAATCCCTTTTTCCCAGAGATCGTTCAGGCCTTCGAGGACATCGCGGTGCAACACAACTACGAGATCCTGCTCACCTCGACGGTGCACGATCCTAAGCGCATGGAAAGCTCCGTGCGGCGCATGATCGAGCGCCGTGTGGAAGGTGTCGCGGTGCTGACCTTTGGCATGGAGGAGTCGCTGTTGGAGGACTTGCGGTTCCGTAAAGTGCCGCTTGTACTCGTCGATGTGGGGTCTGAGGTCGCCCGAGTCAGCAATATCAGGATCAACTACCAGCACGGTATCCGGCAAGCCGTGCAACACCTCGCGGCCCTGCGGCACGAACACATCGGCTTTATTACAGGCCCACTAAACCTGAAATCCGCCAGGGCCCGCAAAGATGCATTCGAGGAATCCATGCGAGAGATCGGCATGCGTGCGGAACCAGGATTGGTGGTTGAGGGAGACCACACGATGGAAGGCGGGATGAAAGCGTTGGCTCATCTAACTAGCTTGCGTTCCCGTCCAAGCGCGATCCTGTGTTCGAACGACATGACTGCCATTGGCGTCATGCGCGAAGCTTATGACTGCGGCATTGCGGTACCACAGGAGCTTTCGGTGGTCGGATTTGACGATGTGCGGCTGGCTCAATTCATGACTCCCCCGCTCACTACAGTACAGATGTCGCAGACCGACATCGCAAAGCTCGCCTTCAAGGCACTGCTCACTGAAGTGGGGCGCGAGACGACGTCCTCGACGGGAACCGAGTACGTTCTTGACACCGTTCTAGTACTTCGCAAGTCAACGGCCCTGGCACCGGCGTCAACCACAAGCGCGAAAGAAGGATCGCTCTAGCCGGGGAACCCCAAAAGGCGCGTCGCTCCTTGCACGAGGGATGAATACTACCGCGCCGCGGGTAGAGACGTAGTAGCTACGTCTCTACGAAGGGCGCCCAGCTCCGCCAGGACGCCATCGCCAGCCAGTATCAGGTCAGCCGGATTCCGATCCGCGAAGCTTTGCGGCAGCTCGATGCCGAGGGTTTGATCGCGATCGTCCCCAACCGGGGAGCGGTTGTGCCGACGCTGTCTCCCGATGATATCGAAGAGCTCTTCTCGATTCGCGCCCTGCTCGAGCCTGAAGTGCTGAAGCTTTCCATTCCGCGTCTCACGCAAGAGGATTTTGCGGAAGCGCAAGCGATTTTGCGCACCTACGTACGTGAACTGCGCCGCGATGACCACGTCTCCGCGTGGGGCCGGCTGAACTGGCAATTCCATTCCACCTTGTACTCCCGCGCCAACCAGCCGCGCTTCATGGGCATCATCCGCAATGTCAACAACAGCGGCGAACGCTACACCCGCCTGCAGTTGTATCTGACTCATGGCATCAAACGCGCCAACGAAGAGCATCACCAGATTCTGGAATTGTGCCGTGAACGCAACGTCCCCGCCGCCTGCAAACTCCTGCGCCAGCATATTGAGTACGCCGGACAGTCGTTGAAGGAAGCCGTGCAACAGAGGCGCATAGCAGCGGAGACGGATTCCGACAACCACAACCCCCGCGTGAAAGCCTAAGACAAACCTTCCATTTGGCCCCGCACGGCCTCGTCCGGGCAGACGAGCGTGCCCCTACGCAGGCGGACTTACGAAACGCACCAAACTTCTAATGGATCTGCAGAACCGCCGTCGCAACCGACAGCCGCGGCAGGTGCAACTGGATCTTCGACCCATCTACCCGCACTGAATGTTCTCCTCTGTTTTTGCTCTAAGTCTTTGGCGGCCGGACTCGGCGGGCGCGTTTGTGCCATCCTTCGGAGCGCAACCACTCCTCGAGCGTCTGAAGTTGAACCTCGGGGTATTTGCGCCGCAATTCCGGGATGTTTGCCTTGAAGCCCGATTGGTTGAACCAGCGGAACATCTGGTAGAACTCCTTGCCGAGGAGAAGGCGAACCATCGGCATGGGGAGCTTCTGGAATTTCACGGGCTTGCCCAGAACTCTACTGAAGACCTGGGCGGCTTCGGGATTGGTCAACTCGCTTCCGGCGATTTCCAGCTCCGTTCCGATGAACTCTTTGGGGCGGTCGAATGCCAGCGCTATAAACGCGCCGATGTCGTTGCCGGCGATGGTTTGATAGGATTTGTCTGCGCGAATGGGATTCATGAGCTTGCCTTTCAGAATTCCGAGTTCGACCTGGTCGATGTAGTAGTTCTCCATGAAGGCCGCGGGCCGGATCTTACCGCGGCGCGTTTTCAGCCATAAAGGTTGCAATCGGGTTTTTCGCCGTGTATACCATGACTTCGCCGGTGGCCGTGGTAGCAAACGAGGCCATATCGGTAGAGGAACTCGTCAGTTTCCTTAGCTCCCTCGCTGTTCGGATCGCTGTCGCAAAGGTAGTCGATCGTGGAACCGTCGAGATTGATCGGGAAGATGTCGTTGCACACAACTTGCAGGCCGTTCATCACGCTATTGCTTTGCAGAGGATGCGGAAGCGTATTGAAGCCGTTTTCCTGACGGGTTTACGCAAGGCGCACTACCCAGGATTTTGCGCAGAGTGCGCGAGCTGTTGTTAGTGAACTGCAGAGATTGAGAGCGCTTCCGTGCCGTAATCGAGTTCGGGCCGCAGCCGCCTCTCTCAGAACTTCTGTTTGCGAATGATTCCTGCTCCTTCGCGAACAACGACAAGTTGATCGGCGGCGATGTTTGGAATCGTCTCACTAGTGCCGTTCGGCCAGCGAATGGTCAGAACAGCGGTGATTTCGGCGCCTAAGCCAAAGTGCAGCCGCCGATCATTAGCGGAATAAAAGCTCGATTGCGCCAACACTTCCTGGGCCTGACGCCGGTTTCCGTAATTGGCAACTACGCGCGCCCCTATTGCACTGCGGTTGCTATGCACTCCGTTCAATAGAACTTTTAACCAGTGACCTCCGCTGGAAACATCATTGCGCAGCAAGGACGGCGGTTCGTTGATATTTATGACGACGACATCCATGTCGCCGTCATTATCGAAGTCGCCGAACGCACATCCGCGACTCGCATGCGCGTCGGAGATGCCGCTTCCCGCTTCCTCAATCAACTCCTCAAACCTGCCGTCACCGAGGTTACGAAACACCAAACGTGGAGTTTTGAATGGATACGAAGGGAGTTTTTTCTCCACCTCGGGATAGACGCTGCCGGTCGCAACGAACAGGTCGGGGAAACCATCGTTGTCGAGATCAACAATTCCGGTACCCCATCCCACATATCGAGTTTCAACGCCGAGACCTGAACGGATGGTTACGTCGTCGAAGTTTCCCTTTCCATCATTCCGATAGAGGACGTTAGTATCGTCGGCAAAGTTCGTTTTGAAAATGTCAAGATTGCCGTCGAGATCGTAGTCACCTACGCCGATGCCCATGCCGGCTTGCTCCATACCGTCCTCGCTCAGAGCTATTCCGCGCTCCAGGGCTTGCTCGCGAAATGTGCCGTCGCGCTGGTTGTGGAAAAGCCAACTTGGGGTGGAGTCACAGGCGACGTAAATATCGGGCCAGCCATCGTTGTCATAATCCGCAGCTACCGCAGTCATAGGATAGGAGCCCAAAGCCCCTGCAACGCCGGATGCCTTGCTTACATCAGTGAACGTTCCATCACCGTTGTTGTGAAAGAGCTGAACGTAACCAGTGGGAAGTCCGCGAGGACCGCAATTCACGGGGACACCTTTCCATGTACAATCAGGGTTTTCGCCCGGCTTAGGCAGCTTTTCGATGGTTGTATTCAGATAATTCGCGACGAAAAGATCGAGGTGGCCGTCGTGATCGTAGTCTACCCAGGTACAACCGGAACCATAGCGGATCACACCTTGAGTAAGTCTAGCTTTTTCGGTCACATCGGAAAACGTTCCGTCGCCGTTATTGCGATAAAGGACGTTATGACCATAGTAGGTGATGAAAATGTCATCGAAGCCGTCATTATCATAGTCGCCGACAGTCACGGCTGATGCCCATCCCGCACGCACCAGGCCCGCTTTCGCGGTAACGTCACTGAATGTTCCGTCACGGTTGTTTTTGTACAGGCGATTGGTCGCTCCGGCGGAATCGCCTTCCAACCGAGTTCCGCCGAGCACCAATAGATCCAACCACCCATCGTTGTCGTAATCAATGAAAGCGACGCCACATCCAACTACCTCGACAATGTAGCTCTTGCTCTCCAGACCGCCGTAGATCACCGGCTGCGTGAGACCGGCCTGCTGAGCAACATCGGTGAAGCGTGCTAGAAACGGACGTCCTGAAGGCTTGCCGCGCGGCTGCGCCTTGACACCGCGTGACGAGACTCCTTGCCCAAATGAAGCTCCGGCCGTGCCAAGCAGACTAGCGCCCGCCGCACCTGCGAGAGTCGTAAGTATTTTTCGGCGGGTAATCATTGGGCGGGTTCCACGGCTTTCAAGTACTGACGAGTTTTTACATTCGCGAACTTTTGCGTGATTCCCGAAGGCCATCGAATCTCGACCAACTTCGCAATAGAATCTTCTCCCAAGCCGGCAATCACCCGCTTGTCGCTGGCAGAGAGATAACCCACCGCTGTATTGACCGTGAAATACTGAGTCAACCCCGAACCGGAGACCACTTTTATTCGTGCCCCGATCCCATCGCGGTTCGATTTCGTTCCCACAGTTTGAATTCCAATCCAGTTCTTCCGATTCCCGCCATCGTTGCGCAACACGTAAGCCTTCTGTCCCACATTGCTGACCGCGATGTCGATATCGCCGTCGTTGTCGATATCCCCAAACGCAGCACCGCGACCGGCCCAGTCCTGCCGAAACACTTCTCCAGCAATTACTCGCACAAAATGTCCCGACTCATTGCGCAGTAATAACGGCGGTTCCTGGTACTTAAGATTCGGCGAAGTTTTCTCGATTGTGTCCATCACGTGCGACTGCGCTACAAAGAGATCTTTCCATCCATCATTGTCGAAGTCAAAGAAGCGCGTGCTCCATCCCGAAAACGCCAACGTGGCGCTGCCCAAGCCAGACTGGTTGGTCGCTTCCCGAAAACTGCCGTCGCCGTTGTTGCGGAAAAGTATGTAACGTTCGTTGGAGAGATCAGTCACCACAATATCAGGGAGGCCGTCATTATCATAGTCGCTGAAATCCGCACCCATTCCGGCAAACGTCTTTCCATCTTCGTTGTATCCCACGCCTGCCAGCAGGCCAACTTCATTGAATGTGCCGTTGCCGTTGTTGTGGTAGAGGAAACACTGAACGGAATCGTTCGCGACAAAAATATCCGTGAAGCCATCGCTATCGTAATCGGCAAATGCGACTCCTAGTCCTTTCCCGCGTGGGTTGGCGACGCCAGCTTTCTCGGAGACATCGGTGAACGTACCGTCACCATTGTTGTGATAGAGAATATTTGTGACGCCATCGTAGTTGTCAGGATGGCAGTACGCCCGGTAACCAGGCCGCTTCTCTCCACAATAGCGGTTGGTTTTGAATGTCCAATCAATGTAGCGGGTGACGAACAGGTCGAGGTTGCCATCATTGTCGTAATCGAAAAAGCCCGCGCTGGCGCTCCACCCACCGCCGCCAACTCCCGCCTTCTTTGTGACATCGGCGAATGTCCCATCTCCGTTGTTATGGTAGAGAATGTTGCCACCGAAGCCGGTGACGTAGATATCATCGAAACCGTCATTGTCGTAATCGCCCACAGCCACGCCCATCGAGTAGTAGCCCTGCGGCGCTCCGCTGAGGCCAGCCCTTTCGGTCACATCCGTGAATGTGCCGTCGGCATTTTGGTGATACAAGCGGTTCCAGAATTTCTTGTCCGACTTGTCAGGAAGCTTGCCCTCGGGCATTGGGTCGTCGATTAATGCGCCGTTCGTAAAAAAGACGTCTAACCGGCCGTCATTGTCGTAGTCCAGCAGAGCCACACCTCCGCCCATGGTTTCCAGGAGATATTTGTTGGTGGTGGCGGAATTTTCTTGCTTGAAATCAATCTTGGTCTGTTGCGTAATGTCGCTGAACTGCACCTCAGGAGCAGACGTTGCGCCCAGAAGAAACGGGATGAGGAGCAACATAGCGCATTCCCGGGATGCATGTACGGCTCCCTTCATGATTGCTTCCGAGATTTCTTCGTCTCCCAAATGCCTTTGGTTTCCTGTACGACCACAAGCCTGTTTGCCGGCAGGTCCTTGAAACTCTCTTTGAGGCCCGAGGGCCACACTATCTCAATACTCTCCACCCTGCTGGCTTTACCCAATCCGAAATGTAGTCGAAGATCATTTTGAGAATAGTAGCTTGATCCACTCATCACTTCGTCAATCTGAGTACGGTCGCCGCTCGTGACCTTCACACGAGTGCCGATTCCGGAGCGGTTCGAGCGAGTGCCCACACATTTGATCATGATCCAGTTATTTTTATTGCCGCCGTCGTTGCGCAGTAGTGTGGGAGGCCCATCAAGATTATTGACAATCACATCGACATCACCATCGTTATCGAAGTCGCCAAAAGCACAACCGCGGGCAACATTCCGTGCGCCAAGGGCTGGACCAGCTTTCGCGGAAACATCTTCGAATCGGCCGTTGCCCAGATTGCGATAAAGGACCTTCGGCTCCTTATACGAGACATGCAGTGTCCGGCCGGCAATCTGCGAATAAACGTGGCCGTTTCCGAGGAACAGATCTTTCCAGCCATCATTGTCGAAATCCAAGAACCCCACTCCAAAGCCGAGATACTTACGGTTCACTCCCAGCCCAGCGCGTATGCTAGCGTCCTCAAACGCGCCGTTTCCATAGTTGCGATACAAGGTGGTGACTTGTTCTGAGAAGTTGGTGCGTGCGATGTCCATCCATCCGTCGCCATCGTAATCAGCGGCGGCAACGCCCATTCCTGATAACGCGACCCCATTTTCATCAAGCGCGCAGCCGGCGGGAACAGCGATTTCACGAAAAGTGCCGTCGTGGTTATTGCGATACAGCAAGCTGGGTGCGCTGTCACACGCGACGTAAATGTCCGGCCAGCCATCGTTGTCAAAATCGGCGGATACGGCCCCCATGCCATATGAGCCTCTTGAGTGCCAGTTATTGGCGACAAAAACCATCGACGGCGCCCCGCGAGGGTTAGCGATTCCGGACTCATCGGAAACATCAACGAAAGTTCCGTCACCGCGATTGCGGTAAAGCACATTTGTGCCTCCGGCAAAACCCAATGGACCGCAGGGAACCGGAATGCCGCTGTAATTACAATAAGCGGAGTCCCCTGGTTTGGGGGCCGTGGAAGGATCGAAACTCACATAATTGGCCACGAACAAATCCAAATGGCCATCGCGATCGTAGTCCAGAAAGCAGCACCCCGCGCCCCAGCGATCTCCCGATCCCGCCACTCCAGCTTTCTCGGAGACGTCGGTGAACGTGCCGTCACCATTGTTGTGATACAGAACGTTGTGCCCGAAGTAACTTACAAACAGGTCGTCGAAACCGTCATTGTCGTAGTCACCCACGCAGCAACCTTGTCCCCATCCGGAGTGAGTCAGACCGGCCTTGGCGGTTACATTGGTGAAAGTTCCGTCACGATTGTTGCGAAACAAGTAGCTGGCGGGGTGAGCATCGCGTACGGCCGGATCAAAGCTGGTTCCATTTACAAGGAAGATGTCAAGCCAGCCGTCGTTGTCGTAGTCGAACCAAGCCACGCCACAGCCCATTTCTTCGAGGAGGAGTTGCTTATTCTCGGACCGGCCGCAAATGTTGCGCGCCTGCGACAACCCAGCGGAGGAGGTTACATCTTCAAACACAACCGGGAAGGCAGATCCAGTGTCCAGCGGGCGCTGGTTTCCAAGCGCGAAGGGGGACCCCAGCCCTGCGCAGCCTAGTATCCTTATGAAGTCGCGGCGCGACTGTTTGAGGCCGAAGCCTCTACTCACGCTCACCTCCCGGAGGCGGAGCGCCTCCAGGCTTCGACATGCTTCGCCGCATTTTCTCGAGTTCGCTGTTCTCCCGGTCCAGGCGCGTGAACGACTCTAGAGCCTTCTGGCTGTCTTCCGCCTTGCCAAGCTTGCGGTAGATGCCAGCCAACACATAATAATAGGTAGAAGATCGCGCGTTGAACGAAATGGCACGATTCAGCGAGTCAGCCGCACTCTGTAGTTTTCCCTGGTGCTCCTCGGCCCGGCCTTTTTGGAACCAAGCCTTGTCGGACTTCGGATCCAATTGAAGCGCTTTGCTCACGTGTTCGAGTGCCTTGGCTGGATCGCCGGTCCGATTGTAGTAGGCGCTGAGATTAATTTCGGGCGCGGCAAAGTTCCCCTGCCGCTCCTCATTGAGTGCAATCGCCTTCTGATAACTTGCCACTGCGTCGGCATCATCGCTCAATGCCTCCTGCGCCAGTCCGAGCGCATCCAGAGCTTCGACATACGAAGGGTCGACTCGAAGTGCCTCTTCAAATTCCTTCCGGGCATTTTGCCAGTCGTCCTGAATCGAGAACAGCTTCCCGAGGTTGTAATGCAGCTCAGCGGAGCTGGGGTCGTCGTGTATTCCTTGTTCGAATTCAATCTGGGCGGCATCGAAGTGGCCAATAATCATCAGATCGCGGCCGAGAATTTTGTGTGCTTCCGCGTTGTGAAGGTTGAGCTGCAAAGACTGGGCAAGCGATTTGATCGATTCGCCGATCTTCTTCTGAGCAAACTGACTGTACCCCAGCGCATACCACGCCCATGCCGATTTCGGATGCTCGTTGATGTAGTCCGAGAGCATCGGTTCGGCTTCCTGGAACCTTTTGTCCCGAATGTAGCCCTCTAGGTCTTCCATTTTAGCCGGATCATCAGGGCCGGCATTCGTGAGGTCCGTTGATGGTGCCGGGGTGTCGGGACGTGTGAGTTTGCTGAGCGCTCTTTTGGCTGCCAGATCTCCTGGATTCATGTCCAGCGCTCTCTGATATGCGGCGGTCGCACCCGCCGAATCGCCCCGCTTTTCCAGGACCATGCCCAGTGAACGCTGCGCTTCCGCTGAGTCCGGTTGTAGCTTTGCCGCGTGCTGAAATTTCGTAGCAGCTTGGTCCAGTTCACCCCGAGCGAGCGCGGCGCGGCCCTCAGTGATATCCAGATTCGCATTTTGATTGCGTTCCTCGGCGGCAGAAAGCTCACGGCCCTTGTTCACTTCTGTCGTAGCTTCGTCTGGTTTGCCAGCGCGCGCAAGCGCTAATCCGAGTTGATAATGAGCTTCGCCGCTCTGAGGATCCAGCCGCGTCGCTTCCGTGAGCTCATCCACCGCCTCGGCAGCCTTTCCTCCTTGCAGGAGGGCTTTGCCGAGCGACAGATGCGCGCGGGCAAATGTGGGAGAGAGCGAAAGCACTTTTCGCAACTGTTCAATCTGCTTTGCCGCACCCCGGTTCGGACTGGCACCGTACGCTTCGGCGAGGTTAAACTGTGCCTTTACAAGCGCCGGATCAATGGAGACGGCCCTCTCTAACACGGTGATTGCCTGATCAACATCAGTCGGCATTAACGTCGCGCCGAGGTTGGCGTGAGCATCAGCGTAATCAGGTCTGAGGCGTATCGCCTCGCGAAACTCCGCTATTGCTTTTTCATCTTCGTCGGATTGTGCTAGCACCAACCCGATGTTGTTGTGTGCCTGCGCGTAATCGGGTCGCAGCCTGACAGCCTCCTGAAAGGTTGCGAGAACTTCGCGGCTGTCGGCTCCCTTGCGTCCGAGCAGAAGTCCAAGCATGTTATAGGCGTCGGCGCGGGTGTTATTTTTCGCCAGCGCCTCACGAAGTTTTGCGATGGCAGTGTCCCAGTCGGGGTTGGGAAGTGAAGAAGGAGCATTCAGTCCGGCTTCGAATTGTCCCAAAGCGTGATCGAGATCGTTGAGATCAAGGAAAACAGTCCCGAGATCGATGTACGTGGCAGTGGTCGGAGGCAGCAACGCAATTGCACGTTGGAGATTCACTCGCGCATCCGCCAAATCCCCCATCTCTCGCAGGGCTACGCCGAGGAACGCATTATTCGCGCCCGATGCGGGATCAAGCCGAACGCTCTCCCGCAGCTCGGAAAGTGCAGCGTCTTTCGAGCCGCTATACCAGAGAGCGACCCCATAGTTGTAGTGCGCATCGCCAAAAGCAGGGCGGATCTCGATAGCGCGCCGCAGATGATTGATCGCAAATTCAAGATCGCCCTGCTGTCCCAGGACATAGCCGAGTAGGTTGTGGGCGTCCGGGTGATTATTATCGGCGCGTAAGGCTCCCAACAGCTGTTCCTTGGCTAAATTGAGATCGCCCTTTGCCATCGCCTCTTGCGCCCGCTTGAATCCTTCATCAGCGGGACTCGAACTTAGCGTGGGCTTGCGGACCAACGCACCCTGCTGTTTAAGAGCCAGTCCGAGCCCGTAATAGCCTTCGCGAAGTTCAGGATTGAGCTCCACCGCCTTCTCGAATTCCGCAACAGCTCCTTCGAGATCGCCACCCTGACGGAGAGTCTGCCCCAGCTGATAGTGAATATCTGGATTGTTTGGTTCTGCCCTCGCAACCCGGCGCAAGTGTATCAGCGCGCCCTTGGTATCACCTTTTTCGGCCAGAGCAACGCCGAGATCTATATGAGCTGCCAGGCTGTTCGGCTCTAAGGCCAGTGCCCTCTGAAACGATTGAATCGACTCCTCAAGTTCTCCGCTTTTGCCGAGCGCCGAACCTAGATTGAGATAAGCGCGCGCGTATTTTGGATCGAGCGAGACGGTCTTACGAAATTCCGCAATAGCTGCGGGCAGATCGGCCTTCTCCATGATGGCGACGCCCAGCCAGTTGTGCGCTTCGGCGGAACGCGGCCCGGCCTTCACGGCTTGCTGAAAGGCCTCGAGCGCACGCGGCGAATCATTTTTGTCCCAGTAGGCTAGACCCAGCTCAATGTAAAGCTTTGGATTTGCGGGGTCACGCTGGATCGCCGCCTCGATCTCGTTAGGCGGACGTGGGCGGTCCTGTTTTTTCTGCCCCAGGGCAAATGGCGTCGGGCAAGCCAGAACCAGCAAAGACAGCCAAAGGTTAAACCGGCAACGATTCATTGGTCGGGATCCAAGAGTCGCAGCTGCAGACGTGAGCTCTTTTCATCCTCGGCGCGCAGCGTCTTTGCATATTCGAGCTGCTTGTCCGCCTCTTGCTTCTTGCCCATTCGCGAAAGCAACAGGCCTAACTGGTAGTTCGCTTTCACGGATTTCGGATCCAGCTGGACGGCTTTCTCCAGGTTGCTTTCCGCCTCAGGATAACGCCGGGTGCTCATCAGTAGTTCGCCCAGGGTCTCGCGGGAGAGTGCGTGGTCCGGATACTCTTGCACCAACTTCTCCAGCTTTTCAATGGCTTCAGACTCGTTGCCCTGGTCCCTCGCGATAAGCGCCAGGTAATAGTAGGATGCGAGCTGCTTAGGCTGCAAGCGAATGCTCTCGTTGAAGTGAGCTGCCGCGTCCGCAAGATGCCCTTCCAGATACAGCACCGAGCCCAGGGCATACTGAATCTGCGAGTCTCGCGGTTGCTTGCTCTCCAGCTTCTGGAAAATTGACTGGGCCGCTTCGTATTCTTTCTTTCCGACTTTCGCCGACGCCAGCGTGTACAGACACGTAGGATCATCGGGCCGCAATTCGACAGCTTTGATCAATGCGGGTTCAGCATCCTCAAGCAGGTCCATCTTCAGGCAGACCCGGCCGAAGCCCAAAAGAATCTCAGGATTGTCCGGCTCGATCTTTTTCGCGCGCATCCAATACGACAGCGAGCGCTCGAGGTTCGCCTGTTTTTCGGCAACCAAGGCGGCCTGGCGCAGTGCTGGCAGTGAGTCCGGTCTAGAATTAAGGGCCAGATCGTACTGAGCTAGTGCAAGAGTAGGATTGTTGTTCAGAAGATACAATCCGGCGAGATTGAAAGCCAACTCGTACGAAGGTGGGCTAGCCTTGTGGGCGCTTTCCAGAACGTCGATGGCCTCGCTCGTTACTCCTCCATTGGCGAGCAGCAGCGCGAACTTTATCGACCAGTCGACGGGCACTTCAGGAAGATGAATCCAATCTTTTGATAAGTCCTCGGCCGCGCCCTTATCTCCTGTCTTCAAGTAATCCGCGGCGAGGAGCAAGAGACCCTCGGGCGACTTCTTCAGTTCTAGCAAAATGGGCTTTGCAATCTCCAGCGACTGGCGATAATTTTCCTTTTCACTTTCAACTCGCGCCAGCGCGAACCTGGCTACTACGTTCGAGGAATCGAGTTCGAGAACACGACGATACATTGCCAAGGCCGATGCCTGCTTCCCCTGGGCTATATAAGCGTCAGCGAGGCTCAGTCGAGCCCCGACAAGCCGCGGTTCAAGGCGGATCGCCTCCTGGAAAAAGCTGACGCTCTCTGGTATGCGTTTCTGTTGCAGTCGAATCGTTCCAAGCACCGAGCAGACTGCGGCACGCGTCTGCGGATCGGAAAGAGCAACACGTGCCTGCTGCTCAGCTTCATCCAGACGTCCTTGCTGGACCAAGTCGGCGGCAGTTTGCAGTGCTCGCTTAGAGTCTGCCACTGCGGAAGAAACGGACAGGAGAATCGAGGCTGCCAAAAATAGACGGGCCGGCAACTTGCCGCTGCCAGCCCGAGAGAATGTGTCAATACTGCCGGTCACCCTGTTAACCCCAGGCTCCGCATTTTATGAGGCGAAGCCTCGGTCTCATTTTATCCCTAATAAGTAAACTTCAAGCCTAACTGAATCGAGCGCGGATAGTTGCACTGCGTGCCGATAGATCCGAAGGTCGCCGCGCCGTTCCAGAAAGTACTCGGGTTGCAGAAATCGGTTCGGTTAAAGATGTTGCCCAACTGCACTTCGAAGCGCGCCTTCAGCTGCTCCTTGAGCGTAAACGTCTTAAATACGCTCATGTCCTCGTTGTAGGTCGGGAAGCCGCGTGCTGTCCCGTCCACGCGCGGCGCTGTGCCAAACGGATTGGTCCCGGGATCGCTCCAGGCATTGCCATTGAAATAGTTCTGAACAAGCGGATTGTAGAAGGAGCCCACCTGCTTGGCCATGGCGCTCGTTCCCTTCACCCGATCTGGCCGTCTCTGGGGATTGAACAGAAAACCGCCGAAGGCAGAGTTGTCCATAGTGATATTCAGGGGACGGCCACTCTCATATCGCAAGACTCCGGATAAGTTCCAGCCTCCGAACAGTGCCGCAGTAGCCCCGCTGAAGTGCTTGGCGCCGGGCACCTCCCAGGTGTAGCCAACCAGGAATACGTTGGGCGTATCATCGTCGCTCAAGCCCCATTCGCATTTGTGCGGACATGCTGGGTTCTGGATTCTCGCATTTCTGCCATCCCCGGATTGTCCAGTTTCTGACCCATCGTTATGCAGTTTCGAATAGGTGTAGCCTACGCGGAACTGCAAGCCACGCGTAACTCGCTGCTCAACGACAACCTCCAGGGCGTTGTACATGCTACTTCCCAGGGGAATGTCACGCCAGACTATGTTCTGATATTGGGGATACCTACGAAGGGCCTGCGCGACATTACCGTTAAATGTGGCGTACGGCAACGGGACGCTGCCGGCGCAGGTATTATTCACAGCCACAGAGCTATTGCACGCTGAGTTCAACACAGTGCTGCCCAAGGCCAGAACACTGGGATCATTCATATTGGCGTCGAGACCCATCGCTTGCCAGGGTGCACTCAGACGCGTTCCGCGATTGGCTATATAGGAAACGTCCAGCCGCATGTTCCGGGTAAGCTCTCGCTCAAAAGTCAGCGACCAGTTCTGGTAGCGCGGAAGTGTCAAGCCATTCTTGGCCACGGCGAGCGGAGAGCCACCATTCGCTATGGTTGGATCTATGAATGGAGGGTAGTTAATGCAAGAAGAGGTGGGTAGTCCGCCCGGACAGGCGACGTTGGTCGCTGGGAAGCCGTAGTCGAACCCATTCAGGACCCCGCTGGTTGCGTTCGGCAACGCCGGCCGTTGCCCATTGAATATGTTCGGAACCGTCGGGTTCGAGGTATACCCCATGACCGGATCTCCCTGAAACTGAGAGAACGAGATTCCAGAATAGTACATTCCGTAGCCACCCCGAATCGCAGTCTTGTTGTCAAGAAGGTACGCGAATCCGAGCCGCGGCCCCCAAGCACTGTGATTCGGGTCTTCAAACGTGTTCCTGCCGACGCAACCCGAACAGTGTCCCGCAAAAATGACCGCTCCCGGTATTCCTCCGGCCCCCGGATTCGGGGTGTTGGGATCAAAGGTTGAATAACGATTCTGGCTCTCCGTGCGGGCACGCTCGTAATCGAAGCGGAGCCCGAACGTCAGAGTTAGTTTGTTAGTGGCCTTGAATTCATCGTTGATCCAGGGGGAGAAGTAACCCTCATAAAACTGCGGATGGAAGGGCAAGGTTTGCGTTGTGGAATTTACCTGTCCAAGCAGCATAGAAGCGAAAGCTTCACCAGTTCCGGAAACAGGGCTGCTAGTTGCGGGATTTATCGCGGATGTTCCCGAGGTATCAAAGTGAAACTCCCCGGCTTCCGCGAAGGTCGCCCAACCACTGTGGTTGATCTGATGCCAGCGATATTCGGCGCCAACCTTCACAGTGTGCTTGCTCTTGACCCAAGTCAGGTCATCGGAAAACTGCCAACGATTGATCGCCTCGAAGCCGAACTTGCCCCACCCGTATGTACCTAAAGAGTTGTATTCACCTCCGCGACCAAGAGCCCCGTCACCGCTAAAATCAATTAACGGCGGTCCCGCGTCCTGAGCTACAAGGCCCCCAACACCCTGCGGTTGCTGCGTTTCGCCGGGGGTTCCCGTCCACAGAATCTTTGGCCAACCAGCGCCAGCGGATAGCGAATTACCACCCATGAACCACCGGTCCCATGCAATCGTCGTGTGGTTTGACATGTTGTTGCTGATGATCCACTCAAACTGAGTGTGCGCGTGGTGGGTGACAATGCGCTGATAGAAGCCGTTGCCGTAGTAGTTGGTGTTCAACTGCGGCGACGTCTGTCCATCGTGTTGAACTGTGCATCCAGCGACCTCGCCGCAGTTGCGGATAGACGGCCTGTGGTTCCAGTAAAAGGTTTCGCTCATGCGGAAATTCGGTGTGAAGTTATGATCCACCCGGAACTCGACGTTGCGAGCATTCAATAGCCAAGTCTGGTCACCGGCGGGATTCCCGGCTACGTTATTGAACAGCCCAGCCCTGTCGGGAGAAACCATTCGAGAGGCAATCCTGCTCCCGGCCGTACTAATCAAGGAGGTTGGGATCTTATTGCACGGTGTATTGCCCGCTTGGGGTTGAGTACCGTTGGCATTAGGAGTCACCGGGTTACCTACACTGTCGCAAACGAACGGATCGCGCCCGGTGGTGGGATTGCCAGAGCTGAAAGGGTCATAAATCTGCCCAGACGATGCGCTGAAATCGCAGACGCCATTGACGGGGTCGAGAATGCACCCGCGGAACGCATCAATTGGGGTTGAGTTGCCGAATCCCGGTAGCACCCCGGAGCGCAGGCGCGTCAAGTCGATGTTGACAAAGAAGAAGGTCTTGTTGTGTCCGTTGTAAACCTTGGGGATACTAACTGGTCCACCAAGAGTAAAGCCGAAGCCGTTGTTCTTAAGCGGGGTCTTCTTGCGCGGAACGCAGTGGCCCGTAGCGTTGCAATCGGCGTCGAAGAATCCGCGGGCATTCAAAGCATCATTAGCAAAATATTCATACGCGCTACCATGAATATTGTTGGTTCCAGAAAGTGATGTGTACTCGATAAATCCACCGCTGGTGTGTCCGTACTGCGCCGAATATGACGTGGTGATTACCTTCATCTCCTGGATCGAGTCCAGGGGAGGCGTACTCTCATGACTCTGCTGATGACCAGAAGCGTATCCGAACGCAGCGCCATCGAAAAAGTTCTCGGTGGCCATCGTCTGGCCCCCGTTGATGCGGGAATTGAACTGGCTGCCGCGGAACATTGGGTCGCCATTCGGCTTCATCGGTAGGTAACCGGGCTGGATTTGTAACATAGACTCGGGAAGACGGACGTCCGCAGCGGTGATGACCGGCAGATCTTGGTAATACTTGTTGTCCACGGTATGGCTGACGTCCGGCGTTGTGGCATTGATCGTCTCCCCGCCGGCCTGGACTTCGATTGACTCGGTCGTCGAACCGACCGTCAAACTCATGTCTCTGCGGATGGTTTCAGCTCCGAGGAGCTGCACGCCGGAAGCTTGCGCAGTCTTGAACCCTTGACGATCCACCGTGATCGAGTAGCTACCGAGTACGAGTAGCGGAGTGGTATAGGCCCCAGCGCTGTTGGTGGTCAGCACCGTCTCGACACCCGTCCCCGCGTTGCGGATTTTGACGGTCGCACCTGCAATCGCGGAACCTGTTTGATCGGTCACGATGCCGGTAATAACGCCTTGATCGGCTCGTTGCGCCTGCAGTGGACTCATCAGGCAAACAACACTTGAAACAACCAGAATTCCCACTACAAGGTAGGTTCTCGTCATGTCAGCCCTCGATGTGGCGCTTACCGCCGTGCTTGGATTCCATGTCTTCGTTGGCGCCCCTGGAGGCGTTTGCGGTAAACGATTACTTCACGGATGCAAAAATTACGCCCGTTGTCAGGCGTTTGTCAAGGGGAAAAATAGTGTTTTTGTACTATTTCGTGCAGCCAGACAACACGGGGAACGTCGATCTTCTTCTTTTTTATTGTTTCTTGGCACTTACAGTTAGATCCTTATGGTTTTACCTCACCCCGAAGCAACTTCCCTGCTGCCGCGCTATGGAATATGGATCTGGCTCGAACAAATTTGCCCGTAAGCGTCCCCAGGCCCGTTATCTCTCAATCAAGGAGCTCTGCTTCAAACGCAAGTTTCGACCCAAACCAGAAGATCTCTCCATCGCGCAAAGAACCAACGCTTCAGGGTATTTCAGGGAACCTTCTGAACCACTGATACGCCAAAGATTCGACCGTCGGTTGACAGACTCCAGAATTGGCGATAAGAAATGCTGTCCCGCTGCGATTGGCACCGAGGAGGGAACGCACATGCGCTGCTATTTTTCAATCATCCTTGTATTGGGCGCGCTAGCCCATGCTCAAGTACTTTCGGACCGCTGGAGCGAGGCCAAGGCGAATGAGTGGTATCAGCACCAGCCTTGGCTGGTTGGCAGCAATTTTCTTCCCGCCACCGCGATCAACGAACTTGAGATGTGGCAGGCGGACACGTTTGATCCCCAGGAAATCGACAAGGAACTAGGATGGGCCGAGAACCTTGGAATGAACACGATGCGTGTATTCCTGCACGATCTCCTCTGGCAGCAAGACTCGGCTGGCTTTCAGAAGAGAATCGATTCCTTTCTGAGAATCGCCGCCAAGCACCACATCCGCCCGATTTTTGTCCTATTCGATTCGTGCTGGGACCCATATCCGAAACTCGGGCCGCAACATCCCCCAGTTCCCGGCGTACACAATTCTGGATGGGTGCAGAGCCCTGGCGCCAAAGCTCTCGCTGATCCAGGGCAGGAGGCCAGGCTGCGAGCCTACGTAGAAGGTGTGGTTGGAGCATTTGCCAACGATTCACGGATCCTTGCCTGGGACGTGTGGAATGAACCCTCGAACAGCAATGGCGGCGCGTACGGCAACGTCGAGCTCAAAGACAAAGGGCAACGCGTGCTCGAACTCTTGCCCAAAGTTTTCGCCTGGGCGCGCTCGATTCATCCGTCCCAGCCGCTGACCAGCGGCTTATGGGAGGGAGACTGGTCGGCCCCTGAGAAGTTGGATCCCATCGCCCGAGTTCAGTTCGAGCAGTCGGACGTGCTCTCCTTCCACAACTACAATTGGCCCGAGGACTTCGAAGAGCATGTGCGCTGGCTGGAAGCCTACCATCGCCCCATCCTGTGCACTGAATATATGGCGCGATCAGTCGGCAGCACGTTCGACACAGTTCTACCCATCGCCAAGCGGCACCATGTCGCAGCCATTAACTGGGGCCTGGTTGCCGGCAAATCGCAAACTTACTTGCCGTGGGATTCATGGGAAAAGCCCTATGTCTTGCAGCCACCACCGGTGTGGTTCCACGAAGTTTTTCATCCTGATGGCAAGCCCTATCGTGAACGTGAAGCCGAAATCATTCGCGAGCTGACAGGCACAGGCGCACATTAAGCATTATTCAGTGCAGCTGTTAGTGCCTGCGCTAGGCTCTTGCTCGCGGTGCGAAGAAGTCGTATATTGGTGCGGCTCCAAGCAATCGTTTACCCAGCATCTGGCTCTGTGCATCTTTGTCCGGCGACCGTGGTCGCTGAAAATGTCTTGTCAAGCAGGAAAATCAGGAGGGCAAATTCATGTCATCACGACGCCGGTTTTTGCAACACGCTTCGACTGTAGGCTTGGCCTGGTCCGCCAACACGATGTTTGGAAGGTTGCTGTCAGCGCAGGCAAAGTCTCCTGCCGCGGATCAAACGGCTCGCATATTCATAGACTCACGTCGTTCCATTTCACCCATCGATCGCAATCTCTTTGGCTCGTTTCTCGAGCATCTGGGGACGCGCGATTTACGACGGAATCTATGACCCCGGATCCAAGTTGTCTGACTCCAACGGATTCCGCAAAGACGTGATGCAGGAAATAAAGCAGTTTGGCGTGCCAATTATTCGCTATCCGGGCGGCAATTTTGTCTCGGGTTACAACTGGCTGGACGGTGTTGGCCCAAAGCAAGATCGCCCGCGCGTGCTCGACAAAGCCTGGAATTCGATGAACACCAACCAATTTGGTACTGATGAGTACATGGCATGGTGCAAGGCAGTCGGCACTGAA
>WNGK01001053.1_pt1 | contig 29494 bp, 26 predicted proteins | sample 5400601 | NCBI WGS metagenome assembly WNGK01 (sample SAMN13153376, study PRJNA577476) | soil metagenome | isolation source: 60 cm soil or saprolite under Garry oak tree replicate 1 | place: USA:California | collected 2016-06-15 | reverse complement strand
CCTGGTCGCCTTCTTCATGTTCGCCGGCCAGAGCTTCGCCGCCATGTTCAACTACGCCGACCTGGATGGCGCCAATCGCATCGCCATGGACACCCTCACCACCGATTTGCGCCAATGCAACAAGGTGACCCTCTGCACCACCAATAACATCACCCTGCAGGACTACGACGGAGCCACCTTGAGCTACACGTATGACCCCGCCGCCAAGACTCTGGTCCGAACAAGGAATGGCGCCAACGCGACCACCTTGCTCAAGGGCTGCACCTCGCTGACGTTTACCATTGCCCAGCGCAATCCAGTGGGCGGCAGCTACGACGTTTATCCGGCGGCCACCGCGGCCACGGCCAAGGTGGTGAACATTTCCTGGATTTGCGCGCGGTCCATCTTCGGCAACAGCATCAATACGGAGTCGGTCCAGACCGCCCGCATCGTCATACGGAGACAAGGCACATGAAAATTAATCGTTCGAAACTCAAACAGGGCAGCGGCTTTGCCTTGATCCTTACAATATTCATCACCGGCCTGGTTGGCCTTCTCCTGGTCGCCTACCTGTCGTTGTTGACCAGCCAGAACCAGGCCGTCATGCGTTCGCAGGTGTGGAACTCAGCGATGCCGGTGATCGAGGCCGGCCTGGAAGACGCCATGACCCAGCTCAATACCCACGGTACCCAAGGCTCAACGAGCCTGGCGGTGGACGGTTGGACGCTCAGCGGCGGCGTCTATTGGATGAATCGCGTCATGGGTGACACTTGTTACTACGTCACGATCACCAATTGGGTGCCCGGCGTTTCCATCAGCCAACCCATCATCGAGTCGAGGGCGTACGTGCCGATGCCCGTGCAGGTGGCCGCGGCCCAAAATTGGATGTTCGCCACCGTGTCCGTGCCGGACGCGACGCGGAACTATATCGGCCGCGGAGTGCGCGTGGTGGCCAACAAGGATTACTTGTTCACCAAGGCGATGGTCGGCAAAGGCCAGATCGATATGATGGGCAACAACGTCACGACCGACAGCTTTGATTCCTCCGATCCGGCCTTCAGCAACAACGGGCTGTACGATTCCAGCAAACACAAAGCCAATGGCGACGTGGCCACCGACTCCCAGTTGACCAATTCTCTGAACGTCGGCAACGCCAACATCTACGGCAAAATTTCCACCGGTCCCAACGGCACCGCGGCGATTGGCAAAAATGGCTCGGTCGGCGATCTGGCCTGGCATGCCTCCGGCAGCTCGGGGATTGAACCAACCTACTCCGCCAATGACATGAACGTGAGTTTGCCCGACGCACAGGTGCCCTTCACGGGCGGGGCCTTCACTCCCAGCGGCGGCTGGATCACGAACGTTTCCGCCACCATCAGCACCAACTTCACGGTCACCACGACCATCATCTACCCTTCCGGCAGTCCGACTTACATTATCACGAATACCACCAGCTCCATCATCTATCCGCTCGGCTCGCCAGGCCCGGTCGTTACCAACTGGAATGGTAGTGACACTAAAATTAACAGCTATACTTACCCGACCTTCAGTGCCGTTTACGGCGCCTACACGACCAATGTGAACGTCACCGTCACCTACTACGATTACATTCTGAGCGACGGCAATTACCAGGTGGCCAACCTCAACGGCAGCATTTATGTGCAGGGCAACGCCGTGCTGCTCGTCACCAGCAGCGGCACGTTAACTGGGCTGACCATTGCTGACGGCAAAAGCCTTCAACTCTACAACCAGTCGCCCAGCTTCAGCCTGAGCGGCAACCTGGTGCTCAATGGCAACGGCACCGCATTGCAGTTCGCCTACTATGGGCTGCCCGGCAACACGAGCGTGAGCATCAACGGCAACGGCGCTTTTGTCGGAACGATCTACGCTCCCGACGCGGCGCTGACCCTGGGCGGCGGCGGCAACAATACCTACGATTTCATCGGCTCGGCCATCGCCAATACCATCAGTTTGAACGGTCATTTCAACTTCCATTACGACGAAGCCCTCGAAAAGGCCGGTCCTTACCGGGACTACATCGTTACCGCCTGGTTCGAAATGACGCCGACCGACGTGCCCAACATTTACGCCGCCAGCCCCTGACCCGGCTGCACGTCTTAAGACCGTCGGCCTCCGACCCGCTCGCCGCCACTCTCATTCCCCTTCGGCTGACTCCTGTTCGCATCGTTCGATTGCCGCGGCCTGCAGTCTGCCATCGCACCGCTCCGGGATCCAAGGCCTGAGCCGATTTGCCGGGAGTCCCCAACGATCCCGTGTTTGGACACATCAGACCCGACATGTACCAAGCCCGTACGGCGATCGCAGTTTCCGGGACGGTCCTTGAGCTAGACCCATGGCGAGGCGCTGTTCGAGGGAAAAAAGCTCGCTCGCCATCCAGCCATAAGTGGCTGTGAATCATGGTCCTTAGTTGATTCCGGGTTTCTCACTCTTGCAAATTTGAGATTGCTGGCATACCAAGTGCTAAAAAGGACTGGAACGAAATGTCCTCTATGAGGATCAAACAAAAACTAATCTCCGCCCTCCGCCGCGCGCTGGTCGGCTTGTCGCTGGATGAACTGACCGTTGGGTTACGCGTGATCGGCTCCGCCACCCCGGGCTGGTTGACGGGTTATCATTCGCTGACCCGAGCCATTTGCAGGCACAATCCCGCGAGCGGCAGCTATGCCGTTTACTCGGCGGCCACGGCCAAGATGGAGAATATTTCCTGGATTTGCTCGCGGGTCCATCATCGCTAATGGCATCGACACGAAAACGGCCCAAACCGGCCGCATCGTCACAACCGAGACAAGGCATATGAAAATTATTCGTTTCAAATTGAACCAAAAGGGCGGCTTCGCCCTGCTGCTTACCATCTTCATCACCGGCCTGGTCGGCCTTATGCTGGTTGCCTATCTGTCGCTGCTGAGCAGCTCGAACCAGGCCGTCATGCGTTCGCAGGCCTGGAACTCAGCCATGCCGATGATCGAAGCCGGCCTGGAGGACGCCTTGAGCCAGCTCAACGCCCACGGCTCGACGGACCTGGCGACGGACGGCTGGACGCAAAGCGGCGGGGTTTACTGGATGAATCGCACCTTGGGCGACGGCGCTTATTACGTCACGATCAGCAATTGGGTGGCGAACCTGCCCGGCAACGTCCCCGTCGTCGAGTCCCGGGCTTACGTGCCGATGCCCGTGCAAGTTGCCTCGGCCCGCGATTGGATGTTCGCCGCCGTTTCCGTGCCGGACGCGACCCGAAACTATATCGGCCGCGGAGTCCGCGTGAATACCACCCGGGACTATCTCTTCACCCATGCGATGGTCGCCAAAGGCCAGATTGATATGAGAGGCAACAACGTCGGGACCGACAGTTTTAACTCCTCCGACCCTGCCTACAGCGACAACGGGAAATATACTTCCACCAAACGCAAAGCGAAGGGCGACGTGGCTACCGACTCCCAACTGGTTGATTCGCTCATTATGGGCAATGCCAACATTTACGGCCATATTTCCACCGGCCCCGACGGCACCGCTACCATCGGCCCCAATGGCTCGGTCGGGGACCTGGCTTGGCATGCCTCCGGCAACTCTGGGATTGAACCGACTTACTCCGCCAATGACATGAACGTGAGTTTGCCCGATGTCCAATTGCCTTTCACCAGCGGCGCTTTCACTCCCACCGGCGGCTGGGTCACTAACGTCTCCACCTCGATCAGCACTAACGCGTCGGTTGCCACTACGACCACCTACCCGGCCGGCAATCCGATTTCCATTGCTACGAACATGGTCAGTTCTTCCGTCTATCCGCTCGGCTCGCCCGGTCCAGTCGTGACCAATTGGAATGGTGGCGGCACTAGAGTTAACGGTTACACTTATCCAATCTTCACCGCCAATTACAGCGCCTACACCACCAATTCCTACGTGACCGTCGCCTACTACGATTACATTCTCGGGGACGGCAACTACCAGTTGTCCAGCCTGAGCGGCAACGTTTACGTGCAGGGCACGGCGGTGCTGCTGGTCACCAGCAGCGCCACTCCGAATTCGATCACCATTGCCGGCGGCAAAAGTCTGCAACTCTACAACCAGGCTTCCAGCTTCGACCTGGCTGGCAACATGGTGCTCAATGGCAGCGGGCTGGCATCCCAGTTCGGCTATTGGGGTCTGCCCAGCAACACCAGCGTCAGCCTGCACGGAAACGCCGGATTCACCGGGACGATTTACGCGCCCGACGCGTCGCTCACCCTGGGCGGAGGCGGGAATAATACGCAGGACTTCATCGGTGCTGCCGTCGCGAACGCCATCAAGATGAATGGCCACTTCAATTTCCACTACGACGAGGCGCTCGAAACGACTGGCCCCTACCGTAACTACATTGTCACCGCCTGGTGGGAAATGAAGCCGATCGACGTGGCGAACATTTACGCCACCGGCCCCTGACCCATCGGCCCCCTTCAAGCCGCCTTCATTGTTGGCCGTGGACCGCCTGGCCGCGCGTCACGCTCTACTTCTCCTGATTTCTGCCTTGCGCCGGCATAATTTGACGCGCGCTGCTCTCCGCGGATAGCTTGGAGGCATGAATTCATGGCCCTCGGCGCGCCTCCCGCCCGCGACCGCGAAAACGGCGCACGAAGCGGGGCAGCGCTTTTGCCGCGCTGCTCAAGCCATCGCCAGCGCTTCCGCACGCCGACCGGGCCGGCAGCCCGGCTGGTTTTCCAAACAGGTGACGGCCAATTGATTCATCGCCTCCACAAGTCCGCCCCGGCCGGTCCTGGCCAAACCCTGGCCGCTCCACCGATGAAGAGCTGCGTGATCTTCAATCCCGCCGCGCACGGTGAAAAGGCCCGGCGCTTCCGAGACCGACTCGCCGCGCTTTCCACCGAGTGCGCCTTGAAACCGACCTACGCCCCGGGCGGGGGACGCGCGCTCGCGGCCGAAGCGGTGCGGGAAGGATTTGAAACCATCGTGGCGGCCGGAGGGGACGGCACGGTGAACGAGGTGCTCAACGGGATTGGCGACGAACCGGACGCTTTCGCCCACACCCGCCTCGGGGTGCTGCCCCTGGGCACGATCAACGTCTTCGCGCGCGAATTGAAGCTGCCGACGAACTTCGACCAGGCCTGGAAGATCATCCAGCAGGGCCAGGAGACGGCTATCGACCTGCCGGAAGCGGAGTTCGCCCCCTCCGGGCAGAGGCAACGCCGCTTTTTCGCGCAAATGGCCGGCGCCGGATTGGACTCGCGAACCATCGAGCTGGTGGATTGGAGCCAGAAGAAGGCCTTCGGCGGACTGGCCTACGCCGTCGCGGGCTTCAAGGTGATGCTCAGCCAATCGCCGCAGGTCCTCGTCAGCGACGGCCGGGAAACTCTGGCTGGCGAGCTGGCGCTGATCGGCAACGGCCGCCTCTACGGCGGCAGGTATCGGCTTTTTCCACGGGCGGATTTGCGCGACGGCCTGCTCGAGGCCTCCGTCTTTCCCCGCGCCGACTGGGCGGGATTGGCGCGCTGCGGCTGGGGACTGCTCTTTAATCGGCTCTACACCAGCGGCGGCGTCCGGCACCTTCGAGCCGAATCGCTTACTCTGGAGAGCGCGACCGCGATGCCCTTTCATCTGGAGGGCGAGAACGTAGGTCAACTCCCGGTGAGATTCTCGGTGCGTCGCCAGGCTTTGCGGGTCATCGTGCCTTGAGGATTGAGCAAGTGTGCGCGGCGCGATGTCAAACTGATGGCGGGCAATGACGTCACGCTAAATTGATTCAGTGGTTCGCCTGGATCAACCCACGCAGTAGCCTGGCGGCTTGCCTGCCACTTTTTTGCTTTGACAGTTTTGCGCTTTCGAGTTGCTATTCGCCAACACGAATCGGAACAACCCGGCGCCGGGTGCGCTGACTTATGCCAGGAACATTTGCTCGTTATGCCAAAGCTCTATCGAACCCTCGGAATTGCGACCCTCGTTTTCTCCACCGCGTCCGTCCTCCCCAGTGAAGTGACCATTCCCGCCGAATACAAACAGGGCGGCTTCGCCATCGGCTGCCAGGCCTACACCTTCAATCGCTTCAGCGTCTTCGAAGCGATTGAAAAAACCGCCGCCGCCGGCGGCCGCGTCATTGAATTCTTCCCCGGCCAGAAACTGAGCCAGGCGGAACCCAACGTGAAGTGGGACCACGACGCCTCCGATGAGGTCATCGCCAAGGTCAAAGCCAAACTGGCCGAGCACAAGATCAAAGCCGTCAATTACGGCGTGGTCGGCATCCCCAGGGACGAAGCGGGCGCCCGGAGGGTCTTTGAATTCGCCAAGAAAATGGGCCTGCGCGCCGTGACCACCGAGTCCACCGACGCCATCGATACCATCGAAAAAATGGTCAAGGAATACGACGTCATGGTGGGTTTCCACGATCATCCCCGGCGTCCCGACCATCCCGACTACCGGATGTGGGACCCGTATTACATTTTGGAAGTCTGCAAAAGCCGCGACCCGCGCATCGGGGCTTGCGCCGACACCGGCCACTGGCAAACCTCCGGCCTCAACCCCGTCTATTGCGTGCGCGTGCTCAAAGGCCGCATCATCAGCAGCCACTTGAAAGACAAGACCGATTACGGCTCCGGACACGACGTGCCCTACGGCGAGGGCGTGGGCGAAATCAAGCGCGTCCTCGACGAACTGAAAAAGCAAGGCTTCGAAGGGAATATCTCCATCGAATACGAATACAATTGGGACAACTCGGTCCCCGACGTGACCAAGTGCATCGAGTTCGTCCGCAACCACGGAAAATAATCTTCGCTCGAACGGCAGCGCGGTTCAGGCTTGCCAGGAATAGTTCAATATCGTCTGGCCCGCAACCCGCACCCGCTGCGCGATGGCTTTCGTGATGAACCTCTTGGCGCGGCGGACGGCATCGGGCAATGCAAAGTCCCGCGCGCAGTACGCGGTGATCGCCGCCGAATAGGCGCAGCCGGTGCCGTGGGTTGAGAAGCCCTTGATGAACGGAGCGCTCAACCGCAGTTCCGTTTTCCCATCATAAAAAATATCCATCGCCTCATTCGTTCCGTCGAGATGCCCGCCCTTGACCAGCGCCGCGCAGCCGAAACGATGCCAAAGTCTTCGCGCCGCCGTCCGCAAATCCTCCTCGGACTCGCTTTTCAGACCCAGCAAACGTTCCACTTCGTCCAGATTCGGCGTGACCAAGGTTGCCAGCGGCAGCAACTCCTCGATCACCACCCGCGCGGCGGAAGGCTGGAGCAAGCGCGAGCCGCTGGTCGCCGTCATCACCGGATCCACGATCAACGGCGGTCGTTTGCCGGATTTGAAAAAATCCGCGACGACCCGCGCCAATCCGGCGGAGAAGAGCATCCCGGTTTTGCAGGCGTTCGGCGGCAACTCCGAAAAAACCGCGTCCAGTTGCCGGCGCAACATCTCCGGCGAGCAGGGTTGAAGGCCTGAAATGGCGCGCGGATTTTGCGCCGTGAGGCAAGTGATCGCGCTGGTCCCGTGTACGCCGAGGGCCGCGAAGGTTTTCAAATCCGCCTGAATCCCCGCGCCGCCCCCGCTGTCCGAGCCGGCAATGGTGAGGGCGACGGGAACCTTATCTCGTCCGCGCATGGCCCAACGCTACCGGCGAAGGGCGGCTCGCACAAACAAAACGGGGCGGGCAGGCGGCGGGGCAAATTTAAACTTTGAACTTGGCTCCTTAAATTTACCATCCCGGGCATGAACAAAGATCAGGTGGCGGAAATCCTGGCGGAAATCGGCACCCTCCTCGAACTCAAGGGCGAGAACCCGTTCAAGACCCGCGCCTACGCCAACGCCGCCCGCATCCTGGAGGGCCTGAGCGAGCCGCTCGACCAGTTGATCGCCGAGGACCGTTTGGGCGAAATCAAAGGCATTGGCGAGGGGTTGCAGAAAAAAATCACCGAACTCGTCACCACCGGCAAACTGGGTTATTACGACGAACTGAGGGCCTCGGTGCCCGCGGGTTTGCGGACCATGCTCACCATTCCCGGCTTGGGTCCCAAGAAGGTAAAGGCGCTCTACGAGAAACTGGGCGTGGAAACCATCGAGCAGTTGGAAGCGGCGTGCAAGGCCGGCCGGGTCGCCACGCTCGACGGATTCGGAGAAAAGACCCAGAGCAAGATCGTGGAAGGAATCCAATTCCGCCGGACCTACGCCTCGCGCCACTTGTTGAGCGACGCGCTCGCGGTCGCCGAACCGATCCTGGAAAATCTGCGCGCGCATCGCGTGGTGATTCGTTGCAGCGCCGCCGGCAGCGTGCGGCGGTTCAAGGAGATCATTGGCGACATTGATTTGTTGGTTTCCTCGAAGAATCCCGCGGCGGTGATTGATTTTTTCGTCACGCAGCCCGGCGTGCTCCGCGTCAGCGCCAAAGGCGAGACCAAAGCCAGCGTGATCTTGTCGGGTGGCATCCAGGCCGACCTTCGCGTGGTGAGCGACACGGAGTATCCTTTCGCCCTGCTCTACTTCACCGGCAGCAAGGAACACAATATCGTCCTGCGTCAGCGCGCCATTCAGCGCGGCCTGCGGCTCAATGAATACGGCCTCTTTCAGTCGAAGGAAGAGACGCGCGATCCGAAACTGCTCGTGCGCTGCCAGGACGAAGCGGAGATCTTTGCGAAGCTAGGCTTGCCTTGCATCCCGCCCGAACTGCGCGAGGACCACGGCGAATTCCAAGCGGGCGAAGCGGGCGAACTGCCCCGCCTGCTCGAGTGGACCGAGCTGCGCGGCTCGCTCCACAATCACTCGAACTGGAGCGATGGCCGCAACACCCTCGCGGAGATCGCCGCCCACGCGGACGAACTGGGCTGCGATTACTGGGCCATCACCGATCATTCTCGCTCTTCCTTCCAGGCGAACGGCCTCACCCCGGAGCGCTTGCGCGCGCAGCTTCAGGAAATTAAAAAGATCAACCAACAGTCCGCCGATGCCGGCCGGGGCTGTCGCCTGCTCAGCGGCGCGGAGGTGGACGTGCTGAGCGAAGGCAAGCTCGATTTTCAGAACGATCTGCTCGCCCAGCTCGAGGTCGTCGTCGCGAGCATTCACCAAGGCTTCGCGCAGAACGAAGCCGAGACCACCAAACGCCTCATTCGCGCCGCGGAGAATCCTTTCGTCCACATGCTCGGCCATCTGACCGGGCGGCTATTGCTCGAACGCGAGCCGTACAAGGTCAATCAACAAGCCGTAATCGACGCCTGTGCCGCAACCGGCACTTGGATCGAGCTCAACGCGAATCCGCTCCGCTTCGACATGGACTGGCGGCTCTGGCGGCAGGCCAAAGACAAAGGGGTCAAATGCGTGATCAACTGCGACGCGCACCGTTTGGAGCACGCCGGCTTTCTCCGCCTGGGCGCGGGCATCGCGCGCAAAGGCTGGCTGGAGAAAAAGGACGTGATCAACGCGCTGCCATTGAAAGCGTTGATGCGCGCCTTGAACCAGAAGCGGAAGCAGTGATCGGCGGCGCATCCAAGGCAACGATGGGGCCTCTGATTCCCGGGTAAATTAATTTTGGCGCAGGCATATCAAAGGTGGATCGGGCTGCGTTGGGTCGCGCGGCCAGCCTGGGCTTGCCATCGGGCAGGCGATTAGCCGGTGAATTTCCTGGCCACCAGGCAAGCGTTGTGTCCGCCGAAGCCGAACGAGTTGTTCACGGTGGCGTTGATCTTCATCGGGCGCGCGGTGTTCGGCACGTAGTCCAGGTCGCACTCCGGGTCAGGCTTCGCCAGGTTGATGGTGGGCGGGGCGATCTGGTGCTGGATGGCCTTGGCGCAGATCGTCATCTCCACGGCTCCGGCCGCGCCGAGCATGTGCGCGGTGGCCCCCTTGGTCGAACTCACGGCGAGTTTGCGGGCGTATTCGCCGAATACGGTCTTGATCGCCTGCGTTTCGCAGACATCGCCCTGGGGCGTGGAAGTGCCATGGGCGTTGATATAATCGATGTCCTCCGGGTTCAAGCCGGCGTTGCGCAGCGCCATCTTCATGCAACGGACCGCCCCCTCGCCAAACGGCGCCGGCGCGGTCACATGGTTGGCGTCGGCGGTGTTGCCGTAGCCGATCAGTTCGCAATAAATTCGCGCGCCGCGTTTTTTGGCGCGTTCGAGTTCTTCGAGCACGATCACCCCGGCGCCTTCGCCCATCACGAAACCGTCGCGGTCCACGTCGAACGGGCGGGAAGCGTGCTGCGGATCGTCGTTGCGCGTGCTCATGGCTTTCATGGCGCAGAAGCCGCCGATGCCGATGGGAACGATGGTGGCCTCGGTGCCGCCGGCGAACATCACCTGCGCGTCGCCCATTTTCAAGGTGCGCCACGCCTCGCCGATGGCGTGGTTGGCGGTGGCGCAGGCCGAGCAGGTGGCGACGTTTGGCCCGCGCAATTTGTAAAACATCGAGAACAAGCCCGAGGACATGTTCAGGATGAGCATCGGGATCATGAACGGGGACAGGCGGTTCGGGCCGCGCTCCAGGAGGACGGTATGCTGCTCTTCGGTCGTGTGCAGGCCGCCGATGCCCGAACCGATAAACACGCCGATCTCGTCGCGGTTCTCCTGGTCCAAGTTCAGCCCGGAATCGAGCAGCGCCTGGTGCCCGGCGAAGACGGCGAACTGGGTGAAGCGGTCGGCGCGGCGCACGTCCTTGGGCGAAGGAAAGGCGGCGGCGGCGCTGAAGCCCTTTACTTCAGCGGCGATTCGAGTGTCGAACGCGGCGGCGTCGAAGAGCGTGATTTTTTCCACGCCACACTTGCCGGCGAGCAGATGGGTCCACAACGATTCGACGTCGTTACCCAGCGGGGTGACCGCCCCGAGGCCGGTCACGACCACTCTGCGTTCTGTCCAGTTGCTGGGCATAAAATCAAACGGGGCAGCCCGGGCTGTTCGCCAACCGGAGCTGCCCCGGAAATGCCGCCGGTCTTACTTCCGTTGGGAATCTTCGATGTATTTGATCACTTCGCCCACGCTCTGCAGCTTTTCGGCTTCCTCGTCCGGGATTTCGTGGCCGAACTCCTCCTCCAGCGCCATCACCAGCTCCACGGTGTCGAGCGAATCGGCGCCGAGGTCTTCGATGAACTTGGCGTCCGGGGTCACTTGGTCCGCGTTCACGCCCAGTTGCTCGACGATGATCTCTCGTACTCTTTGTTCGGTAGATTTTTCTGCAGCCATGGGTTTTCTCCGTTCTCTATTTTTCTCTCTAGCTAGGCCACGTTCCGGCAGGCGTCAAGCCCGGAATCGCGCGCCGTCTTTCATGTTTGTTTCGCGACGAACCGTAATGGTCTGCGTCGAGTTCGCCTTTGGTCTAGCGGCTGACTGGCGCGGTGTCCAGCGCCAATTTACATCACCAGGCCGCCATCGACGGTGAGCACCTGGCCGGTGATGTAGCGCGCCGCCGGGCTGGCGAGGAAACCCACGGCCGCGGCGATGTCATCCGGTTGGCCCAGGCAATTCAACGGGATCCGGGCCAGGAGTTCGGCGCGCAGCTTCGGATCGAATCCCGCCGTCATGTCGGTCTCGATGAAGCCCGGAGCCACGGCGTTCACGGTGATGCCGCGCGAGGCCAGTTCGCGGGCGACCGATTTAGTGAAGCCGAGCAGCGCGGCCTTGCTGGCGGCGTAGTTGCACTGGCCGGCGTTGCCGATCAGACCGATCACCGAAGCGATGTTGATGATGCGGCCGGCGCGCTGTTTGACCAAAGCACGCGCAAAGGCCTTGGTGCAACTGAAAGCGCCTTTGAGGTTGGTGTTCAAAACCGTGTCCCAATCCTCCTCGCTCATCCGCAGCAATAAAGCGTCGCGCGCGACTCCCGCGTTGTTCACCAGGATGTCCACCCGCCCGGCTTCGGACAAAATCTTTCCCGCGGCCGCGGCGACGGCCGGCGCGTCGGCGACATCGAGGGCGTGCGCCCAGGCGCGGCGTCCCAGCGCGCGCACTTCACCGGCGACCTTCTCGGCGTTTTCGGCCGTGCGCGACACGCAGGCGACATCGGCGCCGGCGCCGGCGAATTTCAAGGCGATGGCCCGCCCGATGCCGCGGCCCGCGCCCGTGACCACGGCGACCTGGTTGGCCAAGGAAAGCATGACGGGCGGTAGTTGTCCGCGGTGGGCAGAAGCTTGTCAATCCGCGAAGTCCCGCCGGTGGTTAGCTGGCTAGCGCCTGGCGGGTAGCTTCCAGGCTTGCCGCATCCCCTACGTTAAATAGTTGCGCGTCAGGGTCGATGCGTTTCATGAAACCGCCGAGCGCCTTGCCCGGACCGAGTTCAATGAAGCGGCTGAAGCCCTGGGCCAGCAAATAACGCATCGATTCCTCCCAGCGCACCGGCGAGGTCACCTGTTCCACCAGGCGCCGGGAGATGTCGGCCGGCCCTTCATGGGGCCGGGCGGTGACGTTGGCAATCACGGGAACTTTCGACCGCTCGATGTGAATGGCGGCGAGGGCTGCTTGGAGCTTCGGCTGGGCGCTGGCCATGAGGGAAGAATGGTAAGCGCCGGCCACCGGCAGCGGCATCGCCTTGCGCGCGCCGCGGCTTGTGGCCAGTTCGCACGCGGCGATCATCTTGTCCGCCGCGCCGGAGATGACGATCTGGCCGGGACAATTCAAGTTGGCCAGCTCGACCCCGGCCTGGGCGCACACCGCGCGCGTCTTCGCTTCGTCGAGTCCAATGATGGCCGCCATTGCTCCGTGCGTCCGTTCGCAGGCTTCCTGCATAAAGCGCCCGCGCTGACGCACGATTTGGATGGCGTCCTCGAAGCTCATCGCGCCGGCGGCGGCCAAGGCCGTGAACTCGCCAAGGGACAAGCCGGCCGTGGCATCGAATTTCAATGACGGCACTTGCTCCTGCAACAACTGAAACGCGACCCAGCCCACGAGAAAGATGCCTGGCTGGGCGTTGGCAGTGTTAGTCAGCTCGGTCTTCGGCCCTCGGAAACAGATTTTTGCCAAGTCGTAGCCCAAGCGCGAATTGGCACGGTCAAACCACGCTTGGGCGAGGGGAAATTGCGCCGCCAACTCCTGGCCCATGCCGATGATCTGCGCCCCCTGTCCCGCGAATAAGAGCGCCGTTTTGCTCATAGATCGGCGGGGACTAAACAGTAATGCGGCGCGCAGGGGAAGCGGCATCTGCCGCGGAAGCGTTCGCTACCTTTCCTCGTCATTGCCATTTAATTGCGCGACGTTAGATTGCCGGCGTGATTTACGACGCCTCACTCGAGGAGTTGTTGCAACGAGTCTGGGATGGCCAGCGCATCGATCAGGCCGACGCGCTGCGGCTGTATGGCTTGCCGCTCGAAGAACTGGCCGCGCTGGCCGATCGCCGCCGCCGACTCGCCCGCGCCAATGCGTATGAGGGCCGCGGCAACCAGATCGTCACCTATATCGTTGACCGCAACATCAACTATACCAACGTCTGCAACGTCTATTGCAAGTTCTGCGCGTTCTACCGCGTCGCGGGCGACGACGACGCCTACGTGATCACTCATGACGAGATCGACAAAAAGATCGAGGAAACCATCGCGCTCGGCGGCACCCAAATTTTAATGCAAGGCGGGCATCATCCGAAGCTCTCGCTCCAGTGGTATCTGGACCTGCTTTCCCATATCCGGGGCCGGTTTCCCCAAATCAACATCCACGGGTTCAGTCCGAGCGAGTTTATTCATTTCCGCGAAGTGTTCCAACTGCCGCTCGAAGACGTTATTTCGCGATTCGTCCAGGCCGGCCTCGGCTCGATTCCGGGCGGCGGCGGCGAAATCCTGGTCGATTCCGTGCGCAAACGGATCGCCCCCCTCAAGGCGATGAGCGACGATTGGTTGAGCGTGATGGACGTGGCGCACCGGCTCGGGCTTGCCTCGACGGCGACGATGATGTTCGGCCACGTCGAAACGGTCGCCGACCGCATCGAGCATCTGGAGCGCGTGCGCGCCCAGCAGGACAAATCGAAAGGGTTCACCGCGTTCATCGCCTGGACGTTTCAAGCCGAACACACCCGGCTGAAAGCGCCGACCGTCGGCGCCCACGAATATTTGCGGACGCAGGCGCTTTCGCGCATCTACCTGGACAACATTCCGAACATCCAAAGCTCGTGGGTGACGCAAGGCCAGGAGATCGGCCAGGTTGCCCTCAACTACGGCGCCAACGACCTCGGCAGCATCATGATCGAGGAGAACGTCGTGAGCCAGGCGGGGACGACTTTTCGGATGGGCGTGGCCGATATGCAGCGGCTCATCACCGACCTGGGTTATGAGGCGCGACAGCGCGACAATTGGTACCGGCTCGTCAAATAATCACACCTTCACCCACTCTCGCTTCCGGGCGGATGCTTCGATGGCAGCCAGGACCTTTTCGTTTTGCAGGCCGTCTTCGAACGTGGGTTGGACGCTCTTGCCGTTCACCACGGCGGTCACGAAATCGGCGAAGGTATTCACGAAGGTGTGTTCGTAGCCGATGATGTGGCCGCCGGGCCACCAGGCTTTGAGGTAGGGATGGGAAGCATCCGTAATGAGAATGTCGCGAAAGCCCTGGCGGTCGGCTGGGTCTTCGGCGCTATAGAACTTCAAGCGGTTCATGTCTTCAAAGTCGAACACCAGCGACCCCTTGCTGCCGTTGATTTCGAGGGCGATGTGGTTCTTGCGGCCGTAGGCGAAGCGGGTTGCTTCGAGGTTCGCGATCGCGCCATTTTTGAAGCGGCCGATCCAGCTCACCGCGTCGTCCACGGTGACTTGGCCCATGCTCCGGCCGGCTTTGGCGCCGAGTCCCGCCCCGGCGGCCTCGAGCACCGGGCGCTCCTTGATGAAGGTTTCCATGAGGCCGCAGACCTCGGCGAGTTCACCGACGAGATAGCGGCCGAGGTCGATGATGTGGGCGTTGATGTCGCCATGGGCGCCACTGCCGGCGATTTCTTTTTTCAGGCGCCAGACCAGGGGAAAGTTCGGGTCGGCGATCCAGTCTTGCGCGTAGCGCGCGCGGTAATGATAGAGGCGATCGCCGAGCGCGCCTTCGGCAATCAACTTGCGGGCGTGCGCGATGGCCGGGATGCGGCGGTAATTGTGGCAAACCATGTTCACTACCTTGTGTTGCTTCACCGCGGCGACCATCTTCTCGCACTCGGGCACATCCATGCCGAGCGGCTTTTCGCACAACACCGCCTTGCCCGCCTCGGCGGCGGCGATGGCGATTTGGGCGTGCGTATCGTTGGGGGTGGTGATGTCAATGATGTCAAGGTTCGGGTCTTCGACGACGGCGCGCCAGTCGGTGGCGGACCTGGCCCAGCCAAAGGTGTGGGCGGCTTTTTCGACGGCCTTGGAATTGCGGCCGCAGATGGTGTTCAACTCGACTTGGGCCGGCAATTCGAAGAACCGGTTCACCTGGCGCCAGGCGTTGGAGTGCGCCTTGCCCATGAAGTTGTAACCGATCATGCCGACGCGTAAAGTCTTGGCCATAAGCGAAAGTCGTGGTTGAATGCGTTAACGCGGGCTTTATAGTGAGCGAAAATCATCAAGTCAACGAATGACTTGAGCGAGGCCGCGGCCGGGCGCGGGCACGGCCCTTGGTCGGCGCAGGCAACTCGAAGCGCATACTCCGACGACATGCAGATCCAGATGTTGAAATCAAAAATCCACCGGGCCGGGGTGACCGCCGCCAGCCTCGATTACGAAGGCAGCCTGGGCATCGACCGCGACCTGATGGACCGCGTCGGCCTGTTGCCCAACGAAAGAGTTCTGTGCAGCAATCTCGCCAACGGGGAGCGTTTTGAAACCTACGCGATTCCCGCTGAACGAGGCTCCGGCGCGATCGTCCTCAATGGCGCCACGGCGCACCTGGCCAAGCTGGGCGACCGCCTCACGATCATGAGCTACACGGTGATGGAAGAGGGGCTGGCCAGGAAGTGGGAGCCGCGCGTAATCGTGCTGGGCGAGAAGAATGCCGTCGTCCACAAACGGGGAATCTGAGTGAGTTCAAGGTTTGCAGGTCGAAATTTGCGGCCCAACGCCCAGCCTGATCTTCGGAGGCATTCCCGAATCCGCCGGCCGCGTTCGCAAAATGTTTTTCACTGCGGCTGACATTGCCAGACAAATCCAGGGAGAAGTGCTCGGGGATGCCTCCGTGCCCTTGACGGGAGTGGCGCCCGCCGACCACGCGCAGCGAGGCGACCTGACGTATGCGGAAAACGAGGATTACTTCGCCCGTGCCGAGCAAAGCGCCGCTTCGGCCATCCTGGCGGACCGAAACTTTTCCTCCGCCAACAAAGTTGTCATCCTCGTGCCCAACGCCCGCGTGGCGTTCGCCCGGGTCGTGACGTTGTTCTTTCCGCCGCCGCAGTACGCTCCCGGGATTCATCCCACGGCGGTCGTGGCGGGTTCCGCGCAGGTTGATCCGGGCGCGCACGTTGGCCCGCTGTGCGTGGTGGGTGAGCGGGCGCGGATCGGGCCGCGCGTGGTGCTCGAAAGCGGCGATCACGTGGGCGCCGACTGCCAGTTGGGGGAGGACGCGCACCTGTTTCCGAACGTCACGCTCTATCCCCGCACGCAGATCGGCCAACGCGTCGCGATTCATTCCGGCACGGTCATCGGCTCGGATGGATTCGGTTACGTCTTCGATCAGGGGGTCCGTCGCAAAGTGCCGCAGGTCGGCAACGTCGTGATTCACGACGATGTGGAGATCGGGGCGAACGTCACGATCGACCGAGGGGCGCTGGGGTCCACCGTCGTCGGCCGGGGCACAAAGATCGACAACCTGGTGCAGATCGGGCACAATGTGGTCATCGGGGAACACTGCATTATCATCGCGCAGGTGGGAATCGCGGGCAGCACGCGGGTGGGCAGTTACGTAACGCTGGCCGGCCAGGTCGGCATCGCGGGCCATTTGAAGGTCGGCAATCAAGTAACCGTGTCAGCGCAAGCCGGGGTGATGAATGATATTCCCGATGGGGAGAAGTGGCTCGGCTCGCCCGCGCAGCCGGATCGCCAGATGAAGCGGATTTGGGTGGTGATGCAGCGGCTGCCCGAGCTGTTGAAGCGGGTGAGTGGAATAGAAAAGAAGCTCGACAAGGAAGGGCGCAGAAAACCAACCCGGTAAATCTTCGGTCCACGCTGTTCGCCGCGGCCTCAACGCGGGGGAGCCAAGGCTGCAGCGGTGGGCGGCATGGACAAGCGGCCCTAAATCTTTCAAAATGAGCCTTGACGCGGGTGGGTTGTTTGCTAGTTTGACCGCTCCTAAAATCAGGGTTTGAATGAAAACGTTTTTGCCGAAAGTGAATCTGGACCAGCGCAAATGGCACGTCATCGATGCCGAGGGCGCGGTGCTGGGTCGGCTGGCGGTGCAGGTCGCCGATCTGCTGCGTGGAAAGAACAAGCCGGTCTTCACGCCGCACCTGGACGCGGGTGATTTCGTGGTGGTGATCAATGCGGAAAAGGTCGCGCTCACCGGCAAGAAGGAAACGCAGAAGCGGTTCATGAGCTATTCGGGATGGAAAGGCGGCGAGAAATACACTTCCGTGGCGCAGGTCCGCGCCCGGCATCCCGAAAAACTGATCACACACGCGGTCCGGGGGATGGTCCCGAAGAACCGGCTCGGCCGGGTCCTGATGACCAAGCTCAAAGTCTATAAAGGTAGCGCGCATCCGCACGCCGCGCAGCAACCCGATTCGCTGGCTGCCGCCAAGTAATGCCTTGATACCCAACGCCCGATCTTTCGCTCCCTGAGTATGGCAGAACCCAAAGCCCCGGAATTCCTTGGCACCGGCCGCCGCAAGACGAGTGTTGCGCGGGTGCGGTTGGCCGCCGGCAACGGCAAGATCGTCGTCAACGGACGCGCTTTTGAGAACTATTTTCAGACGGAAACGTTGCGCGGCGTGGTAACGCACCCGCTCGTTGCCACCCAGACCGCCGGCAAATTCGACTTGCAGGTCAACGTCCATGGCGGCGGGCCGTCCGGCCAGGCGGGAGCGGTGCGCCACGGCATCGCCCGGGCGCTGATTGAGGCCGATGCGACCCTGCGTCCCACCCTGAAGGCGGATGGGCTGCTGACGCGGGATTCACGGATGAAGGAACGCAAAAAGTACGGCCAACCCGGGGCGCGCAAGCGATTCCAATACAGCAAGCGTTGATTCGGATCGATTGGAGCAGCCCCGCCGGTGGAAGCCCGCGGGGCTTTCTGCTTTTGACGCCACGAACCACCGCCATTTCATGACAACGTTCGATCGCACGATATGGGTGAACGCCGGCTATGCCCGGGATTATCGGGAGCCGGCTAACCGCTGCATTCCTGACTGCCATTACCAGAACGGGCGGTTCACAATCGAGAGCGGCAAGAAACTTTAGCCGCGCGCCATTCGCACAAACATGCAAAACAAAACTCCCGTCCCGGTCGCAGTTGTCGGCGCCTCCGGTTACTCCGGCGAAGAACTCGTGCGCTTGCTGCTACACCATCCGCACGCCGAGCTTGGCGCCGTGACCTCGCGCCAGTCCGCCGGTCGAACGCTGGGCCAGGTGTTCCCGAAGGTCGCGAGTCATCCGAAGTCCAGCTCACTCCGCTTCACCGAACCCAACGTGGAGCTTCTCGCCAGGCAGGCGGCCATCGTCTTCCTCGCCCTGCCGCACGGCGTGGCGGCGGAGTTTGCCGTTCCGCTGCTGGCCCGCGGCTGCCAGGTGATCGATTTGAGCGCCGATTTTCGGCTCAAGAGCGCCGCCGCTTACCGGGAGTTTTACGGCCACGACCATGCCGCGCCGGAGCTTCTGCCCAAGGCCGTCTATGGCCTGCCGGAGATTCATCGCGCGGCCATTCAGAGCGCGACGCTGATCGCCTCCCCGGGCTGCTATCCCACGAGCATCCTGCTGCCAACCATTCCGCTGGCGCGCGCCGGTTTGATCAACCCGCACGCCATCATTGCGGATGCGTTGAGCGGCATCAGTGGCGCGGGACGGAAGACCGAATTGGATTTTCTATTCGTCGAGTGCAACGAGAGCCTGCGGCCGTACGGCGTGCCCAAACACCGGCACCTCGCGGAAATCGAAGAACAACTCTCGCTGGCAGCGGGCGCGAAGATCACGATTCAATTCACGCCCCATCTGGTGCCGGTGAATCGCGGCATCCTTACCACTCTTTACCTGGCGCCGGCGCAACATTTCAACGATGCCACGGAACTGGCGGCATTGAACGAAAAGATTGCGGCGTGTTACCAGGCGGCTTATGGGAACGAGCCGTTCGTTCGGCTCCTCGACGGCCAGGTACTGCCGGACACCAAACACGTGGCCGGCACCAACGTGATTGAGATTGGGTGGCGCCTCGACCCGCGCACCGGCCGGCTCCTGGTCATGAGCGCCCTGGACAACCTCGTCAAAGGCGCCAGCGGCCAGGCGGTGCAGAGCATGAACGTGATGCGCGGCTTCCCTGAAACGGCGGGACTGATCTGACGCCGCCCCCGACTTGACCTCATGAAGGGATGGCTCAAAAACATCCGCGGTTCCATTACCGCGCCTTGCGGCTTCCGCGCGGCCGGCGTGTTCTGCGACATTAAACGTCTCGGCACCGGCAAAGGCTCCAACAAAGGGGCGAAGCGCGACCTGGCTTTGATCGTTTCCGAAGTGCCCGCGACCCTCGCGGGGATGTTCACTACCAATCAAGTCTGCGCCGCGCCGGTGAAGGTCTGCGCGGAGCGCGTCAAGAAAGGGACCGCGCAAGCCATCGTCGTCAACTCCGGCAATGCCAACGCCTGCACCGGCCCCCAAGGCTTGCGGGACGCGGTGGCGATGACGCACTTGGCCGCCAAAGCGCTTGGCTTGCCCGCCGCCCGCGTATTGGTGGGTTCCACGGGGCGCATCGGCGTTCCGCTGCCCATGACGAACGTCAAGCGCGGGATTGCGGAAGCGGCCTCCTTGCTGGGCCAGACGCCGGAACATGCCGCCGCAGTGGCCGAAGCGATTATGACAAGCGACACGCGACCCAAACAGATCGCGGTGGAATTCGAGTTGAGCGGCCGGACCGTCCGCATGGGGGGCGTGTGCAAAGGGGCGGGAATGATCCAGCCCGGCCTGAGCGAGACGGGTGCGCGGCCACCAGCGGCGCCGAACGACCACCGCTCGCGCGGCCCGCACGCAACGATGCTTTGCTTCCTTATGACGGACGCGGCCGTCGAAGCCAGGGCGCTCCAGGCTGCATTGCAGGAAGCCGTCGCGAACAGCTTTAACCGCATCACCGTGGACGGGGACATGAGCACCAACGACACGGTGCTCTTGCTGGCCAACGGCCTGGCGGGAAACCGCCCGCTCCGAGCGACGAGTCGGAATGCCTCTGTGGAAGAAGCCGATTTGGCGCGCTTCCAATCCGCGCTCAATCACGTGGCCTTGGAACTGGCCCAAATGATCGTGCGCGATGGCGAAGGGGTCTCACGCTTGGTCACGGTTCGCGTAGCGGGGGCGAAAACGGTTGCGGAAGCGGATGCGGCGGCTCGCGCCGTGGCCAATAGCGCCCTGGTAAAAACGAGCTGGCACGGCGGCGACCCGAACTGGGGTCGCATTATTGGGGCGCTGGGTTATTCGGCCGCGAAGGTCGTGGAGGAAAAAGTGGACATCGGCTATAGCGCCCCCGGCAGCCGCCAGGTCCTTTATTCGCTCAAAGGCGGCCAAGCCACCCAGGCCGCGTTCAAGGTGTTGTGCGCCGCGGTGGACGCGAAGGAATTTGACCTGCACATCAACCTCAACCTCGGCAACGCCAGCGCCCGCATTTACGCCGCCGACCTCACCGAAGCCTACGTGGACTTCAACAAAGGCGACGTGAGCGACCCGGCGTCGCTGGGGGGATGAACTTTGGCTGCAACCGCATCTAACCTATGAAAAACACAACCACTCGCTCCAACTGGTTCGAAGACTTCTTCCACGGCGTGGCCAATGACTTATGGCGCAAGTGCATGAGTCCGGAGCAGACGCGCGCCGAGGCGGACTTTCTGGAGCAGACCTTCGAGCCCCGCTCGCGCCTGCTCGACGTGCCGTGCGGCAACGGCCGGCATTGCTTTGAACTGGCCCGCCGCGGCTGCCGGATGACCGGGCTGGACATCTCGACCGAGTTCATCGCCGAGGCCAAGGCCCAGGCGAAAGGTTCGAGCTTGCCCGTTGAGTTTGTGGCGGGGGACATGCGGCGGGTGGCCTGGCAATCCGAGTTCGATGGCGCCTTTTGCATGGGCAACAGCTTCGGCTACCTCGAATATCCGGACATGGTCGCCTTTGTCCGGGGCGTGGCGGGCGCGCTCAAGCCCGGAGGCAAGTTCGTCATTCAGACCGGTTCGGCCGCCGAATCGCTGCTGCCCGCGTTGAAGGAACGCGAGTGGTTCCAGGTGGACGACATCCTCTTCGCCCTGGCGCACCGTTACCTGGCCGAGCGGAGTTGCCTGGAGACGGACGCGACATTTGTGCGGAACGGGAAGACGGAAGTCCGCAAATGGTGGCACTGGATTTATACGGCCGCGGAGATCCAGCGTTTGCTGGAGCAAGCCGGCCTGAAGACGCGCGGCTGTTATGGGCCGCACGATGGCCAACCGTTCAAACTGGGGGATCCGCTGCTGCTGCTTGTCGCGGAGAAGCGCGCTCCCGACAAGCCGCGTCGGGCCAATTCGAAAGTCCGCGCTCGGCCATCCTAACCGCGCCAGTCATGCAAGATCTCATCGCCAAAGCCACCGCGCTGCTCGATGCCCTCCCTTACATCCAGCGCTTCCGCGGCGCAACGTTCGTCCTCAAATACGGCGGCAGTTTCATGGATTCGCCGGATGCGGCGGCGCGCCGCGCTGTGGCCCGCGACCTGGTTTTTCTCGCGGCCGTTCAGATCCATCCGGTGGTGGTGCATGGCGGCGGCAAAGGCATCACCCGGGCGATGGAATCCGCCGGCCTCAAGCCCGCGTTCATTCAGGGCCAGCGCGTGACGGACGAGGCCACAATGAAGGTCGTGGATCAAGTGCTTTCAGGTGAAATCAACCCCGGAATCGTGCAGGCCATCAATTCGCTGGGCGGCAAGGCGCGCGGGTTCGCCGGCACGGACATTTTCACTTGCCGCAAAATGATGCTCACCGGACCCGAGCGGACGCCCATCGATCCTGGCTACGTCGGCGAGGTCGTCGGAGTGAATACCGCGCCGTTGCTGGAGTGCATCGCGGCGGGAGTGACCCCGGTAATCAGCCCGGTCGCGCGCGGCGAGGATGGGCGGATTTACAACTGCAACGCCGACGTGGCCGCGGCGCAAGCGGCCATTGCCTTGAAGGCCAAGCGCCTGGTTTTCATGAGCGACGTGCCCGGGCTGTTGCGCGATCCCAAGGAGCCGGCCACGCTTATCACTCACTTGCGGACAAGTGAAGCGGAAGCTCTGAAGCGCCAGGGGATCGTCGATCAGGGGATGATTCCGAAGGTGGAGAGCGCGGTGGCGGCCATCAGGGCGGGTGTGGACAAAGTTTCACTGGTGGACGGACGAGTCCCGCACGCGGTGCTTTTGGAAATTTTCACCGACGAGGGCGTGGGCACGGAGGTGGTGTTGTGAGCCGGGCGCGCCGCCAGGTCGGTTGGACGCGCCAGCCGCCGCCTCCCGTGCGCCGGTCGCCGATTTCCACTCGCAAATTATGAAAGAAATTGTTCCCGACCCGCCGGCCATCGTGCGCAACGAGACGCAGGCGATCCAGGCGTTGTTCCAGGAAAACGTCGTGCCAACCTACGGGCGATTCGAGATCGCCCTCAGCCGCGGCGCGGGCAGCTACGTGTATGACGTCGCGGGCAAACGCTATCTGGACCTGGGCGGCGGCATTGCGGTCTGTTGTCTGGGTCATGCGAACGCGGAAATCACCGAGGCGCTGGTGCGGCAATCGGAAAAGCTGGTGCACGTCTCCAACCTCTACTACAGCGAGCCGCAAGGCCGGCTGGCGCAGGCGCTGGTGAAACTGGCCGCGCCCGGGAAGGTTTTCTTCTGCAACAGCGGCGCGGAAGCCAATGAAGGATTATTCAAACTGGCGCGCAAATTCGGCCACGACGAGGGGCGCTTTGAAATCCTCACGACGCTCAATTCGTTTCACGGCCGCACGCTGGCGGGGATTGCGGCGACCGGACAGGAGAAGGTCAAAAAGGGCTTCGAACCGATGATGCCCGGTTTCCGGCACGTGCCCTACAATGATCTGGACCAGATGCGCGAGGCGCTCTCGCCGGCCACGGTGGCGATCCTGATCGAGGGCGTGCAGGGCGAAGGCGGCGTGACGCCCGCGACGCCCGAATATTTGCTGGGCCTGCGCCAGATGTGCGACGAGCGGAAGCTCGTGCTGCTGATGGATGGTGTGCAGTGCGGGCATTTTCGAACCGGCCGTTTCCAAAGCTTTCAACGCATCCTCGAAGGGCCGGCGGACGGCGCGGATGGCCGCGCGCCGGCCTTCCTGCCCGACGGCTTCTCGATGGCAAAATCGCTGGGCGGCGGTTTTCCCATCGGCGCGTTTTGGGTGCGCGCGCCCTATGCCGACTTGCTCGGGCCGGGGACGCACGCCACGACCTTCGGGGGGACGCCGCTGGCCTGCGCCGTGGCGTTGAAAGTGTTGGAAGTTATTCAACGCGAAAAACTGGCGGACAATGCGCGGCACACGGGGGAATTCATCAAGTCCGCACTGCAACGGCTCGCGCAAAAATTCCCCGGCGTCATCCGATCCGTGCGCGGATTGGGCTTGATGATCGGTTTCGAGTTGGCGCCGAACATCCCCGCCCTGGCCGCGCAGGGCAAGACGCCGTCCCTGCTGATGGCCAACCGGCTGCACGACGCCGGGCTGCTGAGCATTCCGGCGGGCAGCCAGGTCTTGCGTTTGTTGCCGCCTTTGAACCTGAGCCGGCCGGAGGCGGAGGAAGGAATCCAGATCATCGAGTCGGTGGTGGAGAAGTTATCACGTTAACGAACCTCGTCGATCGGCCAGCGGCCGGTCCAAAGTGGAATCATGAAGCACCTCCTAAGCCTGGAAAAACTCTCCGGCGCGGACATGGCTCACCTTTTGGCGGAGAGCGCCAGGGTCAAACGCGCCCGCGGCGACCCCCAGTTTAAGCCGCTCGCCGGGCAGACCTGGGCGCTGCTTTTCTCGAAGTCCTCGACGCGCACGCGGGTTTCGTTCGAGGTGGGCCTTCGCGAACTCGGCGGCCACGCGCTGTTTCTCAACTCCAATGACATCCAGCTCGGCCGCGGCGAACCGGTCAAAGACACCGCGCGCGTCCTCGGCCGGATGATCCAAGGGGCGATCATCCGGACCTACGCGCAAAAGGATCTGGAGGAATTCGCCGAGTTCGCCGGAATTCCGACGGTGAACGCGCTGACCGATGCGGAGCACCCGTGCCAGGTGTTGACCGACATTTTCACCTTCCAGGAAAAGCGCGGACCGATCCAGGGCAAGGTCGTGGCGTTCATCGGCGATGGCGCGTGCAATATGCCGGCGTCGTGGATTTGGGCGGCCGTGAAGCTGGGCTTTGAACTGCGGATTGCCGCCCCCGCGAAGTATCAACCTTCCCGCCGCCCTTGGGAAAGACCCGACGTGGCCGCGATGATGATGGCGGGCGAAGACTCGACCAAAGCGGAAGGGCGCGGCGCGTCCGGCCGCCGGCCGGGCGGAAAAATTCTCTGCACCGAAAACGTGCGCGAGGCGGCCGCCGGCGCCGACTTGCTCTATACGGACGTCTGGGTTTCGATGGGCAAGGAAGCCGAGGCGGCCGAGCGGATCAAGGAATTGACCGGCTATCAGATCAATCAATCGCTCCTGAAACTGGCCAAGCCGGGCGCCCTGGTCATGCATTGCCTGCCGGCTTATCGGGGCAAAGAGATCGATGAAGAGACCTTCGAGGCCCACGCGCAGACCATCTTCGATCAGGCGGAGAACCGGCTGCACGTGCAGAAGGCCATCTTGCATTGGCTGGTCAGTTGAGGAGAGCGAGTACCACGTCCCGCCCTTCTTCGCCTAAAGGAGGAGCGTCCGGAGCGGAACATAAGTGCCCGCGGTCGATATGCCGCACATCACGCGGTGGCGTAGTGGCGCAGGTACTTCACCGCCACGGTCAGGTCTTTTGGCCAAGCGGAGGTGATGGTGATTTCGGCTCCGGAAACCGGGTGGAGAAAGCTCAACTGCTCGGCGTGCAGGGCCACCCGGCCAATCAACGGGCGCTCGGTGCGGTTGGGCTTCAAGCGGTAATCGCTCTTCAGCCGCGAGAGCAACAGGGGCGATCCGCCATAGAGCGCATCGCCGACGATCGGCCAGCCGAGATGTTGGAGATGCGCGCGAATCTGGTGGGTGCGGCTGCTCCGAGACGTGCAGCGCAGGAGAGTGTGATGGCGGAAGTTTTCGCGCACCTCGAATTGTGTCCGCGCGCGTTTGCCGTGTTTCGGGTCCACGCGCATCAAACCGGCTTTCGCCGGGTGCGGCGCCAGGCTGGCGCTGGATTCAAATTCCCGCTCCAGCGGCGTCCCGTGGACCAGCGCGATGTAGGTTTTCAACGGCTTGTCCAGCGCGAACAGACCGGCGAGGGCGATGAGGGCCGGCTTGTTTTTCGCCAGCAGGAGCACGCCGCTGGTTTCGAAGTCGAGCCGGTGGGCGTTCATCAAGTAGGTGAGGCCGCGCGGGCGCGTCCACGGTTTGTTTTGCGCGATGGCGCCGTGCAGCAATTTCATCAAGTTGGGCCGCTGCGGATCATAACGATCAGGCGAGGTCAGCAGCCACGCCGGTTTGTCCAGGGCCAGCAGATGCTCATCTTCAAACAAGACCGGGATTTCCCAGAACTCACGCGTGGCGGGCGAAGAAAGTTTGATGCTGTTGTTCACGAGTTCGCGCGCTCCGGCCGCGCCGCGAACGTCCGGACGCAGCCACCTTTCGATCGGGCCACACAGCCGGCCCTCGCCGCGAGGCGCGCGGGAAAGCTCGGCCCTCGGCTTAGGCTCAATTTTCCGTGGCGGACAGGCCGCCGGCGCTTGCTTTGGCCGGGATGGCCACCCGCGCCTGCTCGGCGGCCCGGCGGACCCACTGATTGAACGCCTCGTCCTGTCGGTACTGGCGCAGTTTGCCGAGAAATTCGGGCAATTCCTTTTTGACTTCCTGTTCGTCAAACGGCAGGCGGTCCCGTAAATAAAGGATGAGGCCCCCGTCAGTGGTGGGAGTGAAATTGCTCACCTGGCCGGGCTGCAGTTGGATGGCCAAGTGTTGGAGTTGGCGCAAATTGAGCTTCGGATCCAGCCCGGGCAAGGAAGTGGTGCCGGGAGCAAACGGCGGCAGAACGATCGTCTTGACCTTGGCTTGGGCGCAAAGTTCGCCGAACGTTTTCTTTTGCGCCAGGCCGTTGGTCAACGTCGCGTGGAAACTGTTGCCGGCCTTGCGGGCCAGCTCCAGCGCCTGAGAATTCTGATAATCGGCGGTGACCTTATCCCGAATTTTTTCCAAGGGTTGCATTTCGCTGGGAATTCGGTTCTTCAGTGCAATGACGTAGAAGGCCTTCTCGCCTGGAATCGGGGTGACCGCCAGCGTTTGGAGATTGGTCAGAGACAGCGCCTTTTGGCTGAATTCGGGAGGAAAATGGAATTCCTCCAAACCCTGGAGCCGGTCGAACGGTGGTGTGACTTTCACCTCCAGCCCCTTGGCCGCGGCAAGTTGCTCCAGCGCCTCCGCGCGGGTGGCCTGTTGGTTATACAGCTCCGTGCCGAATTCACTGGCTCGGCGGCGCGCGGTCCGCATGGCGGTTTCCAAACGCAGGTTCTCCTTGATTTGGGCCTTGGCGTCCGCCTCCGCCAGCACTGCTCCCGTCGCGTTGGTAAACGCTTTCGGGTCCTTTTCGGCGTAGAACTTGTCAATGCTCGCCGTCAAGTTGGTGAGTTTCGCGAGCTGCTCGTCGGCCTCGGCCAAATAGTTGGTCGCCGCAAACTCGACGTAGGCGGCCTGCACCCGCTCCGGCAGGCGATAGAGCGCCATGCTCCGGGCATAATGATTACTCACGGCCGCGGGCGTCACTGTGACCTGGTCCACGAAATTGCTGGCCCAAAACACGGCCGCCTCGGTGGCGGATTCCTCGTGCTCTTTGCGGTAAAGAATATCCGCCTCGCGCGGATTGAGCAGCTTGGCGCTCACCGCGACGGTGCTCACCAATTGTTGGAGCGCGGTCTCGTGCCGGCAGTACCGCTCAAAATCCTCCAGCATCAGCCCGTGCGGCTGAAGCAGGTCCTTTTCAAAGCTGGCGGGCGGATAATTGCCGATGCGGTCGTGGGCCACCGCGGCGACCGCTTTTTCGCTCACGTGCACCTCCATCTCCGTGAGCTTGCGGAGCAAGAACAGACGCATAATAACATACCGCTTGAAGTCCTCTTGTTCGGTCACTTCGTTGCCCGGCCAGGCGCCATTGCGCATGAAATGGCCCAACAGCGTCTCCTTCCGGATGTTTTGGTATTCCTCATCCTGCGGAATCGGCTCCCCGCCGATCGTGACCGGATGTCCGTTCATCTCCACCAGCAGCGGCTTGTTGCCGAAGATGCGAAATTTGAATTTGGTATCCGGGGAAAAGTATAAAACAAAACTAACCACCGTCCCCGCGATGATGATCGCCCAGAGCCAGGTTTGATGCTTGCGAAAAGTGCCGAACATAACTGGTAGCGTAATTTAAGAGGCCGCACCCTAACGGGCTTCCCGCGCGCCGGTCAAACGCAAAAAATGGGACCCGAGCGTCATCAAGGGTGGGCCTCAACATTTTTCCTCCGATTAAGCGAACATAGGCGAACATAAGCGAACATAAGCGAAGATTTCCCCATTCGACCACCCCGCTCACTGCCCTTGCTTTTTTTGTCATATATGACATATGTGGCGGAAGGCGCACGAGTGGCACGAGTGGCACGAGTGGCACGATTCCCGGCTGAACTGAAGGCCCGCTGACGCAGCCCGGACCCTCCCCAATTCGCAACCGCGCCTGGCCCCGCGCCGCGCCAGCACTCGGCCTTCTTCCTTCCTCCACGCCCCCAGTGGCCGCCCGCCGCGCGCGCGCCTTTGGGGCTTCCCAGTGCTTGCCATAGGCCTTTCCGCGTTTCTGAGTTTCGGCTGTCCGGATTGGCCGCCCGCCGCGCCCGCATTTGCATGGTTTCCATTGCGCCGCGATGGATAACATAACCCGTTGGGAATGTCAACCAATTTCGTGAGGGACGACTGGCGGAACCGCCTAAGCCCCTCCGGCCCAGCCCTTAACGAAGGAAACGAAGTAATTCCGACCCATGATTTTGTGCGTCCGGACACCACCCCCCAATCAGCCGGAAAACCCAGGCTCATAGGGGAGTCAGGGCTGCATCCAGCTCTTCATCCTCTCCCCGCGAGGAACGAGCGGGGAGAGGACCGAGGAGAGGGGAAACCAATAAAAACGCACCGCCTCTCCCCGGCCCGCTCCTCCATGCGATGGCGGAGAGGGAGAAATCCAGGAGCTTGATGCAGCCCTGACGCGGCCTACAACCAGCCCCGCCCAGTTGATGTAGGCCGTGTGCCCCCACACGGCGCGGCTCCAGCGGGGCGAAATCGTTGTCGGTTGGCAAACCGCAATCATTTCAAAGCTCCGTCCGGAGCCATTGGCACTTGGAGCCGGTTGGAAAACTCCGAGGGGTCCTGCGGCGAGCGATTTTGGCACGGCCAAGGCGCAGTGGCCGCGCGCAGCGCCCCCGGTCAAATTTCTCACAGTGAGAAATTTGATAACTCGTTCGCCCAGAAGGAGTTATGACTGTGTCTCAGCTAACTCTTTACAATGCCTCCAGGCCCTCCACGGCTCGGCGCCAGCCGTGCCCCTCCGAATTGTGACCGTTCGTAGGACCCGTCCGGAGGACCTGCCATCGAATTAAACATTGAAACGCCGCGCGTCGGTCGCCCTCTCCCTGCGAGGAACGAGCGGGAGAGGGATGGGGAGAGGGAAAATCCAATAAAAACGCGACTCCTCTCCCCGGCCTGCTCCTCCGCCGCCGCCGGAAGAGAGGGACCGGCAATCCGCCCCCGAACGGTCGCATCTCCTGCGGCCTCCCGGGGTACTCATCCCTTTCTGCCGCGAAGCTACTCCCAGTAGTCTCGCCCCGAATGCCCAGCGCCGTAGGGCAGGCGTCCCCGCCTGCCGGTTCGAGCGGCTTCCAGCCGCGCGTTGGTGTTCGATCGCCTCGTGCTTTCAGAAACTTGGGGCAGGATGCCCCGGGAACCGGCAGGCTGGAAGCCCGCCCTACCTCCCGGGCCCCTCATCGTCTCCGCTTCGGAACCGCCCGCCGGCCGCCAAATTTCTCACAGTGAGAAATTTGATAACTCCCACGCCCAGAAGGAGTTATGACTGTGTCTCAGCTAACTCTTTACAATGCGCCCATCCCTCTCCCTGACCGCCCCCAGCTCCGTCAGGAGCGCCATCCTTGTAGAAACCAAAACCAACGAAGCTCAAGCCCCGTAGTGGGCGGTCTGTTCAAAAAGTAGCAGCCGACGTGAGGAGGCTCTCATATCGCTTCTGTTTCCGAGGAAATTTGAGCCTCGTTACCTCGGCTGCTACGGGGAGTGGCGT
>WNGK01001051.1_pt1 | contig 29502 bp, 21 predicted proteins | sample 5400601 | NCBI WGS metagenome assembly WNGK01 (sample SAMN13153376, study PRJNA577476) | soil metagenome | isolation source: 60 cm soil or saprolite under Garry oak tree replicate 1 | place: USA:California | collected 2016-06-15 | reverse complement strand
AGATGGAGCTAGCGGTACGGATCTTCGAAACCGTGGGCCGCACCGTGGTAGTCGACGAGAAGCACATGGACGCGGTGACGGGCTTGTCGGCGTCGGGACCGGCTTACATTTACATCATCATTGAAGCGCTTGCTGAGGCCGGCGTGAAGGTGGGCTTGCCGCGCGACACGGCGACGCAGCTTGCCGCTCAGACAGTGTTTGGCGCGGGCAAGATGGTGCTGGAGACCGGGTATCATCCGGCGCTGCTGAAGGACGCCGTGACCACGCCGGCAGGATGCACGATTGATGGCATCCTTGAACTGGAAGAGGGTGGGTTGCGCGTGACGCTGATCAAAGCGGTGATGCGCGCGACACAGCGGGCCAAGGAGTTGGCTGCGGGTTAGCCCCGCAACTGCGCAAGCACGGAGTCAAGGCCGACAGCCCAAGCCGGCAGGCGCACGCCAAAACGTGCGGCTAACTTTTCGTTCGACAGGACGGAGTTGCGCGGCCGTGTGGCCGGCGTGGGGTAATCCTTCGACTCGATCGGAATAACTTCGGGCACGCGACCTCCGGTCAGCGATCCGGCTTGCTCAAAGATGGCGCGCGCAAACCCCGCCCAGGTCGTGGAGCCGAAGCACGTCATGTGGTAGAGGCCTGCCCAGTCTTCGATGTTGCCAAGGGAGCCGCTCACAATACCATCAACAATTGTACGGGTGGCGTCGGCGATGGCGATGGACGTTGTGGGAGCGCCGACCTGGTCGTTGACGATGGTGAGCCGATCGCGTTCTCGGCCCAGGCGGAGCATGGTGAGCAGGAAGTTTTTCCCGTGCGGACCGTAGACCCAACTGGTCCGGAAAATAAGGTACTTGCCCCCAACCGCAGCGATGGCCTGTTCGCCGGCGAGCTTGCTGGCGCCATAAACATTGAGCGGATTGGGCTGGTCGGTTTCACTCCAAGGGACTTCTCTCGAGCCATCGAAGACGTAGTCGGTGGAGTAGTGGACAAAGAGTGCGTCGCGATTGCGGGCCTCCTCGGCCAGGACACGCGGAGCATACGCGTTGATGGCCATAGCGGCGTCGCGTTCGCTTTCGGCGCGGTCGACGGCCGTGTAGGCTGCGGCGTTGAGGATGACGTCCGGCGCGACGGTGCGTACGAGATTGCGGAGTTGCTCAGGGTCGACGAGGTCGGCCTGGTGGCGATCACAGGCGATGACCTCGCCGCCGACCGCAAAGCTGCGCTGCAGCTCGCGTCCCACCTGGCCGGTCGCGCCAACGATGAGGATGCGCGGTAATGCACTCACGCAAAGACCTCTGCGGTGCGAAGGGTGGCACCGTTGCGATCCTTTTCAGCGAGGATTGCGTCCTGGGGAGCGATAGGCCAGGAGATGGCGATGTCGGCATCGTTCCACAGGAGGGTGCGCTCTCCGGCGGGGCAGTAATAGTCGGTGACCTTATAGGCGAGGCCCACATCGTCAGTCAGCGCGGCGAAGCCATGGCCGAATCCGACCGGGATGTAAAGCGTGAGAGCATTCTCGGCAGAGAGCTCGACGGCGACGTGCCGGCCGAAGTTCGGCGAGCTGCGGCGCAGATCGACGGCAACGTCCAGAACGGCACCGTGTGTGACGCGGATCAGTTTGGCCTGCGGTTGAATTACCTGGTAGTGGATGCCGCGCACCACGTTGCGCTTGGACACGGAACAATTGTCCTGGACCCAGTTGGAGGGCAGACCCGCATCTTCAAAGGCTTTCTGATTCCATGCCTCCCAGAAGGCGCCGCGGTTGTCTCGGAAGATCCTCGGAGTGATGAGCAGAACTTCGGGCAATGTCGTTTGCTCAACGTTCATCGGTCCAATCCATCAGCCGGGAGATACGGCTCGTTGCAGATGGCGAGCAGATACTGACCGTACCCGCTTTTGCGGATGGGCTCGGCAAGGCGTTCAACCTGTTGCGATGAAATGTATCCCATCCTGTATGCGATCTCCTCGGGGCAGGCGATCTTGAGGCCCTGGCGTTGCTGAATGGTCTGGACGAACATGCCGGCTTCGAACAAGGATTCATGTGTCCCGGTATCGAGCCAGGCCATGCCCCGGCTCATGACCTGCACTTTGAGCTTTCCAGATTGCAGGTAGAGCCGGTTGAGATCGGTGATTTCGAGCTCGCCGCGCGGTGAAGGCTTGAGCGATTCTGCCAGTTGGACGACGTCGTTATCGTAGAAGTAGAGGCCAGTAACGGCAAAGTGCGACTTGGGCGCCGCCGGCTTTTCTTCAATACTGATGGCGCGGCCCCCGGCATCGAACTCAACGACCCCGTACCGCTCCGGATCGTTCACTCGATACGCGAAGACGACAGCCCCATGCTCGAGGGCAGCGGCCCGCTGCAGGTGCAGCGAGAACGATTGGCCGTAGAAGATGTTGTCGCCGAGCACGAGCGAACACGCGTCGTCTGCAATGAAGTCGCGCCCGATGAGGAACGCCTGGGCGAGCCCATCAGGGCTTGGCTGAATGGCGTAACTCAGATTCAGGCCCCACTGACTTCCGTCGCCGAGCAGTTCGGAAAAGCGGCTAGTGTCCTGCGGGGTTGAGATGATGAGGACGTCGCGAATGCCCGCCAGCATGAGCGTGCTGAGCGGGTAATAGATCATCGGCTTGTCGTAAACCGGCAGCAGTTGCTTGGAGACGACGTGTGTGACGGGATAGAGTCGCGTCCCCGATCCGCCGGCCAGGATGATCCCCTTCATTGCGCCACCCTTTCGTCGTAGTTGCGACGGATCCAATCGCGATAGGCGCCGGTGCGCACGTTTTCGACCCAGTCCGCATGTTCGAGGTACCAAGCGACGGTTTGACGCAAGCCGTCTTCGAATCGGACCTTTGGCTGCCAACCCAGTTCGCGGAGAATCTTGGACGCGTCGATGGCGTAGCGCCGGTCGTGACCGGGGCGGTCTGGCACAAACTTGATCAGCTTCTCACGAGCACCGAGAGCGGCATTGGGACGGAGCTCATCGACCAGGCTGCAGATGGTCTTGACGACATCGAGGTTCGCTCGCTCGCTGTTGCCCCCGATGTTGTAGGTCTCACCGGGACGGCCATGTTCAAGCACGGTGCGGATGGCCGAGCAATGATCGCCGACGAACAACCAGTCGCGCACATTACCGCCGTCGCCATAAACCGGAAGCGGCTTGCCTTCAAAAGCGTTGAGGATCACGAGAGGAATCAGCTTCTCGGGAAACTGGAACGGCCCGTAGTTATTGGAACAGTTCGTAGTGAGTACCGGCAACCCGTAGGTGTGGAAATAGGCGCGCACCAGGTGATCGGATGCCGCCTTGGAGGCAGCGTACGGACTGTTGGGAGCGTAGGGAGTGGTTTCAGAGAACGCCGGATCCTCGGGCCTGAGCGAACCGTATACTTCGTCTGTCGAGACATGGAGAAAACGGAATGCGCGACGCTCCTCTTCAGGCAGTTCGGACCAGTAACGCCTGGCCTGCTCGACAAGCGTGAATGTGCCGTTCACGTTGGTGCGCACAAAAGCGTCGGGCGCGGCGATGGAACGGTCGACGTGACTTTCAGCGGCAAAATGCACAATGGCCTGAGGGCGATGCTCGCGCAGTAACTCAGCTACCAGCGTGGAGTCGCAGATGTCGCCACGGACCAGGGTGTGCTGCGGGTTGCCTAAGAGCGTAGCGAGATTTTCAGGATTGCCGGCGTACGTTTGCAGATCGAGGTTAATCGCGCTTCCCTCGCCTTGAAGCCACTGCAACACGAAATTTGACCCGATGAATCCCGCGCCGCCAGTGACCAATATCTTTTTAGAAGTGTTCATAAGGGGGCGTAATAATCCTCGTTTCTTTCAATCATATAGCGACCAAATCGGCGGCACTATCGGTGTAGCACGATATCCTATGTAATGTTCTCCAGCTTGCCAGGGGAACACACCGCGGGGTTCGATCACCGGGGTTGAACTCTGAGGTTTTGCGGGCCCAGTTGGCGCGATGCGGGTTCTCTTCCGGGATCATCGCCTCAACCCGCGGGGGCGGACTGCAAGCGAAGGGGAGTATTGAAATTGTTCGATATTCATTACCACCTGCTTTTTGGCGTCGATGATGGACCTAAGACCCTGGACGAATCTCTGGCCCTCGCCGAGGCCTCCATTAAAGAAGGCGTAACTCACATAGTTGCAACTCCGCATTCGAATCATGAGTTCGTATTCGATCCGAAGATTAACCGCGAGAAAATAGCTGAATTAGATGCTCATCTGAAGGGAAGATTGACGCTCGGCCTGGGGTGCGATTTTCACCTCTCGTACGAGAACCTTGAGGACGTCGGCCGGAATCGCGGCAAGTACACCATCAACGGAAAGCAATATTTGCTGGTGGAGTTTGCGAACTCCTCTATTCCAGCGACGGCCACCGACATACTTTACGGGCTGCAGTTGACGGGGGTGATTCCGATTATCACCCATCCGGAGCGCAATCCAATCCTGGTCCAAAACCCGCGGCGGCTGACGGAGTGGATACGCGGGGGATGCCTGGTGCAGGTGACGGCGGCTTCGCTCACCGAGAGGTTTGGCCGTCGCGCCAAGGCGATGGGCTTTGACTTGATTCGAAAGAACTGGGTGCACTTCATTGCGAGCGATGCGCACAGCGTCGCCGGCCGGCCACCGGCAATGGGCGAGGCGTATCGCGTGCTGACCAACGAGTTTGGACGGGAAACTGCCGATCGGCTTTGTACCCTCAACCCGGGCGCAGCATTTCATGGAGAGCCGCTCGGACCCCAACCCGAACCGTTGGATATCTACGAGCAGACACCGCCGGTGCGGCGTGGATTTCTGAAGGGAATCTTTGGGAGATGACGAGGCCCGGGATGGGTTCCAGGCCTCGCACTTGTCTACCACTTACGTGAACGCGACCGAGCTTCAGCGTCACCCGAGGGTGCCGTGCGCGTGGTCACGCGAGTCTTCTGCAATACGGATACGGCGCCCAATCAAGCGCTTGGGCCATCGATGAGCCAGCGATTCTAGTGAGACGCCTGAAACCCGCGCGTGAAGCCTCTTCCAGTCTTCAGTACCGGCTCATCGCCGGATGAATCTTGTAAGTGACTCCAACTCCGAAGCCGCTCGGCGTGATACCGTGCTTTCCAAGTTTGCCGGCAAATCCGGGCCATAACTGGTACTCGTATTCGTACCTGATGTTCAGGTTGTGCGTTATGCGCTGCTCGACGTGCGCGCTGGGCGAGTATATGAAGTAATTGCCTTGACCTGGTGAATAGCCCTTTGGAAGCGTGATGGACCCGAGACCGACCAGGACATTGGCATAAGCAGCAAAGCTGCGGCGGCCTATTAGTCGATAGGAAGGGCCAGCAATGTAGGAGTACTCCTTCATTCCGCTCAGCAAACCTCCGCGCGAGTTGAAGAAGCGCGCGTCAGCTTCTATGCCTAATTGCTTCCAGACCGAATTCATTCCGGCATATGCCGCTACGCCGAACAGTTGGCGATCCCAACAACTGAATGGTGAGCTTTTCGCGCAACCCCAATCGGGATTTACGGTTGAGGGTTCTCCGCCGACGTAGAGCGACCGTGCCGACCAAGCGGCGGGTGAGCTCTGTGCAGCGAGGACACTGACGAGGGCAGACAGAAGTACAACGAGGAGAAGAGTCTTTTTGACCGCCATAATGCTCCAACGAAAATAAGCTGCGCTGATTTATTCCCAGATTTCCATGCGCCCGCCAAGCAGTCTCGTCAGTCCGTACAGGCACCGATGAGATTTCACTGTGCCCGTTGACACAACCGGAACGGAACGCATCAATCGATGCCCAACAATCCCGATCCGCCCAAAATGGCGATTAGTGTCGAACGGAATAATGCAGGAGCCCAGTTACTTGGATGGCAAACATACTAACCGATGCGCAACACAGCGAGGAACAAGAAAAACAAGGGCCGTCATCTCACGAGAGCTTTGCGGTTTGATTTACAGATGAGGGGACACAAATCCCGCAGGCATCGGCAATCGCGCCCAACTTCCGTGTAGACAGTATCGAGATGCACGGGCATCACTCAAACTGCCTCTACCAACCTCCCAAACTCACTAAGGGGCCAGCTTTTTAGACTATAGAAAAAGCTAATAAAGAATCATAACCCGAATTCGCCTGAAATTTGCGCCTCGTCAAGCAATTCCTATCAAAAATGTGCTGATTTTTTTGAAAGAGATCGCGAGAGGTTGAGGACCCGGGCCCGTTTGTGGCGAATCCTCCGCGAAGATCGCGGCCCGAATCACTCCCTGCCCGGTGCGGATGGCTTCATCGTGCGCGTGCCAACGAAGCGGGCCGGAGTGCCAACGTAGATGAGGCCCGGCGGAACGTCGCTGAAGACAGAGCTTCGCGCGCCCACCACGGCGCCATTCCCGATCAACACTCCCGGAGCGACAAACACGTCCGTGGCCACCCAGGCTTCCGACTCGATCACGATCTTCTTCGCGTAGATGTCGAATGTGGGGCTGGCATAGTCGTGAGATCCGGTGCAAATGTAGGAGCGCTGCGAAATCACGACGCTGTCTCCGATCTCGATTTCGCCGAGGGTATAGAGAACCACCTCGTCTCCAATGTGGCAATGGTCGCCAATCTTGAGCTTCCAGGGATAGGTGACCCTAACCGAGGGTCGGAGGAACACCCCCTTGCCGATCCTGGCTCCGAACAGCCTCAACAACCATCTTCGCCAGCGGAAACAGACCTGCGGCGACAATCCGAACAGGGTTGACTGAACGATCCACCACAACTGTGTGTAGATCGCCGAGCGTCCCCGGAATCCCGGTGGGACCCGGAATTCTTCCATACGCTGATAGCGGCGTTCAGTGGTCGAATCGGTTGAGATCGCCATGCGACGGTCGCGCAAACCCTTCAGTGAAATTGAAGACACAGCCGGAATGGTACCGGCCAGAGATCCAGGAGGTCTTGGCTCGATCGAAGCGTGAACCGGAAATCAATTTTCGTGGTAGTTGAACACGGTGTAGCCGTGCTTGCTGACCAACGCGTCCCTCTCGGCCGAAATCAGATCGGCTGAAACCATTTCTTCTACCAGATCACGGAATTTTGTGCGCGGCTCCCATCCGAGATCAGCCTTGGCCTTTGCCGGGTTTCCGAGAAGAGAATCCACCTCAGTCGGACGATAGTAGCGAGGATCCACGGCAACAATTTGCTTGCCGAGCTGGTCGTACCCCTTCTCATCCTCACCGGAACCTTCCCATCGGACTTGCATGCCGAGGAAGCTCGCCGCCAACTCCACGAACTCGCGAACGCTGTGCTGCTCCCCGGTGGCGATCACGTAATCCTTGGGAGCCGCCTGCTGGAGCATCAGCCATTGCATCTCCACGTAATCGCGGGCGTGTCCCCAGTCGCGGAGAGCGTCCATATTGCCCAGGTAAAGCTTGTTCTGCAATCCGACCTTGATACGTGCAAGGGCCCGCGTGATCTTGCGGGTTACAAAAGTCTCGCCCCGCAGTGGAGACTCATGGTTGAACAGAATGCCGTTGCAGGCGTAAATGCCGTAGGCCTCACGGTAGTTCACCGTAATCCAGTACGCGTAGAGTTTTGCCACGGCATAGGGAGATCGGGGATAAAACGGAGTCCTTTCGGACTGCGGAACTTCTTGCACTAGACCGTACAGTTCCGATGTGGATGCCTGATAGAAGCGCGTCACCTTTTCCATGCCGGTGATCCGGATCGCCTCCAGAAGGCGGAGGGTGCCGAGCGCGTCAGAATTTGCGGTGTACTCCGGCTCCTCAAAGGACACCTTGACATGACTCTGCGCGGCAAGATTGTAGATCTCGTCCGGTTGTACCTTCTGGACAATCTGAATCAGTCCACTGGAGTCGGTCAGATCGCCATAGTGAAGCACCAGACGCGGCGCATTCTCGTGCGGATCCTGGTAGAGGTGATCAATACGGTTGGTATTGAAAAGGGAGGTGCGGCGCTTGATCCCGTGCACCTGATAGCCCTTGCCCATCAGCAGTTCGGCTAGATAGGCGCCATCTTGTCCTGTTACGCCAGTGATCAGAGCTTTCTTCAAGGTTTCACGTTTCCTGAGTTGCATCGCATGGATTGATTAAAGGTCGAAGACTCAGACTTGCGGAATAAGGACTTCGATACGTTTATGAATTGGCCGACTTTCTTGATCCTACCATTCGCAAATACTCTGCACCAGCACCAGGTCCGGAGTGACAGGTGCTCGCGGACATATGCAAAAAAGCCGGCCGGCGAACCGGCCAGCCTCAGGAGTTGCGGAGAAAGATTTGGCTTGCCGGGCTATCGACCCCATGGGAGTCGATAGCCTGGCGAAAGAGCTTACTTCCCGGCGTGCTTTCTCATGGTCGCGTGTTTTCCATGGGGATGGTGCCTCATCGGAAGCGGTTTGCGAACCTGGGGCTTCACCGCCGATTCATCTACCGGCGAAGTTCCCTGTACATCCGAGCCGAAGGTCGCCCCGGCAGGCACCAGGTAGTTCTCCACCTTCTGATCATCGCCGGTGCCAGTGGCCACGGTAATCCGCGAAGGATCGATGCCCTTGTCGGTCACCAGGTATTCCTTGGTGTTCACCGCACGCTGAGCGGCTGTATTCTCCACTTCCTTCGCGTGCTTGCGGTGCGCATTCATCTTCTCCGCCTTCTCTTGCGCAGCCTTCTCCTTGGCATTCGATTCGCCAACGATTACGGCCTTGGCGTCGGTCTGCTTCTGCAGGTCGAGTGCAACCTCATCGAGGCATGCCTTGGCTTCGTTGTCGACACGCGTCGGGCGCTTCTTGTCGGTGGTGAAGCTGATGGAGCACAGCGCCTGCGTGTGCGGCTGGGGCGGCGGCGGCGGAGCTTCGATGGTCAATGATGTGTTCGACGAGGCGGCGTGGCCCTTGTCGTCCGCAACATTGCCTGTAATGGTGATCGGGCCGGTTGGAGCCCCGGTTGAAGAGAAGGTAGCCGTGTTGCCGGTTCCGCTCACCGATCCGGCAGAAGCGTTGTAGGTGTACGTCAACGGACGGTTCTGCGGGCTCATGCCCTGGCAGGTGATGGTCGAAGTATCACCCGGCTTAATGGTGGTTGGGCTAACCGAGCAGCTGATGGTCGGCGGCTCGAACTCCTTGACCGTGAACGTGGTCGAGCCTTCGGCGGCCGTTTCCCACGGCTTCAGGCCTTCCTTGCCCGGCTTGCCTTCCTTGGCGTCGCACTTCACGGTGTGCGCCCCCGGAGACAGAGCGGACGTGTCGACCGAAGCGTTGGCGCCGTTGCCCTTCACGCCGTCACCCGACCAGCTGTAAACCACGTTCAGCTTGGGATCCTGCGAGCCCACCGTTGCGGTCAGGTTGACCGGGTCGCCAGGGAATACCGAGGTGGGATTCGCCGAGCAGGCCACCGTAAGCTGCGGCGGAGGGGCGATGCTGCCAATGTGGTACACAAGCCCTGCGCTGAGACGCGCCGCCTTGATGTTGGCGCGGCCGCCATAGACTCCCGGGCCCCAATTCGCATGCATGTACTGATAGTCAGCCTGGAACAAACGAATGGCCAGATGATGATTGAAAAACGGCGTCTCGAAATCCATGCCGCCGCCTGCGGTCAACGACGGTCCCCACGTATAGGGCTCATGGTCGGGGCCGCCGATGTACGAGCCGCCCACCAGGCCATGAACGAACGGGGTGATCTCTTCGGTCGGGAACCGGAAGATGAGGCCTGTCTGTATGGTTGTTATACCGCTGTTGCTGCCGGACGCATTCTTCGTCACGTCGTGCGAACTACCCTCAAGCTGCGCGCCCACATATTTGTTGAAATATCGCGCGCCGCTCAGGATGAAGCCCGCGTCGGCCGCCTTGTAGCTCTCAGGAAGAATAACTACACCAGGCACCGGCTGCCGAACCTGGACCGTGGCCTTCGGGGCCAGGTAGCTATACCCGGCAAAGATGTCCCAACGGGACGGAGAATCCGCCGAAAGTGTTGGCTTCGCCGCAGGCTTCGCTGTGTCTTGTGCAGCAAGTGACAAGGGCAGCAGCATCACGAACGAAAGTAGTCGGCCTGCAATTTTTGATACGTGAGAGTGCATGTTATTTCCTTCCCGTTGACAGCTTTCAATCAGGGACTGCTGTTACTCAAGCGAGGGCGAGTTGATCCGAATGTATGAAGAGGGCCTCCCGCTTAATTGGGGAGCAACTTGATGACAAATTACCACGTATCGCCTATAAATCTACCAATTTCTTCATTCGACACCAGATAGAGGTATTGACACCGCTGGTGCCTCCTCCGCCGGCGGCTATGAGTTATATAGACTTTCATTCACAGCCAGTGAATATCCGCGTCGTCCCGACACCCGACTCTTCACGAGTCAACTATGCCATAGCAGGAAGTTGCTGCAGGTCGCGTCGGATCCCAGCAGGACGCGCGCGTCGCAAAGTAATTTCATTGCGCAACGGACGTGGAGAACGGTTAGACTGCTGAAAGAACCAAATCTTCCCGCTCTGTTAAAAGTTCAGAATGACGAAACCGCTCAGAGCACAGCGCTCAATGGTTCCTTGACTTTGATCATTGCATCATCTATTCAGAATCCAGTCTTTGCGGGCAAGCGATCGCACGAAGCCAGTAATTCGGAGGGCCCCCAAATGGACCCCGCAGGCGACGGATTCAACGATTATTAAAAATTCAAAAAGCTAAAACTGGGGGACGGATGACTGACATTCCTGCCGGAGGATCCTTCCGCTGGAGCCGCGCGATACTCGTATTGATCTCACTCGGCGCCGCAATCTGCAATGGGAATCACGCAAATGCGCAAAGTGCCGACAATCCGATTCCCACGGAACTTGCGGAGGCGGCATTGCTGCCCCACGCGACACCAATGCCCGCGATGGGAATAATCGCGCCAGAGGCGGATCGGAGCTCGACACCAGAACTTCCGGATGCACCGAATCGCGCCGACTATCGGATAGGTGCCGCATCCGAATCGAATCCTATTGGATTTGAGGGATTTGGGCGGGCCGATACGTATGGGTCTGTGATGAGCACGCGGAAGCCTGGTTACGTGAGTCTGGATCAATGCCCCGACGACCTGACTCATGCCCGGTCCTGCCGGGTCCACTGGCATCAGCTTCTCATTTCTACTGCTGCATTCAACGCGCTTCAGAATGTTGGCAATCTGTATACGGGCTACTGGTATCGCTGGGAAACTTCGCATGGCGTGTGGTTCCAGCGCTGGATAAATAGTGCTGCGGGATGGCGTTGGAATGTCTGGAACGATCAGAATCCGTTCCTTGATGATTACGTCGGACACCCCTTGATGGGCGGCATCACGAATTATTTGTGGATCCAGAATGATCCCAAAGGCATGACAGTTGAGTTTGGGAATACGCACGAATACTGGAACAGCCGGCTGCGTGCCTTTGCGTTCTCGGCTGCATACAGTTTCCAGTGGAAGCTGGGCCCGTTTGGAGAAGCAGGGATTGGACATAATGGCGATCACCTGGTTCCGTTGAATGGAGTGCCGGCTTACAAGGAGACTAATGAAACCGGCTGGGTGGAGTTGGTAACAACGCCGGTAGGCGGACTCCTTTGGACAATGGCCGAAGACGCACTGGACAAGCATGTCGTACGCAAGATTGAAGAGAAACCGAGGGGGCCATTGCCTCTGGTCGTTCTCAGCTTCCTGACTCCTGCTCGCTCCACTGCGAACATCTTCCGGTTCCGTCCACCGTGGTATAGGGACGACAGGCGCGTTACGACGAACTCATTCTGGAGCGAACCAGGCGGAGAGAACGATGAGGCTGGTGAGGCTGGCAGAGACCCTGCGCGCGGCGAGGCCATGGTATCTGCGACCAAGCGAACAGGCGAGGCGCTTCCAGAGTGGCCGCATTATGGTGGGACGCAGGAGTTTGGCGCCTGGTGGGGATTCTCTCCGACATCGACTCACATCTGGGGATACGCCAAAGATGTCAAGTACATGCCAATTGAGGTGAGCTACTCTTACCTGCTCATTCCTGGTTCGAAGTGGAACTTCCGCTATTCTCCAGAAATCACCGCGCTGGCAATGTTGGATGAACCCAATCCGGCCGCGAAGAATCGCTACACGCAGCGCAAACGCACCTACGGAAGCGGCGTGAGCCCCGTCGGCTTCCGCGCCTCGTTCTTCCCGGAAAGCCGCGTGCAGCCGTTTCTCTCGACAGACGGCGGGTTCATCTACTTTGACGACCGCGTGTTGTCGCCGCAGGGCTCGCAGTTCATGTACACGATTGATTATGGCGGGGGAATTCAGATCTTCAGAAAGGCGCGACAAGCGATCTCAATCGGATATCGCTATCAGCACCTCTCCAATGCCAACATCAGTCATCACAATCCGGGGATGGACGCGAACACTTTTTACGTAGCGGTGTCGCGATTCCGAACCAAGCATTATCGCTGAGTGAGGCACCGCCCCGGCGGATGATTCGAAGCGTTATAGAAGTTTCGGAATTGGCGTAGACCGAAAGCACACGGCAAAGTGTCGATTTCATCAAGAAAACGGCGCCTCTCGATGCTCTCAAAAAGTCCACGGAAATTCCGAAACTGCTCTAGACCAGTGAACTCTCCGCCGCCGCGGCAAATCCGAGCGATATGACCTTCATCGGTGCACTGTCCGGCGCTGTGCCGTCAACGGGCAACTCCCACCGCGTCAGGCCCGCTTCCTCTTCGAGAACTTTCGTGAAGCCCAGCTTTGCATAGTGATCGACGACCAGCTTGTTGCGATCCGTTGGCCGATACGTTCCCACGAGCTTCTCAATGCGGGCAGCGCGCGCATTCTCGAGGATCTCGCGCAGCACCATGTGTTCCACTTTGCGGCCGAGCACACGACAGCTCATGAGCCAGGTATCGATTTCCCAGGTTGCCGTTTCACCCGGTCGGCAAATGATTACGGAGATCATGCCGTTGTCGCCGAAGATATCCGCGAGGCGCACTTGCAGCGTGAAGACTGAAGAATCGTCTTCTGCTTCCAGCACTTCAGGATCGGTATAGCGGCGCGTGGTGAGGTTGTACTGATTCGACTTATTGATCAGTTGGACGATGCGTGCCCTGCCGGTGGCGTCGAATGGCTGGAAGGTGATGGTCATGTCAAGCGATGCGAGGTATGCATCGACGCCGCCCACCTGCTTTTGCAGATTGGCGCGCTTCGCGTTGTCCTGGTAGAACCCTGCCCGCTTGAGATCCTCTGTCGCAAAGGCGATCGCCTCAAAGTAACCCGCGGCTGCGAGCGTGCGCGCGTAATAAGCGGGCTCTTCAGGCAGTTCAGGAACGCTTACCTGCGGAAGCAGTTGGCGAACAAGCCCCCGCTCCACGGGATTGTCATCGAGAAAGACCATGGAATCCAGACCGAGCGACAGCTCTTCGGCAATGGCCTGGATGTTGGTGGCTTTGTCGTTCCAATTAGCCTGAAACACAGCGATGTGGTTCAACTTGAGGAGCATCTCGGGATGCTTTTCGAACGGCTCACGAGCAACCTCATCGGTATTCTTGGAAGACACAGCGATCACAATGCCGCGCTCACGCAGATCGAGGGCGAGTCGCTGTACCGCAAGATGGGCTTCGCCGCGAGCATCGCCCTGGGCGACTTGGATTCCATCCAAACCATCGTCCCCGATGACGCCGCCCCACACCGTGTTGTCCAGATCGAGGATCAGTACCTTCTTGCTCTTGCCGCGAAGCGCCGCGACTGCGCGCGCCACGTGATCGGCATACAAGGGAATGAGTTCGTCGGAGAACGAAAACTTGGCCATGTTCCAAAGCTGCGGATTGTGCCATTCCGCAAGGCCGACAGTCTCCGCAATGCCCGCCACATCCAACAGAACATCTCCGGAGCCGAGAACGAATTCCGCGAGTCTGAGATTGATTCGGTCGATGAGGCTTCGCAGCGTGCCGGGCAGCGCGCGGTCCAGGCTGCCAAACAACGATTCTGCCGGAGGAGCAAGCGTCTGGAAGATGCAGACTGCGTTTGAACCCGCCTTGATGCCATTACGAAGAGCCTGTAAATAGCCGATGACGCCTTCGATGGTGGCGGACGCAGCCTCTTCGTTGCCAAGGGATAGCTTCAGCGGCAACGCTCGATAATCCAAAGCAAACAGAACTGCATCGGGTTGAGCACTATTCACCTTGGAGTCCGGAATCAAGGCCTCCTGCGCCACCTGATCGTAGGCAGGCTGAATAACCTCGAGCGCCATGCCGTGTCGTGCGGCAGTTGCCACCAGCGCAGGCACGATCATATCGATGGTCGAATTACTGAGGACCGCGAGGCGAAACGGCACCAACGGATCGAGCGACTTGCCCTCTCCGCGCGCCTTGGCAATCGCCTTTGCTAACCTGGTGAGCTGGTTCAAGTCCAAGGCGGGCAATGCCAGGGCCTGCAGCTCGCGCCCGAGGGGAGCGGTCGAACTTCCCAAGGCTTTCAGCCTGCTGGAGAACTCCGCCGGCACACGGGGCAACCAATGCAATTCCGCATAGAGTTGATTCATGGGCAATTGACCATCCTGTTTCGTTTGAGTCAGTAATTTCCTGGCGCAGGGGATGAGGATTCTGATTTATATGTTTACGCCTGGGCTTTGATGAGATTCACCAGGTCACCCACATTCTTCAGCTTGCCGATCTCGGAAGTCGAAAACTTGGCTTTGAATGCCTTCTCGACGGTGAGGATGAGCCGAATATGGGTGAGGCTGTCCCAGCCATCAACGTCGGCGGCAGAAAGTGCCGGAGTCACTGTTATGGAATCGTCGTCAAAAACGTCCTGGAAGATCTCGGCGAGTCGAGCATAAATCTGCGGTTCATCCATGTAAGTCAACTCTCCTTTTTTATCCTACGAAATTATCTGCCGGGCCTGGTGCTTTTGAACAGAATACATTATCCGGATATTTGTTCTGTGACTCCGCCCAGACGATCGGGTCATCCATTTCAAATGCCGAAACGCCACCACTACGCGCTTCATGCGTCCCGGCTATCGCAAAACTCGACACATTCCGCATGGATTGAGATTCCATCGTCGAAGGACGTCACTCGAGCCTGTGTAGCTTTAATCGGGAAGACTGCCTTCCGGTGAACGCATTTTTGATGTGATCATCTCAAGCCCGCAGCTTCTCGTCTTGTAAAAAAACTATGTTGGAGTGATCAGGCCGAAGTTGACCAAGGCACGGCTACTGGTACACTAAGGGTGCGATCTTTTCTTACAGCCGGGATGCGAGCCGGATCCGATTGGGAATGAAGGCTCTTGCACTCATCCGCCAGTCATGCGATCTCAAGAAACCGTGTGTCGTCGGCGTTTCTTTGAGTTGGGAGACCCACTCAACTAAGTGAGCATGGCGAAGCCTTGTCGAAAATGGACAACCAGAGTGCTTCGCTAGAATTCACCCCAGGGATTCGCAGCCCGATGCCGGGTGAGGTACTTCTGAGAAGCCTTGCAATGGAATTAGCTTTCCCCTTTTATATGACTTCTTACGCCTTGCCATCTCTACATGCCTTCATTCAGTGCGAGGAGGCTTTGATATCGACGGTCTACGTTCCGAAATCGGGGTCATTCCGGATGCTCCGGCGAAACGGTGGAGATTCTTGAATATTCTTCACATTATTGGCAGCCTTTCACCTGACGGAGGCGGCCCACCGGAGGCAGTGCGTCAACTGGTCAAGGCGTATGTCGAGGTGGGGGTTGAAATCGAAGTGGTTTGCCTTGACGAGCCGGACTCGCCCTACCTGGCAGATGTGTCCTGCCGTGTTCATGCTCTGGGGCAGAGCCTTCTGGGGCGGTATGCCTTTTCGCCACGACTGTGGCGCTGGTTGCATGGAAATGTACACCGATTTGACGCCCTTGTGATAAACGGGATCTGGACGTTTCCCGGTGTGGCGACCCGTTCTGCCGCGCGCAAGACGAAAATCCCTTACGGGGTCTTTGTCCATGGTGCGCTAGATCCATGGTTTAATAAGACGTACCCTCTCAAGCATCTTAAGAAGAATTTTTATTGGCCGATCCAGCGTGCAGTGCTCCATGATGCAGAAGTTGTCTTCTTTACCACCGACGCCGAACGGGACCTCGCAATGCAGAGCTTCCGGAAGAGCGAGTGGAACAGTATGGTGGTGCCGTATGGGATTAACGATCCCGAAGACGCACATCCAAATCACGCAGAGCAGATCCAAGCGTTTTATGACGCCATGCCGCAACTTCGCGGGCGCCGCTTTCTGCTGTTCCTTGCGCGCATTCACGAGAAGAAGGGCTGTGACCTGCTGATTGAAGCCTTCGCCAAGGTGGCAGCCTTGGCTCCTGACGTTGACCTGGTGGTCGCCGGTCCCGACCAGGTGGGCTTGCAGTCCAAGTTGCAGCACTTGGCCGCCGAGCACGGCATTGGCAAAAGAGTACATTGGCCGGGCTTCCTTGGGGGCGACCTGAAATGGGGCGCAATGCGCGCCTGCGACGCGTTTGTGCTGCCCTCGCACCAGGAGAATTTTGGCATCGCGGTCGTGGAGGCGCTGGCAGTGGGGCGTCCCGTGCTTATCAGCAACCAGGTGAATATCTGGCAGGACATCGAGGCTGACAAAGTGGGCTTGGTGGATGAAGACACGCCTGAAGGCATCGAGCGACTTTTACTCCAGTGGTTCGATCTGCCGCGCCAAGAACGGAATGCCATGGCGGCTCGCGCGCGACCTAGTTTCGTGCGCCGTTATGGGATGTACCGGGCGGCGCAAGCCATCAGTCACCTATTTGCGGCGACGAAGGCGGAGGCAAAAACGGCTGCAGTTTGACAATCGTGCCGGGCTTCTCTTGGGTCACGAACCACAACATGCTTGCCGACAACCCAACCCAGTCGTGCTCGACACGGTGACTGATTCATGACCTCAGATCGAAACTCTATAGTCTTCTATCTGGCAACACGATTTGCACTGAGTAGCAAGTCTGCTTTTGCAGATCGCCCTAACATCATCATTGTTCCGTCCCTGCGTCGCTGCTTGGCAAAGTTACAGCCGATCGGGATTGCATCCAAGCCCGTTCGGGGCTGGCACAGTGACAGCAAGACGAACTCGTTTTACGCAAAACTCAGGAGTGTAAATGCCACTTGAGCCTCAATCTGAGCAGCAATCAGATAGAATAGCGATCAACCCAGCGATGATTGCGCCCCCGCCGGAGAGGCTCTCTCTCATGGACGTGTGGCGCGTTGTGGTGAAACAGCGCTTCATCATTCTTGCGGTCACCATCATCTCCTTCGCGGCTGCGACCGTCTACTCTTTTCGAACCAAATCGGTCTATGAAAGTTTTTCGCGCATCCAGATCAATCCTAAAAGTGTGCCCAAAGTAGGGTTGCAGGGATACGTTGAGGACCAAGAGCATGGCGGGCTCGATACCTCCGCGTTGCAGACTGAGCTCCTTATTCTGCAGAGCGACTCCATCTTGCTGCAGACGGCACAGAGTCTCAGCCTCCTCTCCAGGATGGGCCCGGATCATCCGGGAGGCAAAGTTCCCCAACCCAAGCCAACTGCAAATCTTACGCCATTTGAACGTCGTGGGCTGATCGGTTTTGTGAAGGGCGGATTGACTGTCAAGCTCGTGGGCGGAACGCAGATGGTGGATATTCGCTATCGCAACCACGACCCCAAACTTGCCACCGAGGTCGTGAATACGCTGGTGGATACCTATATCGATGAGGACCTGCGGTCGAAGTTCGACCGCACCATGCACGTGTCGGTTTGGCTGGAGAAGCAACTCGAGGACCTCAAGCAAGATGCGTCGGATGCCCAACTTCGCCTCGCAACCTTCCAGAAGCAGCACAATATCGTGGGAACCGACGAGAATTCGAATCTTACGATGCAAAACCTCGGGCAGATCAGCTCAGATCTCGAAGCTGCCGAGGCAGAGCGGATCATGAAGGAATCGCGGATGCGGGAATTCGCTTCGCAAGATGCGGACCTGGTGGCCCTGACCGGCGACAACCAACAACTTTTGGCCCTCCGCACCCAACTCACCGACTTGCAGACGCAACGTGCGCAGCTCGGACTGGAAGTAGGACAGCGCAACCCGAAGATGTTGGCGATGAAGTCGCAAATCTCCAAGGTGCAGGCCAACATCGACAGCGAAGTTGCCCTGGCTCGTCGCCAGATTCAAAATGAGTATGAAGGTTCACTCCGCACAGAACAGATGCTGCGCCAGCGCCTTGATGCACAGAAGGAACAAGCCTTTCGTCTCAACGAAGACGTAGGGCAGTATGCCATTCTGCATCACGAAGCCGAACTAAATCGCGATCTTTACGACACGCTGCAGATGCGACTGAAAGAGGCCAGTGTCACGGCTGGGCTGTCAGCGACAAATATCACGGTTGTCGACCGAGCGCAGATACCATTTATTCCAGTGGCGCCGCGCAAGACTACGAGCATGCTGATGGGCTTGGTTGGCGGGTTCGTCGCTGGATTAGTTTTGGCCTTCATCATCGAATCCGTCGATGACAGGATGCGGACATCGGAAGAAGTCGAAAGCGCGTCAGGGCTGTCGTCCCTCGCCACCATCCCGCATATGGAGGACTCTCCGGGTAAGCGCAAACGCGAGGATCCGGGGCTAACCACCGCGACGCAGCTGGCACGACAGCTCACAGCTTTGCACAGCCCAAAATCGCTTGCCGGTGAAGCGTATCGCGGCCTGCGCAGTTCCCTGCTGCTCTCTTCCATTGACAAGCCGCCGCGCGTAATTGTCGTCACGAGTCCCTTCCCGGGCGAAGGCAAGACGACAACGGCAGTCAATTGTGCCATCGCCCTGGCACAGCGTGGGGAGCGAGTCCTCCTCGTCGACGCCGACCTTCGCCGAGGAACTTTGCATCAACTCTTCAATATGCATGACCGAACCTTTGGCTTGTCGACCGTCTTGTCGCGGCCTGCGGAACGCAAGGAGGTGCCGGCTCCGTTGCCGGAGTTGCCGATGTTGCACGTGCTTTCTACCGGTCCACGCCCTCCGAATCCAGCCGAAATGCTCTCTTCCCTGCGAATGGAAGAGCAGTTGCTCCAGTGGACGCGCGAATTTGACCGAATCGTTCTTGACACCGCACCTGTGCTTGCAGTCTCCGATACACAGGCGATCGCGGTGGGAGCGGATGCGGTAATCCTGGTTGTCCGCGGCGGGGTGACGCGGAAGCGAGCGATCCTGCGCGCTCGCGATCTATTGTGGCGCATCAATGCAAATATTGCCGGAGTTGTGGTGAACGATGTCGATATGCGACTTGAGAACTTCTATACCTACCGCTATGGCATGTACGGCTACCGTTACGGATATGGATATCCGTATGCCCAGCCCTATGCAACCACCTCCGATGAAACCGAGGAGAAGGGCAAGGGAGAGTAATATGGCCAGGACTATTACATGTGCAGCGGTAGTCGGACTGCTTCTTCTTACGCAGGTCGGCTCTGGTTATGCGCAGCAAGCTTCCACTTCCGGGCAGGAATCGGCGCCGTCGCTGAAGATTGGCTCCGGCGATTTGATTGAAATCACCGTATACGGCCAAACCGACCTCTCTGGCCGCTTTCGCGTAAATGAAAAAGGCGATGCCCTGGTTCCGCTGCTTGGCACAGTTCATGTGGCCGGAATGACAGCAGATGAAACCGCAATGGACCTCAATGAGCACTACATCCAGGCCGAGATTCTCAGTTCTGGCAAAGCGCACGTGACGGTCTTCATCGCCGAATACGCCACGCAAGGCATCATCGTGAATGGCGAAGTGAAGTCCCCTGGCCTCTATCCTGCGCTGGGTGTTCGCATGCTGAACGACGTGATGACTGCAGCCGGCGGAGTGTCACCTACCGCCAGTTCGAAGGTCATCATCACCCACAAGAACGCTTCGGAAAGCCCCCTCACGGTGGACTACGATCCTGAGGCCATGAAGCCGGTGGTTCCACAGATCCAGATCTTTCCCGGAGATACGATCACGGTTCCCCGAGCCGGCATCGTGTATGTGGCCGGCAACGTTACCCGGTCTGGAGGTTACGTCCTCGAGGGCCAACGCACGCTTACGGTAGAGAGTGTGATGGCACTCGCCGGGTGGGGTGGACACGCCGCGTCCCTGAACCATGCGCACCTCGTGCGAACCCTCGCGGATGGAAGCCGGGAAGATATTCAGCTCAGTATCAATCAGATCTTCAAGGGCAAGGCTCCGGACGTGGCGCTGAAGGATGGAGATGTTTTGTACATTCCTACAAGCAATAGCAAGCTTGCCACCCAGCAGGCTATTAACGCCGCTCTTGGTATCGGTACAAGTATCGTGATCTTCAGGGCTGCTCGATAGACGCTATGGATCTACCACCAGGCTTGTTCCCATTCCACCGCGCAGCTGTCTGATTGAGCCGGTGGCAAATTGAACTTCGGCCCAAGGATGCCATGTCCCCCGCAAACCCACTAATCATTCACGTGCTTCCGCAGCTCAAACCCGCGCGATGCGGCGTGAGTGATTTTGCGCTTGCGATTGCGCGGGAACTGGAGGCGGGATTTGCGATCGATTCTGCCTTCGCGGTGGTCAACTCAAGCGTTCAGTGCGATGTCCCTTACCCCCGCGTCTACCGGTCGCAATCGGATTTGCTTGATACGTGCATCTCCCTCAGCGATGAACGGCCAGCCACTCTTCTCATTCATCTCAGCGGCTACGGGTATTCGAGAGACGGAGCTCCCAGAGAACTCGCCGAAGCACTTTCAAAGGCAAGACAGAGCGGACAGTTCCGCATCGCAGTCTACTTTCACGAACTGTATGCTACCGGAATGCCGTGGAGATCGGCCTTCTGGTACTCGCGCCGGCAAAAGAGCGCGGTGCGCAAGATTGCCGAAGGATGCGATCTGCTGATAACCAACACCGAACGACATGCGGGCTGGCTGGAGCGCGAATCGGTACGACGTTCGAAATTCCCCATCCAGGTGCTTCCTGTTTTATCCAATGTGGGCGAGTCTCACGTTCTTACGCCAATCGACCGCAGAAGACCATCGCTTGCCATCTTTGGACTGGCAGCCACGCGGCGTATCGCATACCAACGGCTTGCCGCTCTCGGCGGCATACTCAGCGACCTTGGCATCCAGGAGGTTCTCGATATTGGTCCGCCATTCGATGCGCCGGCGGAGTTGAACGGCGTTCCAGTGAAACGATTGGGTGTGCTTCCCGCGCCGGAATTGGCTGGCCTGCTTTCGCAAACGAGATTCGGATTCGTGCAACATCCGGCATTCTCCTTCGCAAAATCCGGCGTGTTTGCCGGGTTCTGTGCGCATGGCACAATCCCAATTGTCGCGGAGCCCTTCGCCGGCGAAGTCGACGGTGTGAAAGACGGTGTGCACGTGATCAGTCCGCGGACGGCCATGGGAGCCCTCGCTGCGAATCTGGAAGACTGCTCGATCGCGGCGTGGCAGTGGTACTCGAAGCATCGGCTCCGTGTCCACGCAGAGACCTATGCGCGCCTGTTGGTTGGGCCGTCCACCGAAGACAGCGCAACTGTGAATACGGTTGGCAGCGTTGCGAGAGCTTAGGTTTGGACATGGAATCGGTTCAAGACAGCAACCTTCCAATGGCGATTTCCCGCACAGAGAGGGAACATGAAACCCCGCTCGCAGTGCTGATGTCTCATCCAACAGGCAATCAGAATGTGCGCAATGCCCTGCTCGCCCTGGCCGAACAAAACATGCTTGCGGAATTCTGGACCGCCATCGCTTGGGATCCAGAGTCCGCGTGGAATCGGTGGCTGCCATCGGGTCTGCGAAGACAACTGGCAAGGCGCGCATTTGCTGAAGCACCCGCAGACCGCTTGAAGAGCGTCCCTTGGCGCGAGATGGTGCGGCTCGGGATTCGGTCCACACCGCTTGAAGGCCTGCTGTGCTCGGAGGAACGGCCATTCTCAGTCATCGGAGTCTATCGCGATTTCGATGCGCGCGTGGCAAGTCGCCTGCGGGAGACTCGAGTCGATACCGTGTACGCCTATGAGGGCGGCGCCCTGCAGACATTCCGCGAGGCGAAGCGCCGCGGCATCGCCACCATCTATGACCTGGCAAGTGGGCATTGGTACTGGGAGCGGGAACTCTTGCGCGAGGAAGTAGAGCGCAACCCCAACCTGGCCAGCGTCATTCCAAAACTGACTGACTCAGAAAGGCACATGCGTGAGAAGGATGAAGAGCTCGCCCTTGCGGATTTCGTCATCGTGGCCAGCCAGCATGTGCGCCGCACATTGGCCGGAGTAGTCCCCGACGAGAGCATCAAAGTGGTGCCGTACGGCGCTCCGCCGGTGCGTATCCGGCCCGATCGCCCCCGTGAACCGCGCCGGCCTTTGCAGGTCCTGTTTGCGGGCGCTCTCCACCAGCGAAAAGGCATTAGTTATCTCCTGGAGGCTGTCTCCATGCTCGGCCCCGATGTTGAACTCACTCTGATCGGGCAGCGCATCAGCGCCAACGCCACGGTCGACTCGGCATGCAGCCGCGCTCGCTGGTTTCAGACCATTCCGCATACCCAGGTGCTCGATGTCATGCTGCATTCGGATGTGCTAGTCCTCCCCTCGCTGAGCGAGGGATTCGGCCTTGTCGTCACGGAAGCGCTGGCATGCGGGCTTCCTGTGATCATCACTCCGAACGTCGGCGCAAGCGACCTGGTCTGCGATGGACGGGAGGGCTTTGTGGTTCCGATCCGATCCTCCGAAAGTATTGCCGGCCGCCTCGACACGTTGAATCGAAACCCCGATCTGCTGGCTCAAATGTCCCGCAACGCCCAGAAGACCGCGGCGGAACACACCTGGAAAACCTACCGCGAAGCATTGGCGGAAACTGTGAAGGCTGCATCATGGCGCTGACAAGATTGAGAACCCAACCGGTGGTGAGAACCCAAACCGTCGTGCACCAGCGAATGCCTCTGCTGAAGAAGCTTTTCTGGGTCTACTTCCTGCTGCTGTTTTTTGAGGGAGCGCTCCGCAAGTGGATTGTGCCATCGCTTTCCGGGCCACTCCTCATTGTTCGCGATCCGATTGCCATCATGATCATCTGGGAGGCCTATCGCACCCACAAGTGGCCAAGGCAATGGTCAAGTGTCACCGCAATCCTCGCCGTCGGCATTGTTGGGCTTTCCCTCCTGCAATTAGTGGCGGGCGAGGGTGTCTGGTTCGCTGCGCTGTTCGGATTGCGGTCCTATCTGCTCCCATTTCCAGTTGCCTTCATCATGGCAGAGAATCTCAACGCGGAAGACCTGCGCAAGTTCGCCAACTGCACGCTGTTCCTTCTCCTGCCCTTGACCGTGCTTGAAGTCATCCAATACTACGCACCGGCCGGCTCATTCTGGAACGCGGCAACCTCCAGTGACACCGTCCAGCTTGCTTATGCGGCCGGGCACGTCCGGGCGTCAGCCACCTTCAGCTACGTGACCGGTCCAATGGGTTATCTCCCCTTGTCGGCGGCGTTCATCTTTTATGGCTTGGCCAACCCGGGCTTTGTGAAGAAATGGTTGCTGTGGGCATCATCTTTCGCCCTGGTCCTGGCGATTCCCGTTACAGGCAGCCGCACCGTCGTCTTCGAGTTGGCGGGCGTAGTCGCATGCGTCGGAATCGCGGCCATGTTCGGCATGTCTCAGTTTGTTAAGTCTCTCCAAATGATCCTGGGAATGGTCTTCATAGCGCTTCTGGTTTCGCAATTGCCGGTCTTTTCCGAGGCCTCGGCTACCTTCGGCGAGCGCTTCACCGAGGCCACGGCAGCCGAAGGAGGCTCTACTCAGGAGTCGTTCATATTGCGAATATTTGTCCCTGTAACGAATGCCATTCAACAAAATGTTGGCGACAATAACTGGTTCGGCGTCGGTATGGGGCGGGGCGCCGTCGCCATCTTCGCCTTTATGGGAGGCGTTGGTTTCGCTGCCGCCGGAGAAAACGAGTTCGAACGTGTCGTCGCCGAGTTTGGCTGGCCTGGCGGCTTTGCATTCATGCTGTTTCGTTACTTGCTGACGTTATTCCTCATATCCAAAGCAATCAGGCAAACGCGAGACGGCCAACCACTCGCCCTCCTCCTCGTGCCCTTGGCCATCAACACCGTCGCTTTTGGAGTGTTGGAGCAGCCAACGACACAAGGGTTCATGGTAATGTCCCTCGCATTTTCCCTCGCGCACACAAACCACGCCTCTTTCCCAATCAAGTCAATGCAATATGCATTCGTCGGGAGACGGCAACGAAGACTCGGCCTGAATGCGAGCTAGAGATAGAGCGGCTACTTCTGAGGAGCAGTTCACGCGGAGGACCATGCAGAAAACCGAAAAGCACATTCCAGTTCTAGATGGCGTTCGGGGCCTGGCGATCGCGATGCTCCTTTTTGGCCATGCCTTACGCGGTATTCAACTGCCGCAAACCAATCTCGCCGCGCGGCTGATCGATTCGACTCTGGGAGATTCGTTGTGGACCGGCGTGGATCTCTTCTTTGTGCTCTCGGGATTCCTTATTACAGGGATACTCTACGATACGAGGGAATCCGGGAACTACTTCCGTGCCTTCTACATGCGCCGCTTCCTGCGCATATTCCCCCTCTACTACGGAGTTCTTTTCCTGCTCATTGCGTTGTCCAATCCCCTGCAATTTGCATGGGGAGGACGTCAATTCATCTATCTTGCATACCTGCAGAATATTGGGTTAGCTCATCATTTAACGGATCAACCTCTTTCTCGACTTACTGACATCAGTCATTTCTGGTCTCTCGCTGTAGAGGAGCAGTTCTATTTCGTGTGGCCCGCGGTGGTCTTTCTTCTGAAGGACCGGCGAAAGATCATGGGTGCGGCGGTCATACTTACGGCGTGCTCCATTGGGTTGCGATTAGTGATGATCGCCATGCACGTTCGCTACGAACAGATATACATTTTCACGCCGGCCCGCGCAGATTCATTGATGATTGGGGCGCTTCTGGCTTTAGCAATTCGCTCCAACCAGCAAACCCAGGACAGAGTCACGCGGGTTGCACGGATTATGCTTCCGTGCTGCCTTGCCTTGCTGATTGGAATCGTATGGAAGGAGGGCGTTCTGTTCCCATACAGCAAGGAAGTGGCGAGTTTTGGCTATACCATCGTCGCGCTTGCGAGCGCCTGCCTCATAGCTTTGTCCCTGGTGACCCCCGGCCTTAAGGCTGTGTTCGAACTGCCTCCGATGCGCTTTCTTGGAAAGTATAGCTACGGAATCTACGTCATACACTTCCCCCTCCTCGTTCTTGTCGGTCGCCTGCAATTGGTTCAACGATTGGCGGGACCGAATGCCGGTCTCGGGCCTCAGTTCCTTGTCATCGGGACGACAGTTGCGGCTTCGATCGGGCTGGCCGTTCTCTCGTTCCATTTCTATGAGGGGCGCTTTCTCCGGCTCAAGAAGTACTTTCGGTATAACTATCCTGATTCACCCGCCACCGGGCACAGCCGCGCGGAAGACCACGGAGTACAAGATGAACCAAAGGACGCAGCATCTCGAGCGCTTACAAGCACCTAGGTCTCTGACCGTTTGTTGTTGTACCAATATTTGGGTGCCCCAGGTTCGGCGCGTCTTTGTTTTTGCGCCTAACCTGGGATACCACGAACCCTCAACCGGAACAAAATCACACGGTCAGAGAACTAGTACCGCAACCGGTTGATTTTGCAATCGTACCTACGAGTCTGGGTGTTTTGAAAGGGCACGACTTCAGAGCCTGCCCTGAGCGAAGTCGAAGGGTGCCGCAAATACCACAAATGAATGGGGCTTTACAACTTGCGGAAAAACTCTCAAATTCCGAGTTTTGTAACAGGGCACGACTTCAGAGCCTGCCCTGAGCGAAGTCGAAGGGTGCCGCAAATGCCGCAAAATGAAAGCGGGCTTCAGCCCCTGAGGGAATGTCAATTCGACTCGAATGACTTATTCAGGGGGTTCCTTAACCCCCTGAAAGATGGTGAATTTAGATGGCCTTTAGGCCCGGAGGCAAGCTTGGCCACACAAGCTAAAACAAGACTTGGACCCCTGACTTCGTTCCGGTTCTTCGCTGCGATCGGCGTTGTGATTTACCACTATATCCGGGGCGCCGATTCCGGATTCCCCGTTGCTTCTCGCTTTCATTTGGTAGCATCTTATGGTTCGCTCGGGGTTGCCTTCTTCTTTATCCTTTCCGGATACATCCTTGCGTATAACTATGCGGGAACCAGCGAGAAAGCGAAGCGAATCGATGTGCGGACCTTCTGGTGGAAGCGGTTCGCCCGCATCTACCCCCTCTTTCTGTTCGCACTGCTCATCTGCGTGCCGCTGAATGTGCCCCAAGGCGTGCAGATGCACGGCGCGCTCGGAGCGGCAACCAGGCTGCCGGTCACCTTTTTCGCCAATTTGCTGCTGATCCATGCGTGGCACCAGCACCTGAATGGGACATGGAATCCGCCGGGCTGGAGTCTAAGCGCCGAGGCCTTCTTCTACCTTATGTTTCCACTATTAGTCCGCAGGCTTACCTGGATTCGCGAAGCAGGCTGGAAGGAGACTGCGGCAAAAGTTGCGGTTCTGTTGGCCACGTGTCTGCTCATCATGAGTGGTGTGGACTATGCACTGGCGATGGGCGCGCGCGAAACCTTTTTCTTGATGTATTTTCCCCCTCTGAACTTCGCGCTATTTGTGATGGGAACGACGCTTTGCCTTTTCGAGCAGCGAGTTAGGTTGGATGCGCCTCGCGTGTCCTATTGGTTGAACATAGTGTGCGGCGTCATCGTTCTGGTGGTGCTGGGATGCATTGGGTTGAACGTCGGATTTCCTGCAGTCCCCAAAACAGCTTGCGCCAGCATCTTCTTCTGCGCGCTCATTTGGCTGGGGGGCAGCGGGGCGCAGCTGTGGGTTTCGCGGCTGCTATCCTGGAGTCCGCTTCTATTGCTGGGCGAAGCCAGTTATGCCGTGTACCTTTTGCATTATCCGGTTTTCTTGTACTTCGTTTGGCTTTGGGCTGCCGCGGGGTTTGGGACTTACGATCCATCGGCGCATTCAAATCAGCTCTTTTATCTGTCGTACGTGATTGCCCTGATAGGTGTCTCGATCCTCGCATACAAATTTCTTGAGCAGCCCGCGCGGAGTTTTCTGCAAAGCCGCCGGCCCTGGTCCTGGAAGCCGATTTTATCGAAAGCAGCGCCAGTCCTTCCCGATGGAAGTGCAGTTGCCGTTCAGCAAGACTAGCAAGATTGGGATTAGGAGACTGACGGTCGAATACCGTTTGCCTGCCTAAATTCGTCCGGCGACAAAATCCGACGTTCTATGCTGATCAGGATTGATGCGATGAACGCCAAGACAAGAATTGATGTTCCTATGTTGAAGGAAAAGAATCTACCGCGGCGGGACTGGATACTGCTTCCGCTGCTTGGCTTGATCACTATCTGCCTGCTTGCAGGGACCACGGAGATCGCTGCCCGGCGCATGTTTAGCGATTCGAAGACACTGTTGGCCAACTGCATGGTGCTGGACGACCCCACAACCGGACCGCGGGCCATTCCGAACAGCGTGTGCTGGGAGAAGCTCCCAGAGAGCCACTTGACGGAGTATAGGTTCAATAGTTGTGGTCATCGCGCCGGCATGGAATGCGGGCCGAAGCCCCTTGGCAGCTACAGAATTGTCATGACTGGCTCCTCCGTCGCCTTGGGAGAGCATGTCGACAGAGACAAGACATTTGCAGCGCTCCTGCCACATGAACTCTTGCGCCGTACGGGACGCAGCGTCGAACTTTACAACGAAAGTACCGGGTGGGGCTTTCCGCCGACGGTTAGCCTGCGATTCAAGGAGATTGTGGCGGCCAAGCCCGACTTGATTCTTTGGGAGCTGTCCCCGGGCGACATTGCTGGGGCGGCAGTTGTCACTCAAGTGACCAAGGCCGAGGTGGCTCAGCGCTCACTTAGCTTGTCAGAAAAGACCCGTCTCCGATTGAAGGCGGCATTTGCATCGCGGCAGTTCTTGAGTTCTATTCCTGGGCTCTTTGGCCGTACCCGGACGGCGCTTTTGCTCCGCCACTTCCTCTCTTACAGTCAGAGCATGCTCGTAAAATCCTATCTCACGCAGGACGAACAGGGAGTGGGATTCCTGCGGGCCGATCCGGCTCCGGAATGGAAAGAACACTTGCAGCAACTGGACCGCGATACCGCTGACATTGAGAGACGATCCGCCGCCGCAGGCGTTCCATTCGTGGCAGTGTATGTGCCGAGTGGCGCCCAGGCGGCCATGATCTCTACGGACGATTGGCCATCCGGATACGATCCTTACAAAGTGGACCAAGAAATTCGAGCGATCATCGAAAGCCATGGCGGCACCTTTATCGATATCTTGCCCGATTACCGCCATATACCCAACCCCGAGCATGGTGTCTTTCCCGTGGATGGTCATCCCAATGCAGAGGGACACGCGATGATTGCCCAACTGATAGCTAAGGAACTTACCAGCGGCGCCATTCCTGCGCTCAAAGCAGCAGCGCAACCGCAGGTTGCATTGGAACAAGCAAGATAAAGGTCAAGTGAAAACAAAGCCCTCCGACTTTCCGATCCGAGTTATTAGAGGAGAACCATGACGAAACCCGCACGGAAAGCCGCACCCCAATCGACTGAGCCGACGCCCGCACGCGCTCACTATCTGGCGTTGGATGGGTTTCGCGGCCTGGCGATCTTACTGGTATTTCTTGTTCACCTCGATGGTGCCGTATCTCATCTAAAGGATTCCTGGGTAGGCACAGTGTTGATCTTAGGGGCATCGTGGGGATGGATGGGAGTCGACATGTTTTTCGTTCTTTCAGGGTTCCTCATCACCGGAATCCTGATAGGCAGCGTGAACGACCGGAGGTACTTCCGCAATTTCTATATCCGGCGCTCCCTGCGGATCTTTCCGCTGTTTTACGGAGTTTTCTTGCTCTTGCTACTGCTGACGCCGGTGCTGCACTTCGAGTGGCACCCGGTACACATCATCTATCTGTTCTATTGCCAGAACATTGTGACGACTTTCAACGGTGCAGCCGGAGTTCTGCGGCCATTCGTTGATCTCGGCCATTTTTGGTCCCTGGCAGTGGAAGAGCAGTATTACATGATTTGGCCGCTGATCGTCTGGCTTCTTCGAGATGAGCGAAAAATTATGCGCCTCTGCCTGCTGCTGATAGGCTGCAGCATCCTATTGCGCGTTGCGGTAATATGGCTCTTACCTCCCGGCGTGTCGGCGGCCATAATTTATAAGGAATTGCCGACGCACTGCGACGGTCTTCTGCTGGGGTCTTGGCTTGCCCTCGCAATGCGGAGGTGGCCGGTGGATCAATTGCGGCGGCGTACGCGATGGCTCTCCTGGTTGGCTTTCGTTGTCCTGGCAGGAGTGGTGTTGTACAAGCGCCGAATGGATCACAACTCACCTGAAATGCTAGTCGTCGGACTAACTGTGCTTCCCTTTGTATTTGGAGGAATACTGCTGAGATGTTTTGTGCCGGGTAGCTTGGCGCTTCGATTCTTCAGTATTCAGCCTCTGCGCTTTCTCGGGCGGTACAGCTACGGTATCTACGTTATTCACGTCCTGTTCATGCCGGCCCTGGTTTTAGGATTGCATT
>WNGK01001049.1_pt1 | contig 29519 bp, 32 predicted proteins | sample 5400601 | NCBI WGS metagenome assembly WNGK01 (sample SAMN13153376, study PRJNA577476) | soil metagenome | isolation source: 60 cm soil or saprolite under Garry oak tree replicate 1 | place: USA:California | collected 2016-06-15 | reverse complement strand
AAAGCGCGGGTTCGTCTGGCGGCGGGTCGCACCCGGCTTTCGCGCGAAGGCCAGGCGCTTTGCTTCTTTGCCGGCGCAAATTCAATTTTCTACGGCAACAAACTTCTCACCGCAAAAAACCCCGCGGCTGATGTCGATGTTGCCCTTTTGCGCGAGCTTGGACTGCACGTTGAATCGGATGCAATGACGAATGACGAATGTCTAATGACGAAGGAATGACGAATGATCCGAATGACGAAGCATGCATTCAGCGCTTCAACGTTTGAGCATTCGGGCTTATCTCGGCATTCGTCATTCGTGCTTCGTCATTTTCTTAAGAGGCCGATGGTAAAATTTGAGATCGACATTGGTCGCGCATTTGGCGATGAAGGTCTCCGGGCTTCGTGGGACTCAACAAGAACCTCAACCGAAAGAAAATTATGAACTGGAAAAAATTCTTCATCGCATTCATCGCAGCGTTTGTTTTCATCTTCGTATTTGGATTCATCTGGTACGGGAAGCTTATGCATGGTGTGCATCAACAAGTGCCTGCGCTTTGGCGGCCCGAAGCAGAGTTTGGCAGCTATTTCGGGTGGCTGATCTTCGGACACGTCGTGATGGCATTCTTTCTTACACTGCTGTGCGCGAAATTTGTTCCCGGAGGTGGCGCGGGCGCCTGCGCGGTCTTGGGCATTTTGGTAGCGCTGGTTTACATCGGCAACGATTTCATCATCTACGCCGTGCAGCCGCTAACGAAGAAAATTCTCTATGGCTGGATTGTGGGTGACTTGATCATGTTTGCCATTGCCGGCGCAATCATTGGAGCGATCTACAAACCCAGCTCACCCACGACGACTTAGATTCTACTTCGGTCTTTACAAGGAGCGACGACTTCCCCGGTCGTTGAGGAAACACGGCCCCGAAGGCTTTCGGCGTCGTTCCTTGGCCCTCTATTAGCGACGCAATTCTCGAGCGCCGCGAGCTTCTAGGGAGCGCACGCGCCTCGCATGCTGCGATTGGCGCCCTCGCCAATCGCTGGAAAACGTCCGATGCACTGATCGCAGCTCCGCGAGCGCAGTGGTTCGCGACGAGGGCGTCGCAAAACAGTACGCGAGGGCGCGTGCGCTCCCCAGAATCCGTGACTGCGATTTCAGAGTTGGACGTTGAGCGTTGGGCGTTGGACGTTTGCTAATGGCTTCACGAACGCCCGCAGCGCTTGGATATAGCATGCCAGCAGAATGGGAACCGCATGCCGCTACCTGGCTTTCGTGGCCGCGACGCGAGGGGATCAGTTTCCCGGATTCATTCGATCGCATTTTGCCGGCATTGCGAGCAATGGTCGAAGCGCTAATCGAATCGGAACAGGTCTGCGTCAGTGTTTGCAACGGCGCGCATGAAGCCGAAGCCCGGGCAGCTTTGCGCGGATTGCCGATGGATCACATCACGTTTTATCGCATTCCAACAAATGAGCCATGGTGCCGCGATCACGGACCGATATTTCTTACCCGCGATCTCGACCCCAAACTAGCGATCGTCGATTGGGATTACAACGCCTGGGGCGGCAAATATCCGCCATTTGATCTCGACGAAGTCGTGCCTACACGCGCGGCCGCAATCCTAAGGGTTCCAACTTTCTATCCGCGTATGATTTTGGAAGGCGGCTCAATTGACGTAAACGGGACCGGCACGCTGCTTACGACCGAGTCGTGCCTCCTAAATAGAAATCGAAATCCAAATTTTTCGCGCAACGAAATCGAACAACACTTGCGGGATTATCTGGGCATTCGCGAGATTTTCTGGCTGGGTAGCGGCATCGCCGGCGACGACACCGATGGCCACATTGACGATCTCGCACGCTTTGTTTCAGAGCGTACCGTAGTCACGGTCGTCGAAGAAAATCGCGATGACGAAAATTACAACCCGCTCCAGGAAAATCTCGCGCGGTTGCGAGAGATGAAGGTCGACAATCGCAGAATCGACATCGTCACTTTGCCGATGCCAAAGAAGATTGTCCGCGAAGGAGTGCGCCTGCCCGCGAACTATGCCAACTTCTACATTGCAAATAGCTGCGTTCTCGTTCCGACGTTTTCCGATCCAAACGACGAAATCGCATTGCCGATCTTACAAGATCTTTTTCCGGACCGACGCGTAATTGGAATTGATTGCCGCGAATTGATCTGGGGACTGGGCACATTTCACTGTCTAACGCAGCAGCAACCGGCGGCGAAATAAGAGAAGGTCAGGCGGGTGAGTCTTGCTCGAAGGTAGCGCCTGGCAAAAGCTCGGAAGGTCGCGCTACGATGCAGCCGTCGGCCCTGGTTTGTAACCGCTTTTCAGAATCGCGTCGTGAAGGTCAGGCGGGTGAGTCTTGCGCGCATCAAACGTAACGATGACGCGGTCGTGTTTGAGATCAACTTTTACACTGTGTACGCCTTTAATTTTCATAAGCGGCTGGCGTAGCTTTCGCACGGCGTCATCGCGGTTCTCGCCTTCGGTTGCGATCTCGATAGTTTCCAAAATGGCATGATCGGCCCGTTCGGGATTGAACGGATCAGCTGGGTCGGGATCGTTCGGTCGCGCGGGGTCCATTCTTTTTTATTTATCTAACGTGCGAGAATGGCGGTGCGGTCGTCTCTCGCGCGTTGTCATCCTGAAGCGACGCGAAGGATCTCACAGAGACATCGAAAGCCTTGACGAACGCAAGAACATCTACTGTTCGATTGAGAGGTCCCTCACCGTCTGCGCGGCTCGGGATGACCCGTTAAAAACCTCGCGCGCTATGGGTTCCAGCACGCGCCAGACGTTTTCGGCAAGAATTTTTTGGCCGGCAGCGTTTGGATGAATACCGTCCTGCAAATTCAGCGCGGGATCGCCTGCCACGCTCTGCAGGAGGTATGGAATAAGCGCGGCGTCGTTTTTGGTCGCGAGATCAGCAAACATTTTACCGAATGCGGATATGTAGTCGTCCGCTGTGTAATTGGGTAACTGCATTCCTCCGATCACAACGCGCACATTTGGATTTCGCGCTTTCACCTTGTCGATAATCTGCTGAAGATTGTTTTGAATTTGATCGACTGGCAGGCCGCGAAAGGCGTCGTTGATTCCGAGTTCTAGAATGAAGATATCGATTCTGTGCTTCAAATGGGGCAGGAGCCGTTCCAGGCCGCCTTCGGTTGTGCCGCCCGCCGCGCTCGCATTGGTTACCTGAAATTTCAGGCCCGCGGCGCGTAACTTCTTTGCAAGCAAAGCCGGATAGGCTTCGCTTCGTTTGAGCATGAGTCCGTCCGATAAACTGTCGCCCAACACGAGAATGTTTTTCATCTCGGCAGCAGAAGCCGGTTGCGCGAACAGAAACGGCAAGATCGCGAGGGGCAATACGATGACGCGGCGCATTCAGAAACGTCCAATGCTCAATCCGCCTCCGCAAGCCTACGGCGCGACAGGCGCCGAGCGTCCAATCCCGAATTCAGATTCGGAATTTGGCATTCAGTGTTGGGAGTTGGACGTTGGGCGTTTTCCGCGTAACGGTTTAACCCTTCAACTCTTCAACGCTTTAACTTTCTTTCTATGGCTAACTACGCTATCAACGGTTTCGGGCGCATCGGGCGCAACGTCCTTCGCGCTATGACACAAAAACAAGTCGAGCGCGTTGTCGCGATCAACGATCTTACTGACACGCACACGCTGGCGCATCTGCTCAAATGGGATTCGGTGCACGGCGAATTCGACGGCGAGATAGGTTACGATGAAGAAAACATCATCGTGCGCGGCCACAAGATTAAGATCTTGAAGGAGCGCGACCCGGCGAACCTGCCGTGGAAAAAACTGAATGTCGATGTCGTGCTGGAATCGACCGGTTTTTTCACCAGCCGCGACAAGGCCGAGCTGCATTTGACCAAGGCGGGTGCAAAGCGAGTGCTCATTAGCGCGCCCGCAAAAGATCCGGACGTAACAATTTGTATGGGCGTGAACGACGATGTTTTCGATTCCGAGAAGCATAAAATTGTTTCAAACGCGAGTTGCACCACCAATTGCCTCGCGCCAATGGCCAAGGTTCTGCATGACAAATTCGGAATCGCCCACGGATTCATGAGCACGATCCACAGTTACACCAACGACCAACGCATCCTCGATTTTCCGCATAAAGATTTGAGGCGCGCGCGGGCGGCGGCGATTAACATCATTCCCTCCACGACCGGCGCGGCCAAGGCAATCGGCGAAGTAATTCCAGAATTGAAAGGTAAATTGAACGGAGGTTCCTTCCGGGTGCCGACTCCCGATGGGTCGGTCACGGATTTCACAGCGGTTCTGGAAAAAGACGCGACCGTTGACGCGATCAATGCCGCGTTCAAAGAAGCTGCGTCAGCGAAAAGCTACAAGGGTGTGGTGGAATACAGCGAGGAGCCGCTTGTTTCGCAAGACATTGTGGGCAATCCGCACTCCTGTATTTTTGACAGCCAACTGACGCTCATGCTTGGAAACCGCTTCGTGAAGATCGTCGGTTGGTACGACAACGAGTGGGGCTACAGCAACCGTTGCGTGGAACTGATGGAACTACTGGGGAAATAGGGCTTCCTATTCGTACTCATGCTCCCGCTCGTGATCGATTAAGGGATGAAAATCTATTTCGACCAAGAAAAACTGGACGTTTATCGCGAAGCCATCGATTTCTGCGGTTGGGTTGGTGACTTTCTGGCCGCTATCTGCGCGAAAGCAGCCGCAAAAGATCAACTCGATCGCGCATCGACTAGCATTCCGCTGAACATCGCGGAAGGGAACGGCAAGTTTTCAGCGAGGGATCGCGCGCGATGTCTGGAAATGGCGCTCGGCTCAGCGCTGGAATGCGCTGCCTGTCTGGATATTTTGTCCGTGCGAAAGCTCGCGACGGAGCAACAAGTCGCCGGACAAAAGGAAAAGCTCGCGAGAATTGTACAGATGCTCATTGGATTGCTTCGCAAGTTTTCTGAGCGGGCTGACATGTTACGGGAAGATGAAGGAGCGTATCTCGACGAGCACGATTACGAATGAGCAAGCTCTCTCTTCGCGATCTGGATGTGCGCGGAAAACGCGTGCTGGTGCGCGTGGATTTCAACGTGCCAACCGAAATGCGTGGTCGCAACATTCGCATCACTGATGACACGCGAATTCGTGAAAGTCTGCCCACGATCAATTACCTTCGGGAGCACGGCGCCAAAGCAATTTTGATGTCGCACTTTGGCCGGCCCAAAGGAAAGCGCGTCCAGAAATATTCGCTTCGCCCGATTGGCGATTATTTGCACTGGCTCATCCATCAGCCGGTCATTTTCAGTCACGACACGATCGGGGAAGTGCCGGAGAAAATTATCAACCACATGGAGAATGGTGATGTCGCTTTGCTTCAGAACGTCCGCTTCCAGCCGGAAGAAGAAGCTAATGATCCGAAGTTTGCGAAAGAGCTCGCCAAATTTGGCGATCTTTATGTGAACGATGCGTTTGGCGCCGCGCACCGGGCGCATGCATCGACAGTGGGCATTACAAAATTCGTGGCGAAATCGGCGATGGGTTTTCTGATGGAGAAAGAGCTGAAACACTTGCGCGAAGGACTTGAGAAACCGGCGAGGCCGTTCGTCGTGGTTTTGGGTGGCGCGAAAGTCTCCGATAAGATCGGCGTTTTGAAAGCACTGATGGAAAAAGCCGACACCATTTTAATCGGTGGCGCGATGGCGAATACATTCCTCAAAGCACGGGGAATTCCCGTTGGCGCAAGCCGGGTGGAATCCGACAAGGTCGATCTTGCCCGTGATATTCTCGACTTGGCGAAAAAACGCGGCGTAAAGTTGTTACTTCCGATCGACGCTGTCGAAACGGATGAAATTCGCGCCGGCGCATCCATGCGAAACACGAGCCGCCTTTCCCCGCAGCACGGGATCAGTGATGGATGGCAGGCAGTCGATATCGGCGCAGCGACGATTGCACTTTACCAAGAAGAGATTGCCAAAGCGGAAACGATTCTGTGGAACGGGCCGCTCGGCGTCTTCGAAATTCCGGAATTCGGCGAGGGGACGATTGCAATCGCGGAAGCCCTCGCGCAATCGGGAGCGACAACGATCATCGGCGGCGGCGACTCTGTAACGGCGGTCAAACAGGCCGGGCTTACCGGCAAGATGACGTTCATCTCTACCGGCGGCGGCGCGGCACTGGAATTACTCGAAGGCAAAGAACTGCCGGGCGTGGCCGCCTTAACCGACAAAGATTGATGGAGTACAGGAGTAATGGAGTATTGGTCGCATATGTACCATCTGTTCTATTCGCTTAACCAACCATGAGAAAAAAAATCGTCGCCGCCAATTGGAAGATGAATATGACGCAGGCTGAGTCGGCGCGATTTGTCGAGTCGATGCTGCTGGATCTGGGGGAGATTACCGATGTGGAAGTGGTGATCGTGCCGCCGTTCACGGCAATTGCCAAAGTGATGGAAGCGCTCGGCAGAGCGCAGAACAATACCAAGGTGGGCGCGCAAAACATGTATTGGGAGAAAAGCGGCGCCTTTACTGGCGAGATCAGCGCTGCGCTTCTGCGCGATCTATTCGTGCACTACGTCGTGCTCGGGCACAGCGAACGCCGCACTTTGTTTGGCGAGACGGACGAAATCGTGAATCGCAAGGTTCGCGCCGCACATGAGGCGACACTGCGTCCTATCGTTTGCATCGGCGAAACGCTCGAGCAGCGTGACAAAGGCAATGTTGAAAAAATACTATCGATCCAGTTGCGCGGCAGCCTTGCTGGTCTGAGCCCAAAGGAATTGCAGGAAACGGTGATTGCGTACGAGCCGGTCTGGGCGATCGGCACTGGTCGCAATGCCACCCCCGATCAAGCACAGGAAGCACACGCATTCATTCGTCACGACTTGCGCGGTATGGCCGATGACGCGACGGCCGAGCGGGTGCGTATTCAATACGGCGGCAGCGTCAAACCGGAGAACGCACAAGAACTAATGAACCAGCCGGATATCGACGGCGCCCTCGTCGGCGGGGCCAGCCTCGACCCGCGCAGCTTCGCCCAAATCGTCAAGGCCGCGCGAGAAAGGTAGGGCGCAATCGCGCCTACGGAATCTGTTACTTATTAGCGACTATTTGCGGCGCAGGCTTGTTCAGTTCAACCTGGGCGCTGACCTTCTGGATTTTTGCGTCCTGCTCTTTGAGACGAGCAACGACAGTCTCCATCCCTTCCTTCAGTTGGGTGATCGTCGCATCCTGTGCCTGAATCTTGTGATCTTGGTGCGCAATAGTCGCTTCCTGGTTCGCCACGGTTGACTTTAGCTCTGTGATCGTCGCATCCTGTTTGGCAGCCACGGATCTTAGTTCCTGTACTGTCTTGTGTTCTTTGAGGAATTCGTTGAGCAACATGGTGTTCACCGCGTCGTAGCGTACGCTGTACGGTCTTCCGTCTTTATCGAGCACTACCAACGCGGGATTAACTTTTGCTACTTCTTCGGCGATTAGGCCGAACTGGGGTATGTTCTTAGCGTCGCTCTTGTAGTGGAAGCTGACCGGCCTGAGTGACATGATTGCTTCACTCGTGTCCTGAATGGTCCTGATGTCTTTTTTGAACCGCTCCGAGGATGTCACGGTGCCAAGCTGGCCAGTGTCGGACACGACGACTGGTGCAGTCGTGCCGCTAAGCGTAGTCACGCCATAGATGCTGCCAATCCACGTGCTGTTATCAACGTTATCGCCATGGACCTCCGAGCCGATGCAGATGACGTTATTGGCCGTCGTGACATTGTAACCGGCGTTCTCGCCTAACGCCGTGTTCCTGCTGCCCGTGGTGGTCCTTTCAAGCGCAACATGGCCAATCGCTGTGTTGTTAGAGCCGGTGGAATGTTCGCCCAGCGCGAAGTCACCCATAGCCGTGTTGCGATAGCCCGTTGTATTGTTAGCCAGCGCGAGCTCACCTACAGCTGTGTTACCTTCTGAGGTGGTATTGCGATACAAAGCTTGATATCCGATGGCCGTATTGCCTCCTGAGGTGGTGTTGTTATAAAGAGCTTGATATCCAACGGCCGTACTGAAGCTTCCGGGCCCGAACACGCCGATAGTGTTGCTATACAAGGCTTGATAACCAATGGCCGTATTGAAGCTGCCGCCCTGCCCGGAAAGACCGCCCGTATTGCTATACAGTGCTTGAAAACCGTAGGCTGTGTTGTCGCCGCCTTCGGTGTTACTGTAAAGCGCTTGGAAGCCGTCAGCCGTGTTGGATGAGCCGGTCGTGTTGCTAAAGAGTGAAAACCAGCCGTGTGCCGTGTTGTTCGACCCCGTCGTGCCTAGATTAAGCGCATCGATGTTCTCGGCCGCACCGTTGCTGTTGCCGCGGTCTTCGGAGGGCGGCGGTTTGGCTTGAGCGACCGGCGCAAGGGCGAGACAGGCCAGTGCAAACAGAATCGTTGTTAAAATGATATTTCGATTTTTCATAAGGTTCATTTCTTTCTGGTTTGGCCTGCTCTGATTTCTCTCTGGAGAAGTCAGTTCTAGCCTTCCACTGATGTACTTCGTAAAATTCCGTGCGTCGTTACGCGGAAAGTTTCAGATTTGTTAAAACCGTTAAAGCGTTGGAGCGTTGGAGCGGCTAAAACCACCGATTGCACGGCTGTCGCGGAGGCATTGGGGAGCGAGTCGAACTCAACTAACTCCCAAAGCATTCGCGAGCTAAATGCCGGCGAAACATACGAACCAAACAAAAAGAGAGAACTATCTCTGGAGTTGCCGCGTCCTTTTGCATGTTTAGTGGCAAACAAATCGGTGAACCGGAAGAACTCCCACTTGTGTACACGTACCCGTGCCCTAGGAGTGATGCAAACATGATACGGAGAACTGAAATATGCGGCGCCAAGTAACAGTTAGATCGGTCTGATTGGATGATGGGCACGTTCTTTATCGTTGGCCCAACTGCAACTGGGAAATCCCAACTGGCGGCAGGTGTCGCGCGCGAAATCGGCGCGGAAATTGTCAGCGCGGACGCATTTCAAATTTATCGCGGTCTCGATCTCCTCACGGCAAAGCCAGACGCTGCAATGCTTGCAAAGGCTCCGCATCACCTCATCGGCACAACTCCTCTTCACCAAGAGATGAACGCGGAAAAATATCGCCGTGCCGTGTCGCACGCCATTGATGGAATTCATTCGCGCGGCAAACTCGCGATCGTTGTTGGCGGCAGCGGGCTTTACATTAAAGCACTCACACATGGATTGGCAGTTCTGCCACAAGTCGATCCGATGCTGCGCGCGAAATTGAATGCGTTGAGCATGGATCAGTTGCGCTTGCAACTTGCCGATCTCGATCCGGAAACCGCGCGCGAGATTGACACAAAAAATCGCCGCCGATTGGTGCGCGCTCTCGAGGTTTGTCTCACAACCGGGAACCGTGCGTCTGAGCAACGCACGCAATGGGCTGTAGCACCTATAGCCGGGATCGTTGATCCCAGCCGGCCGGGGTCACCGCCCCCGGCTACAACAAGCGGGGTGTTTGTCTTTCGCGACCGGGAAGAGCTTTATGCCCGAATCAATCAGCGAGTGGAAGCAATGTTCCAAAATGGCGTAATCGAAGAAGTGCGCGCTGCTGGGCCGATGAGTTCGACTGCATCGCAGATGATTGGTTTACGCGAGATTCGTCAAGTGCTCGACGGCAAAATATCGATCTCGCAATGTATCGCCGCGATTCAACAAGCGACTCGCCGTTACGCCAAAAGGCAGTTGACCTGGTTTCGGCGACAAACTAATTTTGAACCGCTGAACTTGTCGCTTCTTAGTCACAACGAAGCCGTGAGATGGTTTCTGCTCCGACAGCATTCGGGACCCCGAAAGCTTTCGGGGGTTCGCCCAAAGGGATGATCGAAACGCGTCCGCAAAAGACACAAGAGCGCGCTCTCCTGATTGGCCTGGAAAAGCAAGGCGTCTCGAAGTGGGACCTGCAGGATTCGCTCGACGAACTGCGAGAGTTGGCGAGTTCCGCCGGTGCGAAAGTGGTCGATACCGTCACGCAAAAATTGCAGAGACCGACCGCTCCGTACTATATCGGTCGCGGCAAAGCTGAAGCAATCAAAGACTCGTGTCAGGACCAACAGGTGACCTCGGTCATTTTTGACGATGAACTTTCACCGGCGCAGGGTCGCAACTTGGAGAATTTATTCGCGCGCAAGGTTCTCGATCGAACGCAGTTGATCCTCGATATTTTTGCGCAGCGCGCGCGCAGCCGGGAAGGCCGGTTACAAATCGAGCTCGCCCAGTTGCAATATCTTTTGCCGCGCCTCACCCGGATGTGGCACCATTTGTCACGCCAGACTGGCGGTATCGGCACGCGCGGTCCTGGTGAAACGCAATTGGAAGTTGACCGCCGCCGCGTGCAAGAGCGGATCTCCCGGTTGGAGCGGGAGCTGGAAGCGGTGCGCAAAACGCGCGCGATACAGCGCGAAGGTCGCAAACGACATCAATGGCCGGTCGCCTCGGTTGTCGGCTACACCAACGCGGGCAAATCGACGCTGCTGAATCTGCTTACTGGCGCCGACCTCGTAGCGGAGGATAAACTCTTTGCGACCCTCGATCCAACCACGCGCAGCTTCGTTTTGCCTAACAAACAGCGGGTCCTTCTCACCGACACGGTTGGTTTTTTGCGAAAACTTCCCCACACATTGATCGAATCGTTCAAAGCGACGCTTGAAGAAGTCAGTGAAGCTGATCTGCTCATTCATATTGTCGATCTTAGTCATCCCCGCATCGATGAGCAGATGGAAGCGGTTGATGGCGTGATTAAAGAACTGGACGCTTTCGGCAAGCAAACCCTGATTGTTTTCAATAAGATCGATAATTTGCCGAACCGCGAACTGGCGGAGTCTTACGTGAAGCGCTTTCCCGGGAGCGTGGCGATCTCCGCGCGCACAGGAGAAGGCGTCAACACGCTGGTGCAAGCTTTGGAAAACGCGCTGAGTTCATGGCGGTTGCGCTCCCGTTTTCGCATTCCATCGAATGAATCGGCCCTGATCGCCGAGATTCATCGAGTGGGTCATGTGCTCGAGCTGCGCTATGAAGGAAACGACGCCTTGATCGTTGCGCACGTTCCACCCGAACTTGCGCAGAAGCTCGAACGGTACGCGGCGCGAAATTAGGCAACCGATCAAAGATCACGTCATCCCGAGCGGAGCGAGGGACCTCACCGTTGGAGCGCCGAGTACGCACATGTACCCAGTGTAATCAATCGGCTTGTGTGAGATCCTTCACTTCGTTCAGGATGACAACGCAAAGAATGCTGGTAGTGCCAAGCCTATGACTGCACGCGAGCGGGTAAAACGACTGATTGAGGTTTGGCCGAGGGTTTATCCGGGAGCTCATTGCGAACTGGATTTTCGGAATCCGCTCCAACTACTCGTGGCGACGATCCTTTCGGCGCAATGCACGGACAAGCGGGTGAACATGGTCACGCCCGTGCTCTTCAAGAAATATCGGACGGCGAAGGATTATGCGAACGCGCCGCAGGCCGAGTTCGAAAATGCAATCAAATCGACGGGGTTCTATCGCAACAAAACGAAGAGCATTCGCGCTGCCATGCGCGCAATCGCCGAAGAACACAACGGAAAAGTCCCTGATACAATGGAGAGGTTACGCGCCTTGCCAGGCGTTGGCCGCAAGACCGCGAATGTTGTGCTGGGCAACGCGTTTCAGAAAAATGAAGGGATCGTGGTGGACACGCACGTAATCCGGTTGTCGCAGCGGCTTGGCCTCACGAAACAAAAAGACGCGGAAAAGATCGAGCGCGATTTGATGAAGCTCGTGCCGCGGGAGCATTGGACAGACTGGAGCCACTGGCTTATCTGGCATGGCCGCCGCCGCTGTTATGCGCGCAAGCCGGACTGCAGCCGGTGCGAGGTTTTTCGGTTATGTCCGAGCGGCAAAGTTTTTCTGCGAACAGGCCAGGCGCAGAAGCCAGACTAATTGACGCGTTGGTTTCAGCGTGCCATTCGCGGTTTAAGTCAGATTTTCGTTCGTTTTGCTCGACCTAGGCAATACGATTTTCAAAGACTGGGCACATCCGGAAGCTGAGATGGACACCAGAATCAAGCGAATGCGCTTTGCCGTAATTGGCGTGCTGCTGCTTTGCGCAATGGCGATGCAAGCGCGCGCAACCAGGATAACAGTCACCAACACAAACGACAGCGGTCCCGGCTCATTGCGTCAGGCGCTCACCGATGCGCACGACGGTGATTTCATTAATTTCGCTACGGCTCTCAATGGGCAGGCCATCACACTGACCAGTGCCGAACTTGTGATCGATAAGAACATCACAATAAACGGTCCGGGCCCGGCTATGCTGGCGGTGTCGCGGTCTTCAAACACGTCCTTCCGCATCTTTCATGTCATGCCCGGGGACACCGTTACAATACAAGGTCTCACAATTAGTGGCGGCAGCGGTGAGTACGGCGATGCTGGCGGCGGAGTGTTGAATGATCACGCGACGTTAACTCTCCACAATTGCGCCGTAGATTTTAATGGCAGCGCTTATGCGGGCGGCGGCATCTTCAATGACGGTTCAAATGGGAGCGCGACATTGACGATTGTTAATAGTAGTATCAACAGCAATTTTTCGCCGTTCGGTGCCGGCATTTGCAATGAGGATGATCAAGGAAGTGCCACGCTAAGGATCCTCAATAGCGCTGTAAATGACAACATCAGCACCGGTGGAAGCCCTCCTTTAGACCTTGGAGCCGCTGGTGGCATCGCCAACTCTGGGATAGTGACGATTACTAACAGTGTCATCAGTAGTAACTCGGCGTCTAACGAGGGCGGTGGGATCTTGAGCGCCATTGGAGAACTCACGATCACCAACAGTACCATCAGTGGCAACAGGGCTGGTGGTTTTGGCACGAACAATTGGCCTGGCCGCGGGGGCGGTATCTATGCCGACGGGTCGGTGACGATCAGCAATAGTACTATCAGCGGCAACTCGGCTTGGGGGAATGACTTCAAAGGACCGGGCGTTGATGGTGGTATCAGCGGTGGCGGTATCACGATCATGAACAGCACCGTCAGCGGTAACTCGGCTACCATCTGCGGCGGCGTCTGTGGTGGGACAGTTGAGACCGGAAACACTATTCTCAACGCGAACGCGCCCGGAAATATTGACGGCTCAGTTACCTCGGACGGGTACAATCTGAGCAGCGATGACGGCGGCGGGTTTTTGACCGGCCCGGGCGATCAGATCAATACCGACCCGATGCTCGGTCCTTTGCAGGACAACGGCGGACCGACCTTTACGCACGCGCTGTTGCCAGGTGGTCCAGCGATTGACGCAGGCGATCCGAACTTCACTCCGCCACCTTTCTACGACCAGCGCGGCCCGCGTTTTCGTCGCGTATTCAACGGTCGCATCGATATCGGTTCGTTTGAGGCGCAACCACCACCGCCACCACTTCCGACTCCGAGACCGCGCCCAACTCCGCTGCCTCGCCCGATTCCGGCGCGCTAAAGCAAGCGAGGCGAGCGCGCCGATCGGAGGTCTTTCGACGAGTCCAAACGGTAAAGTTTTTTACGGCACCGGACAGGGGCACAAGGACCGAGAGTAGTTGAAGTGAAGCCTTTGTTTTACTGCGCCATCCGCGCGGTTTCGGTCAGATTTCCGTTCGTTTTTTGCTCGACCTAGCCCAGAGGATTTTCTATGACTTGTGCAGATCCGGAGCTTCAGATGGGCACGAGAATCATGGGGATGCGTCTTGCCGCAATTGGCGTGCTGCTGCTTTGCGCAATGGCGATGCAAACGCACGCAGCCACCATAACGGTGACGAACAGAAACGACAGCGGGCCCCGGCTCATTGCGTCAGGCGCTCGCCATCGCGAATGACGGTGACGCGATTACCTTCGCGGTGACACCCGGCGTATACAACCGGGCTTGGAAAGAATCGGCAACACTAACGATCCTCAACAGCACGTTGACCGGTAACTCGGCAGTCCAGGATTGGGCCGACGGTGGCGGTATCTACACTAACGGCTTCGAGGGCAGCGCGAACATCACAATTACCAACACCACAATCAGCGGCAACTCAGCCGATTTGGGTGGCGGTATCTATAGTAACTTTTCGTTTCTGACGATCGTCAACAGCACCGTCAGCGGTAACTCGGCCGAAACTGGCGGCGGCGGCATCTACAACAACGACTACGGCTCGCTAGAGATCGCTAATAGCACGATCAGCGGCAACTCGGCAGGCTCTGGCGGTGGCATCTACAACGACGTCAGCGGTCTTGAAATTTCCAATACAATCCTCAATGCTGGCGCAGCCGGAGAAAACATCTTCAACAACGGCGGCACGGTCACCTCGAACCGATACAATCTCAGCAGCGATGATGGCGGCGGTTTGCTGAATGGTCCAGGCGATCAGATCAATACTGATCCCATGCTCGGGCCATTACAGGACAACGGCGGACCGACGTTCACGCAAGCGCTGTTGCCCGGTAGCCCGGCGATAGACGCGGGCGATCCGAACTTTACTCCGCCACCTTTTTACGATCAGCGCGGCCCTCGTTTTCGTCGCGTGTTCAACGGCCGCATCGATATTGGTTCATTTGAGAAGCAACCGCAACCTCCAAGACCGCGCCCAACTCCGCGTGCTCGGCCGACTCCGCTGCGCTAAAGAAAGCGAAGCGAGCGCCTAGGCGGTCGCCGTTTCAGACTTCTTTCGCGTCCCGTCGTGCTCTGCCTTTCTTCGTAGTCGCCGAAATTGCTCTTCGAGTTTCTTCAGGTCCTCGTCTGAGAGATCTTCAAGATCGACAAGCTGATTTCGTGCGCCCTTGAGTGCGCGGATCATCTCATCAAGTTTGAGATGCATTGCTTTGGCGTCACGATTCTGTGTGTTCTGAATCAGAAACACCATGAGAAATGTGATGACGGTCGTGGCGGTGTTGATGATTAGTTGCCATGTATCGGAGAAATGAAAGGTTGGGCCAGTGAGGATCCAAACAAGGATGACGAGCACAGCCCCGGAAAATGCCCAGGCACTGCCGAGCATCATGGAGGAACGCCGCGCGAAAACACGGAATGCGTCGCTGACGACACAAAGCAAATCGCGTTTTTGTTCGTTCTCTTTTAGTTTTTCGACTCGAGTTTCTTGCACAGTATCACCTTAACTTCGCGCGCAATTTGGGAAATGCGCGCATAAGATCGAGTATCAACAGTGGCTCTTGCCTGCAACTCTGGGATTGATTTTCCCGGCGAGTTAAGGAAAACTTGGTTCCCGAATTGATGCAGCTGCTCAACGCATTTTCACGTCCTCAAACCGTTCCGGTGGTTCCCGCGGCCGCGTCCAGGCCGAAGTTGTGGATACTCGATTCATGGCGAGACCTGGTTCTTTACGTTGGCACGCCCCTACTGTTGCTGCCGGCTTTTGCGCTGGCCCAGGCGCGCTGGAGTCCACAAGATATTTATCTCTTTGTCGCGGCGTTCGGCGCAATGGGACATCACCTGCCGGGGATGATCCGCGCCTATGGCGACCGCGCTTTGTTCGATCGCTTCAAATGGCGCTTTATTCTCGCACCGCTGTTTCTGCTCACGGTTTGTACGGCCTTCTTTTGGTGGGACCTGAAAGGAATTTTGCTTGTAGTTTTCTTCTGGGGCGTCTGGCACGGATTGATGCAAACTTATGGGTTCTGTCGCATCTACGACGCGAAAACGGGAACGTTCGATGCTCTCACGCGCCGACTTGATTTCGCGGCTTGCATAATCTGGTTCGCCACCGCGGTGGCGCTTTCGCCGTACCGCCTGAGCGATACGCTCGATATCTATTACATGTGCGGCGGACCTTTCATCCCGCCATCACTGCTGCATCATGGCCAGCAGCTGATTCTTTTCGCGGCCATCGCAGTTTCGGTTCTTTTCGTCCTGCATTTTGGCAGGATGTGGATCATAGGGAAACGGCACAATCCCGTGAAGGTAGCTTTGCTAATCACGAGCATAGCGTTTTGGTGGTACTGCAATAATCTGGTCGCGAACATTCTGGTGGGCATCGCGCTGTTCGAAGTTTTCCACGACGTGCAATACCTCTCGCTGGTCTGGATTTACAACCGCAATCGTGTGGAGAAAGACAGCAACATCGGCGGCTTCATGCGCTTTGTATTTCGGCGGAGCGGCTCGCTGATTGGGCTCTATGTCGGCCTGGTTTTCGCCTACGGCTCGCTTTCTTACTTCAACGCGCATCTCGGAATAGAGACCGTCAAACGCATTCTCACAGGCGTGGTCACCGCGTCCACGCTGCTGCATTTCTATTACGATGGATTCATCTGGAAAGTTCGCGAGCGCTCCACGCGCCAATCGCTCGGGCTTGCAGGCGGGACGGCCGATGTGTCGCAGGGCGGTCTTTTCCCAAGCTGGGCCGTGCACGGCTTAAAATGGGCGGCGGTATTTGTGCTGCCTTTGAGCGCGCTGTGGTTTTGGCAGACACATCTCATGGTCTCGGAAGTTCAACGGCGCGCATGGCTCGTAGCAGACGTACCGGTCGGCGCAAAACAGCATTTTGATTATGGCTTGGCGCTGCAAAAAGAGGGAAACTGGGAGCAGGCGGAAGAACAATATAAAATCGCGCTCGGCTTCAAACCGGCTGATGTCAAAGCGCATATGAACCTGGCTACTGTTTTGATGGCGCAAAACAAATTTGATGCGGCTGCGTCGCACATGAAAGAGGCGTTGCGGCTTCAACCCGACAGCGGCGAGCTCCATTTCAATTATGCCAGTTTGCTCCAGCGACTTGGACGCGGAGACGAAGCAGCCTCTCACTACGAAGCAGCCGCGCGTCTAATGCCGGATTCACCGGACGCCCATTACAATCACGCAGCGTTTCTTGCCTCAGCAGGCAAAGAGAACGACGCTCTGAGTGAGCTCCGGCGGGTGGTGCAACTCAAATCGGATCACGTGGACGCTCAGTTGCAACTGGCCGATACGCTGTTTGCAAAAGGCGATCTGGAGGAGGCCAAAAACCATTATGTCGCGGCGCTTCGCGCGGATCCGAAGTTGGCAGTCGCTCATAATAGTTTAGGAAGGCTTTACCTGAGCCAGGGCCAAATCTCTCAAGCCATTGTTCAATTCCGTGAAGCGTTGCGCTTGAATCCCGATTACAAAGAGGCAGAGGAAAATCTGCGCATCGCCAAAGCAAGCGACGCTCAGTTTCTTCCGCAAACGCACAATTAATTTTTGGTCGGCCGCGCTCTTCATCTCAACCTGGATGACGCGTGGCGGGATGAACCCTTGGGTCTTCCTGTAGTTGACGCGCGCGCATGGGGATCGCAACTGCGTTTCTCCGCGCCGCGGCGTTTAATTGCTGAGTTTTATCGGGAACACGGGACAAATCTTGCGTCGCCGTTCTTACTCTACGGGTCGGGCGATTTTCACCATTTGACGGCGCTTCGATTGCGTCGCATCGCCGGACCGATCGTCCTTGTTTCGTTGGACAATCATCCGGATTGGGACGTGCGTCCGCCGAAATGGGCCTGTGGTGCGTGGGTCAATCGCGCGTTGGAAGTCCCGAACGTGCGCCGAGTGAGCGTGTGGGGTTGCGGAAATTTTGAATGCTGGTGGCCACACCAAATTTTCGGCAACCGTCGCGCCGAACGTGCAGGCACTCTGGAAGTCCATCCTTGGGCAGACGATCGGCCAGCGAAAGATCGACAACGTCAGGGTGCCATCCTTCGTGACAATTGGCGCGAGCGCTTTGAACAGTTTTTAAGAACCCTCAGTGAAGCGAATATTTATGTGACGATTGATCTGGATTGTCTCAGTGCTGAAGAGGCAGTGACAAACTGGGAGAGCGGACGCTTCACGATCGCCGATCTTCAATGGACGCTGGAGAAATTGCACGAATTTTCTCAGATCGTCGGCGGCGATATTTGTGGCGCTTACTCATCGCCGAAGTATGCGCGTTGGAAACAGCGTTTCGCTGCGGAATTCGATCGTCCCAAAATCCAGTTGCCGGCCGCCAACCAGATTCGCGCAATCAATTTAGCAGCTTTGGAAAAGTTGTGGCTACTGTTAGCCGGCGCGTGAATTATTTGTAGGGGCGAGCTCCGCGAGCCCGGCGTCGCTAGCTGAGTGAAACCAGCACGATCCCCGCGCTGATCAACAGCGCGCCAATCGTGAGTCGCATGTTTAGCTTTTCCTTCAATACGATTGCTGCCATCAGCGTGATAAAGATCACGCTCAAGCCTTGGAATGGATAAAGATAACTCAGGTCAAATCGCTGTAATAATCCGAGCGTTAGGAAAAACGAGATCGTCATCAGAGCAATGCCTCCGCCGACCCGTGTGACGAACCTCCGATTACGAAAACCGCTCGTTGTCGTGGACTCCATTGCTCTCTTCAGGAGGAGCTGAGCCACCACAAAGCTTAGCAGAGAAACAACGATGAAGAAGAGGGCGAGAAAACTCACAGGCGTTCCTCTATTTGTGCAACCGGTTTTGCGACCAGCGCTAATCCGATCACAACCAACGCAATCCCGCACCAGCGCAGCGTCGAGATTAGTTCGCCCAGAAAAATCCAACAGCCGAGTGGAACAAGGATATCGACCGCTCGCGAGAGGGGAAAAGCGATGGTGATCGGAATATATCTCAGGACATAAAGCCAGCTGATGAAACTGGCGATGATGAGAAGAATCGCCCACCACACCAGTGGCGAAGCCAGACCATTGATTCCTGTCCAGGAAAATGCGTTATCGGGCTCTGCCACGTCTGTCGCGCCGCGTTTCAAAAGAAGCTCGGACACGAACACGCAGAGCACACTCAACCCAAGTTGCAGCCAGGGATTGCCGAAACCGGAAGGTCGACCTCGCATTTGATCTTCTAGCCTGCCGCGATTTCGTCGCAACCGATTTCGGCCAGCGGCAAATTCCTCACATTCAAGCGTGACGTTGTAGCCGCCTCGCTTTGTCGAGGCGCTTTCCATGTGTTGCCACTAGCACGGCGACACAGCGCCATGGCTACAACGTTTCCTTTGCTTGGTCACGGCGGAGCACGTCAGAGTTGGTCGGAGTTCGGAAACCGCCGCAAAAGTGGTTCGTGGCGCGTTGGGCCGAGATACCTGATGACGCGGCGAAATATCAGATTCAGCAGTGCGTTCGTGTGCCTCACATAAAGGTCCAGCGGCACGAGCTCGCAGTTTAGATGCAGCTTGGGCTCGTAGTTTAGCGGATTGCTGTAGTAGTACTTGAATCCTTGTTCCAACGACCATGAGATGATGTCGCGCAGGGTATAGAAATAGAGGTGCAGATGCAGCGCGACGCTGTAATCCAGCCCAATACATTCATCATAAATTTTGTCACCACACACCAGGCAAAAACTGAATGCGACGATCTTGTCCAGTTGGCGCCAGAGGAAAAAACGTGCTCGTTCCGGCATCCGCTGCGCAATGGCGCGGAAATAATCCTTTGTCAGTGTCTCAAATTTTAGTGCCGAACGCTCGTGCACAGCCACATACAACGGATAGATTTCATCGATAAAAGGCGCGATATCGCTCACGACCTCCATGTTGATCTTCGGCGCGCTCCCGGCCTTGCGGAATTTTCGGCGCAAATCTTTCCGGGTCGCTTTGCTGAGTGTGCGAAAGTAGTCATCCCAGCTGTGGTAGTGGAGCGCGAGCCGTGTCATCGGCATGCTAGGAATCCGCACGTATCCCTTCGAGGAAAACGTTTCAAGCGCCGGACGGTAATTCGCGGGAAAATCTTTCAGAACGATGAGGGAAGCTTTATTTTGCCTGGCACAAGTCTGGAGGCTCGTCTGCAAGGCATTTGCCACCCACGCTCCGTCGTTTTTATCGCACGCGCCCAGGTCGCCCGTACCGGCCGCGCAGCCAACCATCAAAACGCGCATCGTCAGGAAGCGCGGAAAAGTTTTGCGAACTACATCGACGACTGAACGAATTTTGCCCGGCACGCCTTCGACAAGATTCTGCCGGACAAAAAATAGTGGCTGGATTGCACGAACGGCGCCGGACTGATCTTCGATTCGCAGGTAATGATGTTCGAAATCACCATCCAACGTTTCTTCGACGATCTCGTAGTAACGATGATCTTTGCATTTATCGTGAAACGCGCGTTGCCAAGAGTCGCAATCCTGTATGTCCGTGCGCGAAACGATTTTGGTCACGCCCTGCGCAAACGGAATTGGATCGCCATGCTGCATGGGAAAGCCAATGCGACTTGGACAAAGAAGCGCCGAGGAGTGCCTATGCCACTGATCTTTCCCCGGCTTCCTGTCCTGACACGGTTTTCACCTTAATCACACCGTCGCGGATGTGGAGATCGCGCTGCGGGTTTGGAATTTCAATTCCAGCTTCACGTAAATACTTTTCGATTAGAAAATTCAATTCGCTTTTGAACCGCCGTGGCTTGTAACTCATTCTCTCACTCCAGACAATCAGCTCAAAATCAATCGTGCTGTCGCCGAATTTTTCGAGATAGGCATTTGGCGGGGGCTCGCTGAGCGTGGCCGGATGCTCGCGTCCTGCCGCGATGAGCGCGTCACGTACTTTATTCACGTCGCTGCCATAAGCTACTCCAACCGGCACCCGAAAACGCACCCGCGGATCGCTGTATGTCCAGTTTGTGACCGGCGAATCGATGAACTTCTCATTCGGCACGATCATGGCGATGCCGTCATTGGTCATGATGACCGTGCTTCGCGCCCGAATTTGTTTCACCTGGCCGGTGATGCCCGCGACTTCAATGCGATCACCAATGGTGATAGGTCGCTCGGCAAGAATAAGCAGGCCACTGATGAAATTACTTGCGATGTTTTTCAAACCAAACCCCACACCCACACCGACCGCGCCGGCGAATACCGTCAATGCCCCGAGATGAATGCCGGCATTGTCCAGAACGATGACGATCCCAATGATCAGCACGGCGTAGCCGACGATTTGCGCAATGGCGTGCTGCAGAGCCCGATCGAGTCCGCTTTTGACCAGGAAGCGAGTGAAGAGGAAACGTTTTGTGCGAGATGAGAGCCAGAAAACCGCGATGAGCAGCGCGATTAGGAGAAAAATTTGTAAGAGACTCAGCGTGATCCCTGGCAAGGGCGCGTTCCAGTAGAGTGGCACCCCCGCTGCATTGACCGCGCTCACAGTAAAGAACACGAGCGCGGCAAGACTCAGGATCGTCGTGACGATCGCGATGAAATTATTGTCGAGCTTGAAGCGACTGAAAAGACGGCGAACCACATCGCTCTGCAGAATTCGCGCGATAATGACGCCAACCGTAAAAAGGGCGGCGAATGCAATCAGCCCCAGAAACGTGATGTAGTGGCCGGCTACTTCAAACAATGGTTTTTCCAACAGCGGAAAGCTCATGGAAACTTAGTCTGAGCCTCGTGTCTGGGTTTCGCAACACGTAAGCAAAAAACACGGCCAAAGCCGTGTTTTGGTGCTACTAAAACTTCCGCCGCCTCGAAAGCTTCTAGGACTCGTCCTACTGTTTGGAAGACTTGTCTTCGATATACTTAATGACGTCGCCGACTGTCTGCAGCTTTTCGGCGTCTTCGTCCGGGACTTCGACGGAAAATTCCTCTTCAAATGCCATCACTAGTTCGACGATATCCAGCGAGTCCGCGCCCAAATCCTCAATGAAAGAGGCCTGCGGCGTGACTTGCTCCGGGTTGACGCCGAGTTGCTCGACAATGATGTCCTTTACCTTCTCTTCGATCGATTTTTCCGCCATAAAATTTGTTCGGTTTGTGTTGGTTGTGCGTGGAAAAGTCCGGCAGCAGCCGGACAATTCGGGGCACAGGATGTGCAAGTAAATGAATTAAAGAGGTTGTCAATCATTTTCAGGAAATGTAGGTCGCTCCCGGCGGTGAACCGGACGCAAATGTAGCTGGGACTCGGAGAGACTCCGCGAGCTGCAGAGGCCATTACAGCTTCAGGTTGCTTCCGTTCGTCGTTCGAGTAGATCAAACCGATGACATCTCCCACTGTCGAGCCTGCCGATCTGCTCGATCTAAAGCTGTTGCCTGCATGGGTGAAAGAACCCGCTGAGGCGAAGAACTACGGGCATTACACGGGCGAAGAGGAAACACTGGAGTCGCACAGGCGCTGGGGTGGCAAGCGCAAACCCTCAAGGTCCGATGCTCCTCGTTCGACGTTCAACGGCAGGGGAGCGGATGTGCGCAAGTTCAAGAAGGTCGGGCGCGACCGCCGGGCGCGCCGAGGACCAGGGGACAGGGAATATCGACATCATGAAAATCGCCCTGAAGTTTCTCAGCCAATTGCTCCGCCAGTTACGATCCGTTTTCTACCATACTTACCAGCATTCGAAAATGTAGTGGCGCAGATCAAGTCGGGCTCAGTGGCGTATTCGCTATTCATACTGGCGCGTTTGTTCTTGGAAAAACCCGAACGCTACGAGGTCCGTCTAACGGCAAAGGCGGAATCGCCGCTTTATCGGCTTGGCGAGAACGGTGCAGTGTCTCTGGATCGAGAATTCCTCGAGCGGAACGTATTCCGATTCGCTCAGTGCGATTTCTACGCGATCGACATTGCCGAGTCTGACCCGATCAAGGGAAATTTCTCAAATGTGGCACGATGCCGATTGAGCGGGACGCTTCTTGGCCCGACTAACCATCACAATTATCAATCGCAACTGCGCAGCCTTTACGAGCAACGCTTCGGTCGCCGGATGAGCTTTGCCGATTATCAGCGGCAAATTGAGATTGTGAACGATGCGTCGTTAATCGAGCGCTGGAAAGAAGAAGCTCGGAAGGTGACAACATATACAACGTCGCGCGAAGAAGTTCCTTTAAGGTTTTCTTCTGCCGTGGAAGCAGAACGGCATTTCCGGTCGACTTATTTGCCGGAGTTGATTCGCAGCCTGGAGGAACTGACCATCGGCGGCGTGCTCAGCCGGCATTCGCCGGATCGGATACTCAACCGGGCGATCGAGGATGCGTGGACACGGGAGAGCCGCTCGCCCTCGGACACGATGCAGGAGTTGGCCGGCCGATTTCGGCAAAACGGGCTTCACATTTTCCGCCATCGCCGTGGTATGTTGTTTGTCTCGCCAATCCGGGTGCGTGCGTTTGTTCATGAACAGGCCGGCGTGTCTGTGTCTGTGAATGCGATTCTCGAAGCGCTGGCGGCGACGGCGGGAACCAATCGCAAACAGCTTTTTGAAAAAGTGATCGGTAATGTCGCGAGCGAAGATGCAGAGCCGCGTAAGCTGGCGCTCGCGTCCGACCTGCGTTGGCTGATCAACGAGGGTTACGTGATCGAGTTCAATGATGGCTCACTCGATCTGCCCCGAGGCAAAGCAAAGCCGCAGGAAGTTGTAGCGGCCGTGGTTTCAACGGCCGAACCCGCGGAGCCAGCGCCCGACACAAGCGCCGCTACATCTCAAGCGCTGACAATCTTAAGCGCCGATTCGGTATCGCCCTCGTAGCGGAGGACTTCGTTTCTTTCGCTCAAGACTGCGATACGCGGCGCATGGAGCGCCGCGTCTTCCATGCCGTAGCGCGCGAAACTCATGATCGTGAGTCGGTCACCAATTTTTCCGAGATGTGCGGTGGCGCCGTTTAATTCGATGATTCCCCGCCGCGCTTCCCCGTAAATTGCATAGGTCTCGAATCGCTCGCCATTGTTCAAGTTGCTAACGAGGATTTTTTCATAGGGAACCAGGCCGACCAACTCAGCCAGATCGGCGGAAACCGTCAGGCTCCCTTCGTAGTCCAGGCTTGCCCCGGTGACAACGGCGCGATGAATCTTGGATTTGAGAAGAGTGAGTTGCATCGCCAATGCCCGATCGCTAATCAAATTTGCAGGGCATCTGTGTCAGCCCCGGATTTGTTCAGTCTGCGTCTTACGGAAACCTTGCCATCCAATTAGATGGCACCGGCTTTTCGAAGCACCTTGTAGGCGCCGTTTTTGTTGATCGTCTTAAGACCACGTGCCGTTACGCGAATGCGCACAAATTTCTTTAGTTCCGGCACCCAAATGCGCTGGCGACGCAAGTTGGGGGCGAAAACGCGCGGCACATTTTTCGTTACATGCCGGCCCACGCCGCCTTTTTTCTTGGCCAAGCCGCGCCTGTGAATAACGCTGCCGCGCATGGCTCTAGATCCTGTGATACTACAAATTCTTGACATGATTGATCTCAAGAAGAGAGGCGTAAGCTGCCGCGCACAGAGGGGCCGGTCAAGTGGATGTTTATTCGCGAAAGTTTTCGGAGTTGAACGAACCGCTCCACATCACGGTCAAATTTAGCTCGCACAAAAGCCAATCGAGCTCGCAAGATCGATATCGCACTACGCAATGCAAAAAAACAATCAAAAACTGCGGATCGGGATTGTCGGAGCGGGCAACATCGTTCGCGCTCGTCATTTGCCGGCTCTCAAGAAACATCCGGAAGTCGAAATTGTCGCTGTCTCTAATTCGACATACGAAAGCTCGGAAAATTTTTGCCGAGAACATTATCCATCAGCCACGCCGATGCGAAACTGGGCCGAGCTGCTGGCATTGCCGGATCTCGATATTATCTGGATCGGCACTCCGCCCGTGATGCATTCGGCAGTGACCATCTCTGCGCTTGAAGCGGGCAAACACGTTTTTTGTCAGGCCCGCATGTCGATGGACCTGGCTGAAGCCGAGGAAATGCTGGCCGCGTCTAAGCGTTATCCCGAACTGGTGACAATGCTTTGTCCGCCCCCCATGGGGATGCGTGCCGATCTGCTTGTGAAAAAACTTCTCGCCGAGGATTATGTCGGCCGCCCGCATCACGTACGGCTGCAGAGTTTTACCGGCAATTATTTGGATCCGGATGCGCCGCCGCATTGGCGGCAAAGGATTGAAATTAGCGGGCTGAACGTGCTTACACTGGGGATTTACATCGAAGTGTTGCAGCGCTGGCTCGGCGATATCAACGGAGTCTTCGCTCGCGGAAAAGTCATTCATCCAATTCGTCAGGGCTACGAAGTAATCATTCCCGATTTGTTAACCGTCCTGTGCGCGTTCGATAACGGCGCCGAAGGCGTGCTGGAATTCAGCGGAGTCGATGCGATGGCCCCAGGCGATCGGCTGGAAATTTACGGCAGCGCTGGCACTCTCACTTACGATTTCGGTTCCGACGTTGTGCAGGTGGGAAAGGTCGGCGATCGCGCGCTGCACATTGTCGATCTTCCTCCGGAGTTGGAAGGCGAATGGCGCGTGGAAGAAGATTTTCTTGCCGCCGTGAAATCGAAGGGCCGTGTGCGTCCTGATCCAAATTTCGAAGAGGGCCTTCGCTACATGCGCGTCGTGCAAGCTGTCGCCGATTCTCGAGCACGAAACGAGTGGGTGGCGATTAAATGCTGACCGCCCGGCGTTCTGCCTAGGGAGTCACCGCGTTCCCGATGAGATATCTTCTCACCACGAGTGACCAGATCAGCAATGTGATCAACTGGTACCACGCGAAGAACCGATCGTAACCGCGTCGGCGCGCAATGAGGCCGGCGCCGGCAAGTAGCGCATATTGCCCGACAAACGGCACGTACCAGATTGGCTTCAAAAGTTCACCGCGAATTCCCGTTTGCGCGATGTCGAGCAAACACATCGCGACGAACGTGGAGTAATAGCCCGCGCGGTTGCGTTCGAAGCGGCCCTGATGTTCTTCCGCTTCCGACAGATCGGGCGGGTAAAGGAAAACGGTGAGCATGTAGAGCGCAATCGTCCAAACGATCAGCACGAGGAACCTGTCGAAGCTCCAGTTGACCTCGGTGTTCCACTTGAATGTGACCCACCATTGCAAGACCAGTAGCAGCAGGGTTGCGATGGTAAGGACAATGTGGACTTCATCGAGCGGGTTTTCGCTCCGGCGGTAAAACGCGCGCCCGGCGCCAGCGAGTAGGTTCGTTACGCCCAGACCGATGATGATCGACATAAGCGCCGCGATGAACTCGAAACTGCTCATCAGGTTCAACTGGTTCTGCATGGCGCGCGACCTTAACGCAGGCCGCCTCAGAAAATCGAGCGACAAATGGCAGCGCACGAGATCGCCACGGACCTGGCGACGTGCGCGGGTGGCGTCCCGTGTGCTGGGGAGCGCAGACTACCGGCCTGCAGGTCTCGGGGCTTGCCGCGACCGGGCGATCCACGTGCAGTCCCGTGAATTACATGTGCAAGGTGTTGCTGGCAAAGTCGCCAGCAACTACAGGCGGGCGGCCTGTGCTCCCAGAAGCACGCGCGCGCGAGCGTTACCGGATGTCCGGCTACGGCGCGCGGAACGTCTTAATTCTTCCCTTTCGCCAATAGCCAATCGAGCGCGTTATGGAATTCTGCCAGCGCCGTGCCTTCGATCGGGTCGTTGTGATAGGCGCCGTGCATTGGAATCACGCGCTTTTCTCCGGCGTAGGCGTCAACTACTAGCCGATGAAAGCGGGGCGCCACGATTTCATCTTTTTCCGCCAGCAAAAAGATTGCTGGCGCGCGTATGGCCTTCGCGTTTGAAATACTGTCGAGGTCTTTCGGAATTTGCAGGGCAACCGGACCCGCCAGCAACCACAGATTCCACCAGCCAAACCGATGCAGAATGATTTCGCGCAGCGGTGGAGGATTTTGCAAAATCAATCCAGCAACTGTTCGTTGAGCAGCCACATGGAGCGCGGCGCTAGCGCCGAGACTCGCGCCAAAGACTACGATTGGCCGTCCGTTTGCGTGGCGTTTCAGTTCATCGAACGCCGCGAGCGCCGCCGGTCCAATCCGGGAGAGTCGCGGCGGCCCAGTGCTGCCGCCGAATCCTGGATAATTCATTCCCCAGACTTCAACGGCCCGATCAGTCCATTCCTCGGCTTCCGCTGCCACCCAGCGCTCCGCGCGATCTGCGTTGCCGTAGAAGCGCAAAATGTAAATATCCGCACGACCCTGTTGTTGCGCTCGGCGCGATTGTGCTGTCCAGACTTCCAATTCCCCTTTCTGGAACGGAACCCCCTTGCGGAAAGCGCCGCCAGTATCGATCGGCATTCTTGTGGGGAATAAAATCAAATGATCCGGCAAATGACCGAAAAACGTCACCACGAAATATACGATGCCGACCGCGATCCACTGCCACGGACTGCGAAAAATTCTTCTTAGCCTCACATCTGTTTAAGCGGCAGAGAAATTTTAGCCCACGAAACACACGAATGACACGAAAAGAAGCAGTAAGATTGTGAGCAGAAAAAGAACCTGCCAGTTCTTATCTGAAAATTTCGTGTCTTTTCGCGTGTTTAGTGGGCAAACTTATGAATTCGGCAGTTCCCATAATTCGATGCGGTTGCCGTCGGGATCCATGATCCAACCGAATTTTCCGTAATCGTACGTTTCCACTTTGGCATCGACATCGACTCCCTCGCGCTTCAATTGCACCAGCAATTCGTCGAGGTTTTCCACTTGGAAATTGATCATGAATGGTTTCTCGCTTGGCGCGAAATAATGGGTATCGGCGGGAAACGGCGACCAGACGGTGTAGCGTTCGCCCGCGGAATCGTCCGCCTGTTGCCACCTAAAAATGGCGCCGGCTTCTTTTTCGCTTTCGATGCCAAGATGCGCGCGGTACCACTCGCGCAATTCGTCGGGATCGCTTGCCAAATAAGATTCCGCCGATGCCTGTAACGCGCTTCATGCTACCTAGCCGAAATCAAAACGTTCGCTAGCCAACTGCATTGGTGAATGTTGTCTCTGCCGATTTGATTTAACTCTTTTTTAATTCGGCTAAATCTTTGAGCACTTGCTCGCTGTGGTCGGCTGGTTTCACGCCGGTATAAACCTTGGCGATCTCGCCTTTCGGATTAATGATGAAGGTATTGCGCGCCGCGAGCATTGTTCCTTTGTAATCCATGACGGACCCATATTCGGTCGACACTTTCGCGTCGGGATCGGCCAACAATTTGAAATTGAGTCCTTCTTTTGTGCAAAAATCCTTGTGCGATTGCGCCGTATCCACGCTCACGCCGAGGACGACCGCGCCCGCCTGCTCGTACTTCGAAAGGTCGCGCTGGAAATTCCTTGCTTCCATCGTGCAACCGCTGGTGAAATCTTTCGGGTAAAAATAGAGCACTACCCATTTGCCGCGATAATCTTTCAGACTGATCTGACTACCATCGCTGGTCGTCAGACTGAAATCCGGCGCCGGCGTTCCGGCCACCGGTTGGTTTTGCGTGTCAGCTGCTTGCACGGTGACCAATGTAATCAGCCCGATTATTCCAGATAAGAATATTTTGTTCATATTTGGGTTCTCCAGTTTGTGAGATGTTAGCAGTGATTTGCAATGAGCCAAGTTGGGGCAAGGACCGACGGCTTCCTAGCCGTCGAGGTAAACGTGACCCCGAAAGCTTTCGGGGTCACTCCTTGGCGCGCGCGCGTTAATTGAAAGCTTGCGCTCTGCGGCAAGTTTGAGTCAATAGAGGCCCGCTTATGCCACGACCGATGATTGCCGAGAGTCTCCAGATTAAACCGGTGCGGTTGCTGCTCGGCGTGATTGCCTGCGTCGGACTTGCCGTCACATTGTTCACGCTGTTGTTTGGTTTCACTTCTGTCCCGGCAAACTCTGTTGGAGTGAAGACGCGCTTTGGCGCTTACCACGATATCGTTAATCCCGGGCTCGCCTATGCTATTCCGTACATCGATGAGATTCACATCGTGCCGACGCAGCGATTGTTGAAACTCGAATTCGGTTTTACCTCGCCGAATGCGACCAACATCTATCAGGGGGACGTGGAACCGGCGGAGACCGAGACCATGATCACGGGCGATCTCAATACCGCACTCGTTCCGTGGGTGGTGCAGTATCGCATCACCGACCCGAAAACGTACCTGTTCGGGGCGCGCGAACCGGAGATAACGTTGCGCGATCTTTCCGAAAGCGTGATGCGCGAGGTAATCGGCGATCGCACCGTGGACGAAGTGCTCACGATTGGGCGACACGACATTGAAACATCAACTTTGAAACGTCTGGCCGACCTGTGCTCGCAGTATGGTTTGGGAATTCAGATTCAACAAGTGCAACTGGCAACGGTGCGTCCGCCCCCCGTCGTGCAGGCGGCGTTCAACGAGGTCAACCAGGCGCAACAGGAAAAGCAAACCGCGATTAACCAGGCCTGGGCGGTGTATAACGATGCTGTTCCGAACGCGCGCGGCCAGGCGAAGGAACGCGAGAAGCAAGCCGAAGCATATGCGTTCCGCCGCATCAACGAGGCCAGAGGCGAGGCGCAAAAATTCTCGCTGTTGCTCGCCGAGTACCGCAAAGCTCCCGACGTGACGCGTCGCCGTCTTTATCTCGAAGCGATGCAAGCGATTTTGCCCAGTTTGCAAAAGAAAATCATCATTGATGACAGCTTGAAGAGCATTCTCCAGACATTACCGCTGCTGCCAACGGAGCAGCCCAAGACGTCGCCATGAACGTGATTGATGTAACTCCACGACCTGCGGCCCTCTCGGCCGTTGTGCGCTTTTTGCAAAGCCGGTTGATGTCGATCCTCGGCGTTCTTTTCATTTTGACCGCGCTAAAATGGGGAACGTTGCTCTTCATTGTCCATCAATACGAAACGG
>WNGK01001047.1_pt1 | contig 29525 bp, 21 predicted proteins | sample 5400601 | NCBI WGS metagenome assembly WNGK01 (sample SAMN13153376, study PRJNA577476) | soil metagenome | isolation source: 60 cm soil or saprolite under Garry oak tree replicate 1 | place: USA:California | collected 2016-06-15 | reverse complement strand
TCGTCGGCGAAAACGCGCGACCAGAAGATTTGCCAGTCAATCCCTGCAAAACAAAACATCTCACCAACATGCGGAGCCAGGGTGAAGGCAAAGGGATTCAGCTTGAAGCGCCGCTGTGCATGAGTCTGGAACGCGCGATTGAATACATCGATATCGACGAATACGTGGAAGCGACGCCGAAATCATTGCGTTTGCGAAAGCGGATTCTCGACGCCACGACCCGCAAACGCGCCGCCGCCGCGTAGCTCACTTTAGGCGAGAGGCGGGAGGACGAAGGTCAATCGCCTTATGGTTTGCCTGGTGTTAACAAGCCAGGCCCTGACCCGCCACTGAATCCAAAAAAGAAGAAGAAGAAAAAAACAACCGAGGTCCTTGGCATTATCGTTTTGATCCTTGGAGTCTCGGACTCCCATAAATTCAGCCAAACTTCAACAGCTCCAAAAACAAATGAAAACTCCTCGTTGGTCTACTCGCAATCGTCTCCTATCACAGCTGCGTATCGCAACTGTGGTCACACTAATGTCTGCCGCAGCCGCAATGGCTTTCGTCGCGGCAAAACCATCCGGCCCATTGTTGGGGAAATCAGACAACAAAGACGCGATCAATAAATTCAGCCAACGTCGCGCTGAGTCGTTTAGAAGCAAAATGATGATGCCTGGCCCTGAACGAGAGGGCGGGCCAATGTCCGCAGCTGAAGAGGATTACGCGAATCGCGCCTACCCCGCTGCCTACGTCCCGTTTGCATTGACGCGGAACGCGAAGACGGCTTGGACCAATATCATGGCAACGGCTGTGGGGAAGGGCAGCCACGCACCAAGTGCATCAGGTGCCTGGACTCTCGTGGGACCAAGCATAGCGAACTTTCCTGATGTCCTGACTTTCAGCGGCGCATCTTATACCACCTCCGGACGTATCACCGCGCTCGCAATCGATCCAAGCTGCAACACGAGGAGGTGCCGGGTTTGGGCGGCAGCAGCGGGCGGCGGGGTCTGGCGTACCACTAATGCACTTGCCGGCAGTAGGGTCGACTGGACGTTTGTCTCCGGCAGCTTCGCGACAAATGCGATCGGAACGCTAACCTACGACGCCGCGACCGGCGCGCTTTACGCGGGGACCGGCGAGCCGAACGCGTCGGGTGATTCGGAAGCCGGTTTTGGCATTTACAAATCAACGGATGGCGGCAACACCTGGACACACTTAGCTGCGAACACATTTGTGCCGGTGATGACGACCTCCTGCGGTGACGCCCCGGCCTATACCGGCCCCGCTTTCGACGGCCGCGCGATTTCATCAATCGTAGTTAGGGGCAGCACCATGTATGTGGGTTCAACCCGCGCTGTTCGTGGAATCAGTTCAGTCACGGGCGGCGGGGTCACGCTTGCTCCCGGTCTCCCGCCGTATGGGCTGTGGAAATCCACCGATGGCGGCGCGAACGTCACTCTCTTGGCACCTGAGGGTGTTTGTCTCAACCCGGCCCTACCAGGGGACGCCGGGAAAATCCAGGCGAGCTTCGGCTCTGCGCGTGGCGTCAACCACGCCGAATTTGACCCGAACTACGCGACGAACACCACGCTTTATGCAGCAGCGTTCCCGAGGCTGACCGCAAGTGGTGGAGGCGTCTGGCGCTCGACCGATGACGGCGCTAACTGGACTCAGATCAAGACGGCACTCAGCGCCGCCAATATTAATGACCGGGCTGAGTTTGCTGTCACCCCGATAACTGGTGGCAACACGCGAATGTACGTCGGCGATGGCAACACCGGATCACCGACTGCAAGTTTCTATCGCAGTGATGACGTCGCGACTGGCTCGCCGACGTTCATCGATATGACAACGACGCAGAACGCTGACTACTGCACGGGTCAGTGCTGGTACGACAACGTGGTCTACTCCCCGCCCAACAAACCTGATGTCGTTTACCTCGCTGGTTCGTTCTCCTATGGGACTTACGGCTTCACAACGAACGGCCGTGCGTTCCTGCGATCGTCGGATGCGGGTGCGTCGTTCACTGACATGACGTGGGACGCGACCACGAACCCCACTCCGCCCGACACCTGCTGTCAGCCGAATCCAGTTGCGCCGAACGGTCAGCACCCAGACTCGCATGCCATCGTAGAGGTCCCGGGGACGGACTCTGCAATCTTCGGCACGGATGGCGGTCTCATGCGCTCCAGCGGGGCGTTCGCGGACATCTCATCGCAGTGCACCACGTATCGCGGGCTCAGCGGCGGGGACCTGGCGCTCTGCCAACAATTGCTCTCCGCAGTTCCGACGTACCTCTATAATCTGAACAAGGGACTTTCGACCTTGCAGTTCCAAAGCCTGTCAGTTGCTTCGGATAATTCCAAACACCTCCAAGGCGGCACGCAGGACAACGGGACATTTGAAACCTATGGCTCGGCCGTGACCTGGCCGCAGATCATCTACGGCGATGGCGGTCAGTCGGGGTTCAACGTCAGCAATAGCTCCGTAAGGTTTAATACATTCTTTGATCGGTACACCGATGCCAACTTCCAGAACGGCGATTCCACGAAGTGGGTGGTCATATCAGGGCCGCTCTTCCAAGACACGTCGCTGTTTTACAAGCCGATCATCGCCGACCCCAACCCGGCCAACGCCGGGACGATCTTTGTCGGCGAGCGCGCCATATGGCGCACTCAGGATTGGGGTGGTAGCCAAGCGTACCTTGAGGCGAACTGTCCCGAGTTCACGACGTCAGGTGCCGACCCGGCGTGTGGCGATTTCATTCAGCTCGGCGGACCGATCGGTCCGACGAGTCCGAGCAGGCTAACCGGGACTTTCTACGGAGCTGACCGAACGCTTGGCAACGTCGCCGCGGTTGAGCGCACGCCCACCGACACGAATACCCTTTGGGCAGCGACAACGCTCGGCCGCGTCTTCATCTCCAAGAACGCCGACGCTGTCGCCAGCTCTGTGTCCTACACGCGGCTTGACTCACTCGCTTCAAATGACCCGAATCGTTTCATTAGCGGCATCTATGTTGATCCCGCAAATGCGAATCACGCTTGGATTTGTTATTCGAGCTATAGCTCTCTTGATCCAACGGCCCCAGGTCACGTCTTCTCAGTGACCTACGATCCGATTGGCGGCACCGCGACTTGGACGAACCTTGATGGCTCGGGCGCGACGGCTTTCCCGGACTTCCCGGCGACAGACATCGTTCATGATTCGAACGGTGACCTGTATGTTTCGAACGATTGGGGTGTCCTGAGACGCGCGAACGGTTCGTCCGACTGGGTGGTCGCCGGAACCGGTCTTCCACAAGTAGAAGTCGCAGGTCTTACGATTGTTCCCAGTGCACGGAAGCTGTACGCTGCCACCCATGGGCGCAGCGCATGGCTGCTGACATTGCCGTAAAGTTGGGTTATTTTCTGGGCGGGATAGTGAAAATCTATCCCGCCCATTCTTTTGCAGTGATGGCACCTGTTCTTAAGTACCCAATTTTCGCCTGCTTTTTTTTTCTGCTCGCCGGCAACACATCGGTTGACGCTGCGCCGCCGGGATTCGTAGAAGGACACTTGAAGATTCTTTCATCGAGGGAAGTTGAGCTTGCCGATGGAACGCCGCCTGCGATCACGGCGGAAAACTACGCCGAATATCCATTGATCATCCGGAGCCAGGATGAGAAAAAAGAGATCGCGCGTGTAACAGCGGACGGAAATGGAAACTATCACATTGCGTTGCCGCCGGGCAATTATGTTCTGGACGTGCAAGGGCGGCCGCCTAAGGGCCACGTCCGGGCGAAACCGCAATGGTTCACGGTTGTTTCAAACCAGACTGTCCGGGTCGATATGGATATCGATACCGGCATTCGTTGAAGCGACGCAATTTCAGAACCTAATTAACACCTGAACTGACTTGCCTTCGTCGAAATAATTGCAGGCGACTGATTGGGCGGCAGTCGGCCGCTGTGACGACGATTGACAAAGCAGGCTTCTTGCGCTTGAGTAGGCACCGTAATTCTTCCTCGCCAGCCATTCTCTTGCGAGGCGCTGTTCCAAAATTACAGCATTTAGTCAGGCAACTTCAGGTCGAAAAATAACTCCGCACCTATGGCGGGACATAGTAAGTGGTCGAAAGTCAAACGCTTCAAAGGCGCGATTGACGCCAAGCGCGGCAAGATCTTCAGCAAATTATCGAAGGAGATCACCATCGCGGCAAAAACTGGCGGGGGCGATCCCAATGGCAATCTGCGTCTGCGCAGCGCGGTCCAGGCTGCGCGAGCGCAGAGTATGCCTAACGATAACATCGAGCGCGCGATCAAACGGGGCACGGGCGAAGGAAAGGACGGACAACAATTCGAGGAGATCGTGTACGAGGGTTACGCGCCGGGAGGTGTGGCGATCATTATCGAAACTGCCACCGACAATAAAAATCGCACGGGAGCGGAGATTCGGAGCATTTTCTCGCAGAACAATGGCAATCTCGCCTCGACCGGAAGCGTTTCGTACATGTTTCATAAGAAGGGCCAAATCACCGTTCCACGTTCGAGCATTGATGAGGATCGACTATTGGAAGTCGCCCTGGAGGCCGGCGCGGAGGAGTTGACAACCGATGAGGATCAGTATGTTATTATCACTTCCCACGATCAGCTATATGCAGTAGCTGAGGCGCTCAGAAATGCGGGCGTGATTACCGATGGGCAAAAGTTTACATTCATTCCCGATACGACTGTTCCGGTTCCCGACGAGGCTGTGGCGCGTCAGGTGCTCCGCTTGTGTGACGCTCTCGAAGACGACGACGACGTGCAAAACGTCTATTCAAATCTAGAAATTCCCGACGAATTGCTGGCCAGGTTGCCGGCTTGAGAAAATTATTGCTTCCAGGAAACATGTTAAGCCGCTACCTCGGCGCAGCGGCAGAATTTTAGCTTATGAACGAAGAAAACGAAAACCAGCCTGTACCGACTGAGTCCGCCTCGCCGGAGCAACGCCACCATCGTCAGCGCCGGCACTTTCCACGAAGGCGCTATCGAGATCGGGGCGATCGTTTCAGGCGAGATAACGCTGGCGAGTCGCCAAATTCCTCGTCAGCAACCGCCGATCCGGGCGGTCCAGATGCTAATGTCGAGATCCTAGATCAACCCGCATCGGGCGTCCGCGAACGCGTTGAGGGCGTTGTCGAAGGTGGCGAACAAGCTCAGGCTGAGCCGGAATTTGGCGAAGGTATCATTGAAATTTCCGGCAAAGGCTTCGGGTTCCTACGCGATCCGAAGCGCAACTTCGTGCAGACGCCGCAGGATATTTTCGTCACCCCTGAAATCGTTCGTCGTTTCGCTTTGCGCGACGGGATGTGGATTCACGGCGAAACCCGGCGCGGCAGCCGAGGCCCGCAATTGACCAAGCTACTCAAGATTAATGGCGAAGAGCCGCCGAAATATCAAGGTCTCCGGCCATTTGAAGAATTAACCACGATCAACCCGAACAAACGGATCAAGCTCGAGACGGTGCCAGACCGTTACACGACGCGGATCATGGATTTGATGACGCCGCTGGGAATGGGCCAGCGTGGTTTGATTGTCGCGCCGCCGCGCACTGGCAAGACAACCCTACTGCATCACATCGCCGACGCGGTGGCAAAAAATCATCCGGAAGTCATTCTGATCATTCTCCTCGTCGATGAGCGCCCGGAAGAGGTCACTGATTTCCGTCGTTCGCATCCGACAGCGGAACTGATGGCCAGCTCTAACGATGCCGACATCAAAAGTCACACGCGCATTGCGCAACTGGCCATCGAGCGCGCCAAACGCCTCGTCGAAGCAGGAAAGCACGTCTTTATTCTCCTCGACTCTATCACGCGCACCGCTCGCGCATTCAATAATGCCATGGCCGGCGGGGGTCGTACGATGAGTGGCGGTATCGATGCGCGTGCTATGGAAATTCCACGCAAAATCTTTGCGGCCGCTCGTAATACGGAGGAAGCCGGTTCTCTCACGATTGTCGCCACGGCGTTGATTGAAACCGGCAGCCGCATGGACGAGCTGATCTTTCAGGAATTTAAAGGCACAGGAAACATGGAAATGGTGCTCGACCGTAAAATCAGCGACCAGCGAATTTATCCGGCAGTGGATATCTTTCTCTCTGGCACGCGGCGCGAAGAGTTGCTGTTGCAACCCTGGGAACTGGAGAAAATCAATCTCATCCGGCGCGGCCTGGCCGGTCACAAACCCGAGGAAGCGATCCAGCGTCTCTTGATGTTTGTTAAAAAATTCCCGACCAACACTGAAATGCTCAAAGGCATTCCGGGCTAGTGCTTCGCTCGGTGTTAAAGCGTTAAGATGTTGAACGGTTGAAGCGGATGCCCCAAGGAGCGTCGGTTTTCCTTGGCCCGCCGAAGCTTTGACGAAGGAGGCTAACTGCCGAGGGCAACTAGGGAGTCGCCCTTCGTTGATTTAATGTGCCGTTCGTAGAGCGTGTGAATCGCATCGCGAGCATTGACATAATCGCGGCCGAAAGCATCAAATTCACGATAGGCCAGACGAACAGCAAACTTTCGCTGTTCATTTGGATCGCTCGGGAGCGTTGAAACGCTTCTGTTCTCATAACGCCGTAATACAACTTCGCAGCGGCGCAGGAAGGCATACGCATTTTTGAGTTTGACAACGTCCGAACCGGCCAAGCTCCCGTGCTCACACAGCCGGTCGAGGGCGCGCTCCCAATTCTGCTGCCAGATATTTTCGCGCATTTGCAAGGCTTGAACGAGAAATTCGGCCTCAATAATCCCACCGCTTCCGGTCTTTAAATCGAGAAAATCCGATCCGCTTCCTCGTTCGCGCCGAATGCGCTCGAGCATGCCATCGATTCTTGTGGCAAGATCGGCACCTTGACCGGCGCGACGCCAGGCGCGTTTTGCAATTTCGATAAATTCGCCTTGTAGCGGCCCGCTGATGGCCCGCGCGCGAGTCAGCGCCTGCAATTCCCACGGCTGCGCTCGGTTTGCGAAATACGATTGATAAGTCTCAAGAGAACAAACGAGCGGACCTTTTTCTCCTTCGGGGCGCAGCCGTGCATCCAGCGTCCAAATATTTCCTTCGGCCGTTGGCTGGGCCATGGTGATCATGAGACTTTGCGCGGCGCGCGTGTCGTCGCCTACGAATAAAACGTCCAGATCCGCGCCGTAGCTGATCTCGCGTCCACCAAATTTTCCGAACGCGATGATGGTCAATTGCTCGCTTCGAAAAAGCTTCGCCGTAAAAAGCAGACAGGCTTCGGCCAGATCGGAAATCTCGGCGAAGGTTGCTGCTGGGCTGGCAAGCCCCAGTACTTCGCGCATGATGATGCGCAATAGTTGCCTCTGTCGGTATGCGCGCACCGGGTCAAGATTGGCTGCATCCGCGCCTAACGAATCGAGCCGCCGCAAATTTTTTGCCGTCGATCGCGGTTCATCAAAGGTTGTGTCGCGGGTGATGTCTTCCAGAAGTTGTGGCCGCCGGATCAAAAGCTCGCTGGCAAAGCGGCTGGCATCAAAAGTCTTCACCAGCAACTCGAGCAATCGAGGATTTGCGACCAGAAGCTCAAAGAACAAACTGCGCAAACCGTAGGCTTCCACGAAGCGAACAAATTGATTCAGAGTTGCATCCGGATCCGCAGCTTTCGCAAGCCATCCGATTAAAACCGGACGCAACTTGCGAAATATCTGGCGCGTCCGCGGCGCGATGTGGAAACCGGCAGTGCCTTGGGCGAGGTCGCTAAGCGCCTTGGCTGCGCGTTTCTGGTCGCTGAAAATTTCCAGGTCATTCACCTTAGGAGACTTGGCCGGTTCCACGGACGTTCCGGAAATGATCCGTTGAAAAATCGGTCGAACAGCGCGCATTCTTTCTTGCAAGGCCGCACTGAAATCTTCGCTGGACGAAAAGCGAAGACTAAGCGCTAGCTGCCGCAAAGCTTCCGGGTTGCGAGGGACAATATGCGTCTGCTGCTCTGCCTCTATCTGCAAACGATGCTCCACGCGGCGGAGAAACCGGTAAGTGTTGTCGAGGGTCAGCACTTCATCGCGTGGAAGAATATCCAATTGACGAAGCGCTCGCAACGCTTTGAGCATGTTCGGCTCCTGCAAGAACGGCTGACGCGCTCCATGAATAAGCTGAAGCGTCTGCACGATGAATTCGATTTCCCGAATGCCGCCGCGCCCAAGTTTTACGTCGCGTTCCAGCTTGTCCGCTCTCACCATGGCGCGTTCGATGCGCCGCTTGATACTGGCGACCTCATCCAGCAAATCGGGCGACACGCTCCTGGGGTAAATAAAAGACTGATGCTGCCGCAGAAGCTCGTAAGCCAGCTCACGGCTACCGCAGATTCCGCGCGCTTTGATTAACGCAAGCCGCTCCCAGGTTTCGCCGAACCCGGCGTAATAATTTTCCATACTCTCGAGCGACCTGGCCAGGGGTCCTGCCGAGCCTTCCGGGCGCAGACGCAGATCGACACGAAAAAGTGAGCCTGCCGGATGGGGGGTTGAAAATGTTTCGAGAATTCTATTTCCCAGCCGGTTGAAAAACTCGTGATAGGAAATGTGCGGCGTGAGCTGGCCTTCGTCGCTGTATAGAAAAAGAAGATCGACATCTGAACTGTGATTCAACTCGCCGCCACCGAGTTTCCCAAGCGCGAGAATGGCAAACTCCGCGGTGGGCGAACCGTGACGGGCCCGCAATTCGGCGTTCCAATGTTCGAACACGCGGCGGATGCAAATTTCTGCGACTTGTGAAAGCTCTCCGGTGGTTTCCTCCAGCGGGGCTACGTTTGCAAGCTCGCGAAGAGCGATGCGCGTCATCTCGCGGCCTTTCCAAAAGCGGAGCGCTGCAAAATTTTGGTCCGCCAATCGGACGGACTCGTCCGGTGGCGAGCTTGCGACTGAGTCGGCCGCTAGTCCGCCACTCGGACGGACTCGTTCGATGGCGAGTTTGTGAAGCTCATTCGACATTTCCGCGTAGCCGCGAGGCGCGCGACAGATTTCCCGCTCGCAAAGCCATCGAAGACTGTCTGGGTCCTGTGTCAGTCGCGTTGCGCAAATGCTGGAGACCGCCAGAAGATGAAGCAGGGCAGCCTCGCCCAGCGGAAATTGTTCGATAACATCGACAAATGGCGGCGCGTCTGCCGGCCATCGTTCGCTAAGCTGAATCAGGGTTGTTTCGACCTGTGGCGGGTTGAGCGATGTGGCTGCTTTTTCGCGAATCCAGACTTTACCGCGATCCATTGAATGAAACATCACGCGGGTTTGCCCGAAAGACTAGTTGCCGCAGCGCGCTAAACCAACTCGGCTGAGAGACAAGTTTATTCGACATATGTAACCCGGCATGATTAGGACGAAGGAGCGGGTGCTAAAACTTGAAGCGCTTTTTTCTGGATTTGGAACTCAACCGGACAATTACCCGCCAGTTCGCCGTCGAGTTCAACAGGAACATCCTGCTCGCTCGTTATACGCAGGCGCCGAGTCTGAAAATATTCAATTTCTGGAACATGAATGTCCGAGCTGAATACAACGTCCTGGAGATACTTAATGATTTCGAGGTAACCGAGCCGTTTGAATACAACCACATCAAACAAACCATCATCGATACTCGCGTGTTTGAAAAATGGGAACGGCCCTCCGTAAAGGCGCCCGTTTCCGATCAGCACAAATGATCCCTCGTTGGTAGAGGCATGCTCTGATTCGATAAAAAGCTTCGGTGGTTGCCGTGCCGCAATCTGCGCTGCAGAGATGAGATAGCTGAGCGGACCGAAGCTGCGCTTGAAAGCGAGGCTGGTTTCCTTGACGACTTGTGCATCGAGCCCCACTCCTCCAAGCTGAACAAAGTATTTTCCATTCGCACTCGGTAGATCGACCAGGCGTATGTTCTCGCCCCCGATGATGTCCCAGCAAAGCTCGAGATTGTGCGATGGCAGGCCAAGCTCCATCGCGAAGACGTTTACTGTACCCATGGGAAGGAGACCCAATGCGGCATTGCTGCCGGCGAGTCCGTTCGCCACCTGATTGACTGTTCCATCACCGCCGGCCGCAACTATTCGTGCAAATCCCTCTTCGACAGCGCGCCGGGCGAGAGTCTCCGCCTCGCCAGAATGCGACGTAACGCGGATGGGACAACCACGGATGATTGATTCGACGCGCTCCTGCCAGCGTTTTGCCTGCTCGTTGCCCGCGGCAGGATTGAGAATGACAACTGTGTTCGTCACAGGAGCAAGGTAACAGAGGCCTTTGGTCTTTTCTTCAAACTCGGCCTGCGTAACGTCTCGGGGTGAAAAAAGTGCGCCGGATTATGTTGATTGCGTTAGCGACGGTGATTGCGCTCGGCGCAGTTCTCGTGATCGGCGTGAACCTGTATGTGCAATCGCAGGGTACACAAGCAAAGATTCAACAGGAACTCAGTCGACGCCTCGGCACCGCGCTCGAAATTCATCGCATGAGCGTGACCCCCTGGGGCGGGCTGGAGCTGAGCGGCATTACGATTGCGCAAACGTCCCACATGGGCCCGAAACATTTCCTCGAAGCAAAAACATTTCGGCTGCGCGTTCGTTTTCTCTCGCTTTTTTCCAAACGGTTGGTCATCAAGGAAGTCTCGCTGATCAATCCAAATGTAGTTTGGCCGCAAGACGCGGAAGGAAAATGGAGGTTGCCCAGTTCACAAGAAATACCGGCGCCGGTAGTGTCGGCAGCCAACGCTGCAAGTATCTCCCGGTCGCAAGCAGACAGCGAAACTGCCCAACCAGAAACGGCTTCTGCCGTGACCGCCACGCCAGCTGATCTTCCCTCTCCGCCTAAGGTGGCGATCAATAAACCTCCGAAACAGGGGCGCAGACTGCTGGTGGCTCCGGAGGTCCGACGAGTCAGTATTAAAGGTGGTAATTTCAGTTTTCTCGATCGCACTTCTGGACTCCTCGCGAGTTTTACAGGAGTGGACTTTCGTACCAACATTCGCAGCGCTTTGGCCCTTAAGGGCGATACGAAGGTGGCAAGGATTTCGTTACGCGACCGCTTTTACCTGGAGCAACTGCGCTCCCCGCTCCGCTACGAGCCCGATGTGCTGGAGCTTTCTAGGATTTCCGCGCGTGCTGGTAATGGTGAGATCAACGGCTATTTTGCTATACAACCAGAGGCGGAGGATTCTCCCTTTACCACGAGCGTAAAGTTTCACGATGTGCTGGCCGATCAAATTGTCACGGACGCGGGCGGCCCCAAAGGAACCGTGCAGGGTAAATTAGAGGGAAGTTTCCAGGCTTCTGGGAAAACTGCCGACCCGGATGCGCTCATTGGAAAGGGCGAAATTTTCCTGCGTGACGGAAGGGTACAGCAATATAGCTTGCTCGTGCTGCTTGGGCAGCTTCTTCAGATCGAAGAGCTAAGAGAGCTTCATCTCGAGCAAGCCGAGGCAAAGTACCATGTCAGTCCGGGCCTAGTCACAATCGACGAGCTGATTTTGCGCTCGCCAAATATTCGCCTTACCGCGTCGGGCACCGTTGGGTTTAACGGCAAGCTGAAGCTCGATTCTCAGCTCGCGATCAACGAAAAAATCCGTGGACAGCTTTTCAAAGCGATTCGCCAGAATTTTCAACCCATCAACGAACCGGGCTATTCGGGCCTCGATTTTGAGGTTGGTGGCACTATTGATCGGCCCAGCACAAATTTGATGGACAGGCTGGTTGGCCGCGATCTGAGTAGTATGATCAATAGCCTGTTTGGCGGCGGAAAAAAAGGGCGATCAAAGAAGAAAAAGAAACAACTCGAAGAGGAGATGCCGGGCGCGCCCTCGCCTTCTGCTTCGCCGGAGGAAGCGCCGCCTCAGGCTACCGCAACGCCAGTCTCATCGCCATGAGGGTAATCGCCGGCAGCGCCGGCGGGCTGCGCCTGGCAGTTCCGAAGCGCGGTGTCCGACCGACGATGGACCGCGTCAAAGCCGCGATCTTTTCCAGCTTGGGCGACACGGTCACCGGTGCGAACGTCCTCGACCTTTTCGCGGGGAGCGGCGGTCTCGGAATTGAAGCGCTCAGCCGCGGAGCGTCTTCTGCGCTCTTTGTCGAGGGAGATCGGCAATCGGCGGAGATGATCGAGCGAAATCTCGCCAAAACAAGATTAAAGGGACGCATTCGGCAACAGGATGTTTTCGATTTCCTCCGGCATTATTCGGGCGTGGAAACGTTTCAAATCATTTTTGCCGATCCGCCATATGAAAAAACAAAAGGCGGCGAGCGTTACACTGAAAAATTGCTGACAAGCGAAGCGTTACCTCCATTACTAGATCCAGATGGGGTTTTCGTCTTGGAAAAGCGGCCGGATGAAACTGTCCCTGAAAAAAAGATGTGGCACCTCGTTCGTCAGAAAACATACGGCGCCACTGAAGTCCTTTTTCTGGCAGCTGGCTATCAGCCCAAACGCGGTGCGGAGACTCACCGCGCTCAAAAACCGTACGTGCGAAATTGTTGAAGGAGTGAATTCTGTCTCGCGAAGCTTTCGGAGTGATCGCGTCTTCGCGTCCCTTTCAAAATGATCGTCAAATTTCGAGAAATAGTGTGATTCGATTCATCTACAACTTGTTTTGGCCACTGGGGCTCTTGTTCTTTTTGCCGGGCTATCTTGCCAAGATGGCCCGCCGGGGCGGTTACCGGGAAAAGTTCGGACAGCGCCTGGGAATGTACGATCGCGAACTACGCGCACGCCTCCGAAAACAAAAATCGACATGGCTGCACGCAGTGAGTGTAGGCGAGGTAAACATCGCGCTGAAACTCGCCAACGCATTGCGCGTTATCGAACCGGATTTGTGCTGCGTCTTGACCACTACCACGACAACCGGCTTCGCGCGGGCGAACAAAAACGCCTTACCCTGGATCGAAGTCATGTACACGCCGCTTGATTATTGGCCGATCATCCGTCGTGCCTTTGCTGTCATTCGCCCGGTGAGGATTGTTCTCGTCGAGGCTGAAATTTGGCCCAATCTCGCCGCTGAAGCGCATGCGCGCCGCACGCCGCTGGCGCTGGTCAATGCGCGTTTATCCCCTCGATCCGAGCGAAGATATCGGCAGTTTCGATTTTTTGTCGCGCCCACCTTCCGACTTCTCGATTTGGTTTGCGTACAAGAGCCCGAAGATGCCGACCGGTGGGCAGCGCTCGGTGTTGCGCGAGACCGAATCCACGTCGTTGGCAGCATCAAGTACGATCCCGCCGGTCGTGATCAGATGGCGGAAGTTCAAGAAACCGCGCATCAGACCCGCCTCGCTTGGGTGAATCCGCAATGCCCCGTAATCTTTGGCGGTAGCACGCATCGTGGTGAAGAGGAAATCCTCGCTACAGTTTTCCTTCGGTTGCGTCATCAATTTCCGTCATTGCGCCTGTTCATTGCGCCACGCCACGTCGAACGGGTGCAGGAAATTCGGGCGCAACTGGCGGCTTTGCCATTGCGCGTCGGGCTCGCCAGTGAAGCGATCCGGCAGCTGCCGGACGAACTCGATGCAGATTGTATTCTCCTCGATACAACTGGTGAACTTCAACGCTGGTACAGTATCGCCACGATTGTGTTCATTGGAAAAAGCCTGACCGCGCACGGTGGACAAAATCCTGTAGAACCAATCATGGCGGGCAAAGCGGTCATCTTTGGTCCGCACATGGAGAATTTCGCCACACTGGCTAAAGCGCTTGTTTCGAAGAACGGCTCGATCCAGGTCCGCGATGTCGATTCGCTTGAACGGGCGATCGACGAGCTTCTGCACGATAGCGAAGCTCGCCAGCGACTCGTCCGAAGCGCACGCGAAGTATTGAGCGAGCACCATGGCGCGACTGCGCGCGCAGCCGCGTTGATTAACGAACTTTATTCGTCGGAGCAGCAGCCTTCGCGAGTATACTCCAAAAGTCTTCGCGAGCAGGCGAACTCCGCAGGCAGGCAGGAGAAATATAAACAATAAGAAGAAGAAGATTTCGCTGGCAATTTGCCTTGCGTCTAAAGGAAGGAATTCGATATTGCCCGCGCTTTTGTGACCCTATCGTCTAGAGGCCCAGGACACCGCCCTTTCACGGCGGTAACACGGGTTCGAATCCCGTTAGGGTCGCATTGGGGGATGCTGGTGATCACCGGCGTATTGTTCCTGCTGGTTGCGGCACTCGTGGATCTCAAGCCAGTGGTAGATGAGAATTTTTTCTTTTCAACCAGTGACCCTGCGATCCAGCAAACCAAAAAGATCGAGCGACGTTTCCCGTCGCAACCGGAAGTCATTCTGGCTGTATCGTCGCGCGATATTTCTTCGCCGCGATATCTGAGTCGAATTCAAAAACTCACGCAACAAGCCCACACCATTGGAGCCGTGAGCGCAGTCAAGAGCTTGGCCGAAGGACCAAAGAGTTTCGACGATGCGCTGAAGAGCCCGTTTTGGAGCAGACTGCTGATCGCGCACGATCGCAAATCGAGCAACGTCATTATTTTCATGCACGGCAAGCAGACGGAAAAGCCGATCCAGCGGCTTGAGCAGATCGTGCATGAGCTCGACGCGCGAGATTTTCGGATCCACATCGCTGGTCCGCCCTATGTGGTGGAAATGCTCCGCCGCAGCCTGGCGCACGATTTTCGCTACTTCAGTCTGACTGCGATCGTGTTGTTTGGCTTAACGATGGCGGCGTTATTCCGATCGGCCCGGTTGTTCGTGGGAATGCTCTGCACATGCACGAGTGCCGTTCTGTTGAGCTTGCTCCTGCTATCGATGCTTGGCCAGAAGATTGGCATCCTGACGGTGAACCTCGGCACGATCGTGTTCGTCATTGCGTTGTCGCACTTGGTTTACATGACGTTCAACTGGCAAACGCTCGCCGACCGCATGCGTCGCATGGACAAAGAGTCGCCGGACCTGGCGGCAGCCGCGCGACGCATGACTTTCCCGCCCTCGTTTTGGTCGATGGTGTGCGCGTCGTTAGGCTTCGCCAGTTTGCTGATTGTTCAGGCCAAGCCGTTGCGCGAGTTGGGATTTGGTGGAGTGCTCGGCACAGTCTTGGCATTCGCTTGCGCGTATTTGATGTATCCGGCGTTTCTGCGCTGGGCTGTGCCACGCAAAAGTAAAATCGTAGAAGCAGAACCCACACACGCATTTTGGTCGCGGCGCTTTGCGCTACTGTCGTTGGGCGTCATTTTGCTCGGCACAGGGTTGGGATTTGGCCTGGCCAAAGTAAACACCGACCCGAGTCTTCTCGATTACTTCAAGCCTCACCAGGAACTACGCGATGGCTTGGAATTCGTGGATCGCACCGGGGGCTCCAATCCGCTCACGCTCGTCGTGTCCTCGGCGAGCGGCAGCAGACTGAATACGGACGAGGCTTATAAGAAGATGTGGACGCTGCACGGAGCGCTGGAGAATTACAAAGAAGTTGGGACTGTAATCTCACTGCCGACTCTTCTAGCCGAGGGTGACCGCACGCCGTTTTCGTTCCTCATCAGCTACGAAAAGATGACGGAGATCATGGAGCAACCAAAGTACGCGCGTGTGGCAAAAAGTTTTGTGACGGAGGACCGCACGCAAGCGGTGTTCCTGCTCCGAATGATCGAGGCGCGTCGGACTAAATATCGTGTCGATGTTGTCGACGATCTGCGCTCTGTTTGCCACAAGTATGGATTCAAGGCTGACCTCGTTGGCGGCATTTATTACTTGCAGGGGCGACTGGCCAAACTTGTGGCTGAAAGCCTCGTGACTGGCTTGTTCTGGTTGAATCTTTTGTTCGTCGTAATCGCGTGGGTTGTCGCCCGATCTGTCCGCGGCGCGGCGGCGATGATCGCGAGCCTGATGCTCGTGCCGCTGTCGATGTTGGGTGGCATCGGCTGGTTCCATGTACCGGTGGATATTATTTCGGCGCCCGCGACAAATGTTTGCATCGGCATAGCGATTGATTCGATGATCCATCTCGTCTTCGGCGTCCGTCGCGCGCAATGCGACGGGAAAAAAGGATGGCAAGCCTGGGTCTTCGCGCGCGAAGAGCAATGGCGCGGGATCGTCTATTCAGACGTGATCATCGCCGCCGGCTTCGCCATTTTTGTGCTCTCTGATTTTCCGCCCACGCAGCGTTTCGGTCTCGTAGTCCTCGCCGGTTGCATCATCGACATTCTGGCAAATCTGTTCGTCTTGCCGCTCCTTGGCGGGGCGCAGTTGAAAAAGCGCGTTTGAGGCCGCGCCTGCGATGCGTAATTTAGAAAGCCAATGCAGTCCGCGTTTCACCAGTCCGAATCTGATCAGCCGCATCCGGCGCGGGCCCGGGCGATCATTAAGGCGCATCCGGAAGTGCGCCAGTTGATGGTGCGCAATCCATGGACTGCGTTGATCGCGCTGTCGCTAGCGATTATGCAAACCGCAATCGCGTATTGGATGGGCACACTGGGCTTCGGTTATTGGTGGCTCAGTCTTATTCTCGCTTTTTGCATCGGCGCGTTCGCGAATCATGCCAATTACGTGATCATTCATGATGCGACTCACAATCTGATTTTCCGGAACAAAAGCTGGAACAAAATGGTAGCCATCATCGCCGATCTTCCCAATCTCACGCCCGGTGCGATGGGTTTTCGCGTTTATCATCTAAAGCATCACTCTCACCAGGGCGATTACGAATACGACGCCGATCTGGCGAACCATTGGGAGGCGCGCCTAGTGGGCAACAAATGGTATCGCAAGGCGATCTGGCTCATGCTCTTTCCATTTTTTCAGGTGACGCGCCCACCGCGATTGAAAGCGATCAAGATGTGGGACCGATGGTTCTTCCTCAATTTCGTGTGCGCGGCAGCTTATGATGCGGCAGTTGTTTATTTTTTTGGTTGGCCGGGATTTCTTTATCTCGTATTCGCATTTTTCTTCTCCATTGGATTGCATCCGGTAGGCGCCCGCTGGATCCAGGAGCATTACACTTACGATTTCGACCAGGAGACGTTTAGCTATTACGGACCAATCAACTGGGTGGCGCTAAACATGGGTTATCACAACGAGCACCACGATTTGCCCTCGATCCCATGGAACAATCTGCCGAAGCTGCGTGCGATGGCGCCGGAATTTTACGATAATTTGAAGTATCACACGTCGTGGACCCGGTTGCTGCTCCAATTTATTTTCGACGAGCGATACAGTTTGTTTTCCCGGGTCGAGCGAATGAAACGAACGGCCGACTCTCGACCAGCTCCAAGGGCGAAATCCAGTCCAATAAGCAGTCTTGATCTCAGTGCCAGGCCCATTAGTTTTTAGCGATGGCGGAGCGACCTTACATCTCGATCAAGAACGAAACGGTCCGAATGTTCGAGAGCGATTTCGTAGAGTTTTTTTCGCGTGTGCATCCGGCCACTCCGCTGGCGTTGTACCTGCCAGTGGTCGCCTACATGCTTTACGTATCGCTCTGGCAACAAAGATTGTCGATCCTCGCTGTCGCGGGGCTGTTCATGCTGGGAGTTCTACTATGGACGCTCCTCGAGTACCTGATCCACCGGTACATATTTCATTACGAACCGAAGACCTGTGTGGGGAAACGGCTGCATTACATTATTCACGGTGTGCATCACGATTATCCAAACGACGCGCGGCGGCTGGTGATGCCGCCAAGCATCAGCATCCCTCTTGCGTTTCTCTTCTACGGTCTCTTCCTTCTGATTTTCAGGAGTCTGGCATCAGGCGTGTTTGCCGGATTGGTTTTCGGTTACGTCTGCTATGACATGCTCCATTATGCGACGCACCATTTCCCGATGAAACGAGGCCTGTGGCTCTGGCTGAAACAGTACCATCTCCGCCATCATTACAAGGATGATCATGTCGGATACGGCATCAGCTCGCCGCTTTGGGACTACGTTTTTCGGACGACGCGAAAGTAACGCGCCTCTCACGAAATTTGGTCCTCTCGGAGATGGTGCGATCGGTCTCACTAAAGTCTTGTCCGCAACCCGAAAACCAGTAAGATGGTTGCCCCGACACGAAACTTCGGGCGCGTAGAGGCAGTCCGAACTTCGTAAGGAGTCTAGTGAAGGACAAAGAATCTCAATTTTGCCTGAAAGCGCCGCTCGGCGCGCCCGCGCGGATCGTTCAATTGATTCCTGTCGCGCCTTTGCTCCCGATGATGGTTAGAGCGATAATGAGATTTGCTGGCAGGGAGTACGCGGCGCGATGAACGAGGACCCGGCAAAACTTAGTTTGAGCAATTTTCTGGCGGGCGAGAGCAACGACCCGCTGCAGGCACCAGCGAGCTTTACAAACTGGATGCGCGTTGGGGCGTGGGCGGTTGAATTATATGAGCCCGAGCTCCTCGCCACAGCAGATGCGCGCACGGCGATCACCTACGGCGGCAAACCGCGTCCCGTAATTAACCTCTGCTCCTATAATTATCTCGGCCTTGCCAATCATCCTGAAGTCCTCGTCGCCGCGCACGAAGCGCTCAGGACCCATGGGCTGGGGGCATGCGGTTCGCCCATGCTCTCTGGAATGACCGATCTCCATCGCGAACTCGAACGGCGCGTAGCAAAATTTCTGGGCCGTGAGGATGCGATGCTTTTCAACAGCGGGTTTGGCGGCGCGCTGGGCACGATTTCCGGGCTGCTTCGCAAAACCGACGTGGCGCTTCTCGACAACCGCTCGCATCTAAGTCTTCGCGATGGAGCAGTCCTTTCGCGATGCCGCACCGAGAAATTCGAGCACAACGATCCGGTCTCACTCGATACGGCGTTGAGCCGTCAAAAAGGCCGGCGGCAACTCGTCATTGTGGAAGGCATTTATTCCATGGATGGCGATTTCGGCAATCTAAAGGACTTACTTGCTGTCGCAGAATCTCATGGCGCGAGCGTTTTCATTGACGAAGCGCACTCTATGTTGGCTTGTGGCGAACATGGTCGCGGCGCGGCTGAGAAGTTTGGCGTGGAAGATCGCGTTCCACTTGTTTACGGGACATTCTCTAAAGCTTTTGGCGCGTTAGGGGGGTTCGTCGCCGGTTCGAAGGAGACGCTGCAATATCTGCGTTTCTACGCGCATCCGTATGTTTACTCCTGTGCGCTGCCGCCGGTTGTGATCGCGGCGATTCTCAAGGCGCTTGAGCTTGGCACGAGCCAGCCAGAACTGCGCGCGCAACTTTGGGCAAACGCCGATTACTCTCACGCGCAACTTCGCGGCCTCGGCCTCGACACGGGAGCATCAACAACATACGTGATGCCCATTGTCATTGGTGATCGGGAGCGCATGTATCGGCTCGGTCACGAACTGCGGCGGCGCGGTCTGTGGGTTGCGCCGGTGGATTATCCCGCCGTGCCACAAGACCGAATCTGCTTCCGTGCGTGTGTAACCGCCAAACATACGCGCGCGGACCTGGACGAAGCACTCAACATTCTTGAGGACACACTCGTCCCGGCGGCGCTTCAGAGCGCCTGAGTTTACGAACACGCTGAAGTTTGATGCCGGAACACAGCGAGGCGCCGCGCTCGGAGATCGAAGCCACTTATAAGGCGCGCGAGGTCGAAGGAGTTCTCGATCTCTATTTTTACAGGCCAATAGGTTTTCGGCTGGCTCAGTTTTTCGAGAAGCTCAAAATGACGCCCGCAGGCGTGACCTGGCTGGCCGGGCTCTGCGGCGTCGTTGCGGGACACCTATATTACTATCGCGATTTACGCATCAACATTCTGGGCATGGCGCTCCATGTCTGCGCCAATGCGCTCGACAACACGGATGGTCAGCTCGCACGCCTGACGCATCGGGAAAGTCGGGAAGGCCGCATTATTGACAGTATTGCCGACCACCTCGGCTTCCTAAGTATTTATGTGCATTTGACCCTCCGTTATCTCGCCGAGGGTTCGTCGCCTGCGATCTGTCTTCTCGCTCTTACAGCCGGGATTAGTCACGCATTGCAAGGCGCTGCAGCGGATTATTACCGCAGCACGTATCTTTATTTTGTTACCAACCGAGCACGCCTGGGATTGGATTCTGCCTCTGCCCTGCGATCCGATTATCAAAAGCTAAGTTGGCGTTCCAAACCGTGGAATAAGTTCCTGCTCGCATTGTATTTGAACTTTACCCGCCAACAAGAAATGCTCGCCCCGAATTTGAAAAAGTTGCGCGACACAACCAGCCACCTGTTCCACAGTGAAATCCCTAACTGGCTGAGCACGCGTTATCGAAATCTGGTCAGTCCGATGTTCAAGTGGTGGAGCCTGTTGATGACGAACACCCGGATGCTGGTTTTGTTCGCCCTCCTGTTCATCGGTCAGCCGATTTATTATTTCTGGTTCGAACTCATCCCGCTTAATTTGCTGTTCGTCTACCTGATTATTCGCCAGGAAACCATGTCCGAATCATTGCTGGAAGTGGCGGTGAAATGGCGAGATGCAGCCTAGATAGCCTTTTGCATCTGTGTCGGAGATCGAAATTTCAGAAGTCAGTTCGCGCCGGGATCGCGACGCGTTTATCAAATTTCAATGGCAAATCTATACCAATGATCCGGCGTGGGTGCCGCCGTTGATCATCGAACGAAAAACGTTCCTGAATCGCAATCGGCATCCGTTCTACAAACACGGCGACGCCGCATTATTTCTTGCCCGAAAAAACGGCGAAATCGTTGGCCGCATCATGGCGTGCGACGATCCGAACTACAATTCGCTGCATCAATCGAACCTCGGCTGTTTTGGCCTCTTCGAGTGCATTGACGATCGCAACATCGCTGCCGCGCTCTTTGAGGCTGCGGCCAGCTGGCTCTGCAGAAAAGGGCGCACTGAGATGATGGGGCCGATCGATTATTCAACCAATTACGTCTGCGGTTTGTTGATCGATGGATTCCAGTTTCCGCCGACTATCTTGACCGCGCATAACCCACAATACTACAGGGAGCTGATCGAAAGTTGCGGTTTCGCAAAGGCGAAAGACTGGTACGCCTGGTGGTTTGCCGATCCGGCAAAAGCCGCGGCGCGTTTGCGACCATTGGCCCAACGTCTTCAGAAACGTTGGCCGGTCACGATCCGGGCTGGAAATCTCAAGAATATTCGCGAGGAAAGCAGGCGGCTTCGCCAGATTTACAATCAAGCGTGGGAAGACAACTGGGGATTTGTGCCGTTCACCGAAGCGGAGATCCAGTTCATGACGCACGAGCTCAAGCAGCTCGTTATTCCGGAGTTCACGCTCATCGCCGAGGTCGGCGACGAACCGGCCGGCTTCATCCTATGTGTGCCGGACATCAACGTCGCCCTGCGTCATATCAATGGCCGGCTTACGACCTTCGGATTGCCAATCGGCCTTGCTAAGCTTCTTTATTACAAGAGTCGCACGCGAACCGCGCGGCTCATCGCGCTTGGCGTGATCGAAAAATATCGCCGGACCGGCATTGCCGAAATGCTTGTGCTACGGATCGTCGAAGACGCAATGATCAAACGTGGATTCACTGGCGAGCTAAGCATGACACTTGAAGACAATTTCACGATCAATCGCTTTCTCGAAGCAATTGGAGCGCAGCGCTACAAGACGTATCGTATCTACAGCAAATCAATTACATAGGCGGATGCTGATGTTTCGGGATCCTATCAGCCCGAACGAACTGAATCACGACTAACTCGATTACTGGGAAGCAGAAATGCCAGCACGGCAAAGAGATGCCCACCCTGGTGCCTTGCCCGATTCTCCGTATTGCTTCTATTAGCTGGGCTGCTTGAGGACAGGCCTCACTCACTGTTCAGCTCTTTGCGGGAACTTCGTCTCGTCGTTTCCGTAGAATGAGGTGAGAAATGGAAACACCAACCGAAGTGACAATCGATTGCGCGACGCTTAGGGCAAGGCATATAAGGAAACGCAATGGGACTGCGACCAATCAAAAATGGAAGCCTCCAATGAAAGCGAAAAGCTCACGTTTTGATACTTTGGTCGCTCGTTACTACCCCGCTGTTTACAGCTTCGCCTCTCGATTGACCGATGATCCTCGGGAAGCAGTTGTGTTAACGCGGGACGCATTCAAGAGCGCGCGAAAGCAACTCCGGAATCGTCGCGATGAGGTCGCACTTGCGTCAATCCTGATATCCGCTGTAATCCGGGCGGGTCTTACCGCCGCTTGAGCCGAGGTCACGCAATGGCTCGCGTAGAGCCTTCCTCTGCAATTCGCTGGATGTCAGAGCGGGTGCATTTTTCCGAAAAGGAATTGGAACGGGTCGGACCTTTCAGCGCTCGCTAGAAGCTGATCTTCAGGATGCGACCATCCGTACCCACCAGCCATCCGGCTTTTGGACTGGCAAAGGCTACCGCCCAGTAGCCGCTCACACCGGACAACGTGAACCAAGTGTTTCCTTCATCGGGAGTCCAAGCCGCGCCTCCGTCATTGGCCGTGATCACCACTGCGCGGCCGAGATTGTCTCCGGCGCCGCCACCAGTCCGACCGACATAGCTTAGTCCGAAAATGGCTCCCGTTACCGGAGGAGGATTCGTAAGGATCCATGTCTGACCGCCATCGCCCGAAGCTGCGGTGCGTGCGTTATTAGGATCCCCTGGATCCAAGTCACCGCCGCCTACGATGCCATGGAAGGGATCACGGAAAGCAACTGTGAAGGCGCCCGCGCTAGGCGAGCTCACCAAGGGAGTGTTATACGCGTTCCACGTATTGCCTCCATCTCTGGTAGCTAGGACCCTGGCAATGTCCGAGCCGCCCGTCGCAATCCAGGCGTTCCTCCCACCTTGTGTTGTGACGCAAGTGCCACTCGATGCGAAGGAAAATTCCCCCGGCAACGCCGGCGGCATACTGATATCCTGCCAGGTCGTTCCGTCGGTGGTGCGCAGGTCCGGGAACACTCCATTCACTGAGTCGCTGTGCGCAATGCCTCGCTGCGGCGTCCAGAACGCGAAGCCGTCGTAGAAGGCATTCGGATTCTGGTTCTCGAACTGAATCGTCCAAGTGGCCCCGCCGTCCACCGTCTTGTAGATCCGAAAATCTGTTGGGTCTCCTGAAGTTCCAATGGACATCAAATAAGCGACGCTAGCGCTGAAGGCCTGCACATCGCGGAATTGCAGCAGTTCGGCGCCTGGCACTACACTGGCTCTCCACGTCTGTCCGCCGTCGGTCGTGACAGTGAACGTGCCGGCGCGACCGGATGCCCAAACCACCTGCGGGTTCACCGGCCAGACCGCGATCAGACCGTTACTGGTGCCGCTGTTTTGCGGAGTAAGTGTAGGTTGATGGATTGGCGAGAGCTCCTGCGCGTTCAGGATTGCGCAGGCGAAGGCCGGAATCAGAAAAGCAGTCAATGATCGTTTCAACATGGCAATTTCTCCAAAAGTAAGTTCGTGTCGCCCAGTCTAGGACGCGTTGCGAAGGGCGTCAAACTCGCCGCTGCGCCAAAAACTTCTTTCCGGGGTAAGTTGGCAAACTCTAGCCCGCGTCATTCACCAATTCTGGTCAGTTCCCCAAACGGAATGTCAAATTGTCGAGATTTGACCCCTCTTTTGTCTGTTGACCCCTCTTTTCTCTGTCTAGGAGGCGGCTACCGTGCGGTAGCGGACGTTACGTCGGCCGTGCACGAAAAGAATTCCTTTGCCCGCTTGAGCGCCTAGGATAAAGCACGCTTTTACTACATCTGGAAACACAAGAACAACGAGGGCTTTCGATCTACATGTGGCGCCCGCCGGACTTTGCGCCACAACCTGTAGCAGAGCGCGACGCGAATCGCTAAATCAAATCGCCGGCGGCTGCCGTGCCAATAGTTAGTAATATGATGCCGGCGAGCATCGAGCTACCGAGAATGTGTTTTGTTGCTTTCATTGTTCTTAAACTTGGTTCGCTTGTGCTGATTTGTAGGCAACTTTGCTGTGGCAGCTAGGATGCGTATAGGACTCTTAGTCTGTATCTCGTGCTCTTTTATGAATCTGCGCACGAAATGATAAGGGTACGTTGGCATTCGTTAGACATACCAACTAGCGGCCTATTAGAACAATCCTTTTTGCTGCATTCTTTGGTGCGCATTGATTTCATTACTTTTTCTCTTGACACACCATCCGGATTTTCGGCAAAACGCTCTGCAAAGGAAATGAGTAACGGCCAGAAATGAGATGTCATGGTGACACCTTCATCCCGGGGGTGCGGCGCTTCTCGGAAAGGAGTTCGCGAGCACGTGGGCGGGCCAGGAGGAAATCAAACAAGGCCAAACAATGAAAGGCAACTAAGTCATGAAAGTCGGGAAATCATATTCAGAACCACCCCATCTGCGCCGGTCTGCTTTGCGCGTTCGCCAAAAGCGCAAGCTGTCATTCGTGCCTCGGACGGAGACTAGCTGGAGGCAACACGACAGAAGGGCAGCTAGCCCTTTTTAGTCTCACCAACGGTACGTGCGGAAGGTGAGTGCTCCGCGCGAACTGAGCAAACCCGCACCGCAAACCGTTTTTAATCATTAGTCAGACCAGCCGGGGCCAGCGGTTAGCTGGAGCGACTGGTTGGACGGGTTGACTAGCCATGCAAACTGTAGGCTCCGCGCAGCCAACTACACGCTGCGCCAATAAAATGGCTGACGGCAAAAACAGTGGCGGAGACCGCGAAAGGCCAGTACGCAGCAATGCCGAAAACTGCCCGACGCGCAAAGGCCGGATGACAAAACTTCTTCCCACCATCGCATCGATGCTTTTCTTGGCAGCGTCTAACTCTCTTGCAACGACTGTTTGGCCATCAGATGGAACGGAGACAGGGCACAACTTCGCCGGAGGTAGTGTGCAATGGGTACACGATAACCAAGCTCAAAATGGTGATACAATCACACTCCCCAGTGGAACGTTCAGTTATACGACGCCGCTAAATATTACCAAGGGAATCACACTTCAAGGCAATACCCAAGTTATTGGTGCGCCAATGACGTGGCAGACTGCGGTCGATAATACAATCATTGTTGATAATACACTCCGAACAGCTGTTGACTTGATTCATGCCGTCAATTTTACACCGACTCAAAGTTTCAGGGTTACAGGAATCACATTTAAGGCAGGAGTAAGTGAATTGGGAGCAGGGAGCGGAGCAATTCATTTTGTCAGCGTAGGAAATGCTCCAAACACACATATCAGAATCGATCATTGCCATTTCGATCATATGTATCGTAACTGTCTTTCTCCCGGAGGTTGGGTATATGGATTAGCTGATCACTGCCTTTTTGAAAGCACAGGCGCAACTCAAACCGCTAATATACATCACGGAACATGGGGTGGAGAAACCAACGGCAATGGCTCTTGGGCAGATTATCCTTACTATGGAACTGAGAAATTTTTTTTCATCGAGGACTCTACCCTTGTCGGCGCTGGGACAAATGTTACTAGCGGCGTAATCGATGGGACTGATGGTTGTCGGTATGTTTTACGCCACAGTTTTTGTCATGATGTTAATGCCGGTGGACATGGAACAGAAGGGGGATTAGCGCGTGGAATGCGAGCGACTGAGGTCTATGATGTGATTTTTAATTGGGACATCACCTCTGGTGGGCAAAACCGATCAGGCACTCATATGTGGCACGATATTCGGTTTACCGGACTTCGTCCTACTTCTGGTACCGCAGTTGAACTTGCTTTGTATCGTGATATTGGTGCGTGTGGAACTAACGGTGGAACATGGGGCGCAGCCGATGGAACCAGCCCTTGGGATCGTAATGACACAGATGGCAATGGGCACTTTATTGAAGGGCAACCTCCCTATTTGTTTACTTTTGGCGCTGCTACAGCTTCCACACCAGAAGGAACTCTAACAGACGCAAATGCTACTTGGGCACGTAACTGGGCCGCCTTTAGTGTTCGGCATCTTGGCGTTCAAAAAGGCTCTTTGATTACAGACAATGATGCCCATACCATGCACTATCGTCCTTATAACACGCTTGATCGTGGTCCGCTTATTATTTTTAACATAGGTGACCAATATCAAATTCATCGCCTCTTAACGCAACTCGACCAGAACGGACGTGGCAAGGGCGATCTTGTGCGAGTAGTTAATGGACAGGCCATTAACACTGTCACGAACACGCCATTTTGGACACATGAGCAAGTTGAAACATGTTTTAACTGGAACGTTACCTATGCCCCTACAGGTGAATATTTAGGGTTCGGCAGTGTAAGACACCCAGAGCAGGTTGAAGGACAGGAATATGTAAATCTTGGAAATGGCTTTCCACCTGACACGACCCCCCAACAAGTGATCTTTTTCTACACGCCTCGAGTAAATGGTGTTCAATATACTGGGCCTTATTGCTATCCTCACCCACTTCAAGGTGGCACTTGCGGTAATCCAAGCCCCACACCGACTCCAACTCCAGCTCCTACGCCAACGCCAACGCCTACGCCGACTCCGGATCCAACTCCAACGCCCAGCCCGACTGCAACGCGTACTCCAACGCCGACCGCAACACCAACACTGACTCCGAAACCTAGCGCCACTCCAACACCTACTGCAACGCGTACTCCAACTCCGACGGCAACACCAACACCGACTGCGACAACTACTCCGACGGTGACACCGACAGCCACGCCTACACCGGCACCAACACCTTCGGCAAGTCCTACGCCAACGTCAACACCTAGTACAACGCCTACCCCAAGTCCGACCCCCAGCCCTACGGCCACGGCTACTGCGACTCCGACAGCTACTCCGACGGTGACACCGACAGCCACGTCTACATCGACACCAACACCTTCGGCGAGTCCTACGCCAACGTCAACGCCTACTACAACACCTACCCCAAGTCCGGCTCCCAACGCTACGGCCACGGCTACTGCGACTCCGACAGTGGCACCAACAGCCACGCCTACGGCCACATCAACACCTACTGCAACACCTAATGCAACTGCGACCCCCAGCCCTACGGCCACGGCTACTCCGACTCCGACAACTACTCCGACGGTGACACCAACAGCGACGCCTACATCGACACCAACACCTTCCGCAACGCCGACGCCAACACCTGCTCCACCAAACCCTCCAAGCAATCTCAACGGATCGGCAGCTTCGAGCTCTCAAATCAATCTAAGTTGGACGGATAACGCTAATAATGAAGATGGGTTTGAGCTACAGAGGGCAGATAGTGTAAATGGTGGACAGTGCGGAACCTACGTTACTGTGCAACCTTCTTTGCCGCCAGATACAATCCAATTTAATGATACTGGCTTAGTGGCAGGTCATTGGTATTGCTATCGCGTGAGGGCATTCAACGGTGCAGGTAACTCTGCTTGGTCGAACTCAATATCAGTTAGGACCAGAACCCACTAAGAAACAGCGACTGCGTCGGGCTTCTTCTCGACAAATGTTTACCAACAGAGAGATATTAACGCCCCCTGTCCGCATGTGTGACAAAGCGGATTAGCTGCCGTATTCGCTGGTTCCTGAGTCTGCGACGAAGCCGGCAGTAATGGAGGTAAGTTAGAATCGTTCGGGACAGTGACCGCGGCATTGCAATTTGGCCATCGTGCCGTGGCGCCGCGTTAGGCGCGTATCGCGGCGATATCTTGACGGTACCTCGAACACTCGAACTTGAGTTCCATAATTTCGGGGCAACTTGTAGCGCCAGCCGTTTCTCCGGCAAACCGGCAAGTCTCCTGTGATCGCGTGTACCGGTGGTGGTACACATAAAAACTCACCACTTTTGAACTCGCCCGCGTGCTCGTCGGAGACTAAATCGAAGCCGCGCCTGTCTCTCCGCGATTCGCGCTTCGTAAAAGTGGGCTCTCGGTCTGGATCGCATGGCTGCGGATCAATTCACGTAAGCGAATGCTAGATAAGTGCCAATTGCGAATGAAATTCCGAGCTGCGCATCGGTAGATGCGCTTTTGTTCGAGGAAACGTCCACGGCTGGTGCTTCGTAGGCCGAAATGGCTAGATCGCTTTGTAATCAACTGTAATGGTTCGGTAAAGGAGCGCGCCATGTTGCGCCGAGAAATAAAAAAGCTCAAGCATCGTCGCGCCGACCATCCATTGATAGCCGACCAACGTCTGGATGACGTCGGTGTCTGTATCGCGAGAACGTGAGACCAATTTTCCGGTTCCGTACTTCTCGTCGAAGTACCTGCGAATTTCGCCCATCCGCTGGTTGTAACGTTCGATCGACCAATCGGGATATTCATATTGTAGCTCCACCGCGACAAGCGCTCTCTGCTTAAAAGTAAACAGGGTGCGCTTCAATCCAGGGTGAATGAGGCCCTCGACTGTCCAGACCTCCCTGTTCTCCTTTTTTTCCCGCGACACAATTTTGGCTTTCGCGCCACGCAGCACCGCGTCCACACGCGCCACCGAATCGTTCCAACGAAATCCGAACGGCGGCAATAGCTCATCAACGGCATTCGCAGATGACACAAAAAGAAAGAACACGATCAAGCCGCCTGGAAGAATTGGGCCGATTGCCCGGCGCCAATCAAAATTGACAGTGCAATTTGGCTTCCTATACCTCATCTTCGTTTTGGGCTGCCTGCGTTGTCGATTCCCCGAGCGTTCCCCCGTTACATTTTTGCGGGGGCAAATTGCGCATGCGGGCCAATCAGGTCAACCCAGGAGTGGCGCCACAGCGATGCGAGAAGATAGATCAGTTGGCCGCAGCGACTACCGTCCTGTGGCGTACCAGTCCGCGGCGGAATCAGCTGGAGCGATCATTTTTTCGTTTCCCTCGGACACGCGCGTTTCTGTTTTCTAGTCAAGAAAATTTTTGGTTCGCGATGAAAATAAAATTCATTTTTTTCTTGTCGATTTTAAAAGTGATTTCTAGTCTCAAGCCCGCTGGCGAGGAAGAAACAGAGCGCATGTGAATAAGTTGTGAACATTTCTACGAAACTCTTAGCAGCGAGAATGAGCGAGATCAAAAGTTCCTCAGAAGATCAATTGAACGTACATGCCCGACTGGCCGCGGCGAGCTGGCCATTAAAGCACGCGGCAGCGCGTTTTCCCTCGTATTTACGCATTTTTGCCGTTTTTTTTCAGTATTTCTCTGGGAAATTACTCTGGGGATCCGCTTCATATCGCCCTAGTTTTCCCGGGCGATTTTCCACAGTCTCACCCACTGTGGCAATTGTGTAACACTGTTAACAAGTTTGCTATGGACAACAAATGTGCGCAGCTGTGGCAGCGATTGTCGGCCGCGCTCAAACCGCAGATTAGCGCCGACAGCTTCAAGCGCTGGTTTTCTGCCGTCGAGCTGGTCGAGGCCAAAGAAAAATCGCTCACTCTTCGTGTTCCAAACAATATCTATCAGTTTTGGATCGAGAGTAATTATATGACAGCGCTGCAGACTGCCATCGTCACTACGTTTGGAAGTCCGCGGCCCGTCAAGTTTTTCTCGCCTTCAGGGCCTGGCGCGCAAACGCCTGTCGAGGATGCCGCTCCGCTAACAGAAATTTTGCCCGAATCATCAGGCGGCACAAAACCAGGCACAACTGTGCCCGGACTCAACCCGCGGAACACCTTTGAATCTTTCGTAGTCGGCCCAAACAACGAAATTGCGCATGCCGCCAGTCTCGCCGTGGCCCAGGCGCCGGCGCGCACCTACAACCCGCTGTTCATTTACGGCGGTGTCGGTCTCGGCAAGACGCATCTGATGCAGGCCATCGGCCAATATGTCTGGGCGA
>WNGK01002306.1_pt1 | contig 29536 bp, 28 predicted proteins | sample 5400601 | NCBI WGS metagenome assembly WNGK01 (sample SAMN13153376, study PRJNA577476) | soil metagenome | isolation source: 60 cm soil or saprolite under Garry oak tree replicate 1 | place: USA:California | collected 2016-06-15 | reverse complement strand
CACCGTGGCGACCGCGCCCAGTTCGCTGATCGCCTCCGCTGCGGCGGTGTAGAGCCTGGTGCCCGGGTCATCGGCGCCAGCCAGTGTCCGGCCCCTGTCGCCGATGTCCGGCGCCGGCGCGCCGGGCGATCCGGTAGCGGCGAGCAGCGTCAAGCTAGCCGCCACATCCTGGACGGCCCGAGGCAGATCCTCGCCGTTAACAGCGACCTCCGCGACCGTCCGCCAGAGCCGTTCTTGCGGCGGAAGCTCCGGGAGCGCGCCGCGCGCGGCGAGCCAGGACTCCACCATGGCACGGTCATAGGCCGGGCTGGCGTCCGTTCCCCCCGTCGGTGCGGGGAAGTCGGCGTGACGGCGACGCCAGTTGCTGACCGTCGCGCGGGTGACGCCCGCAAGGCGGGCGATGTCCGCAGCGGTCAGACTTGCCGACTCAGGCATGACGCTCCTCCAGGGAAGCCATCCGAACTGGATAGGACTACGGATGAAAACACTACCACTCAAACTATATAGTTTGACAGTGCTTTCACTATCTGATTGTCTTCTGTAGGCGCTCTCTAGCTACAAGTCAGCACCACAGCATGTAGGCCGCTAGTGTTCCCGTTTGGCAGCTAGGGCATCGCAGGAGCCGACGTTCGCGTGTCCCACCAGATCGCCGCTTCCAGCCCCCTCGTTGCGCGCACGCAGAGGAAACCCCCAATGAGCACATGGCAACCCCGGCCAGCAGCGCCGGGACCCTGCAGCGGACCGCCGCTGCTCGCCGTCAACTTCCTGCCCGTCAAGTACACGGCTGACAAGTTCCCGGCCGGCATGATCCGATACGAGTCCCACGAGCAGTTCACAGGGCTTAAAGCAGAGCTAGCCGCCACGCACGTCGTCATCCGTACCGGCGACCAAGTCGCGTGCGTGCCCATCTCGGCGGATGCGTCAGCTGTCGGCAAGGCATCCGAGCTAGATGTCCGGGGGCACCGCCGGGTCGCCGCCCATCTAGTCGAGGCGGCGCTGGTCCGCAGCGTCCTAGCCCCGCGGTACAAGCTGCGAAGGCTCGTGCCGCCCGCGTTCGTGCAGCGTGGCCGCGATCTCATGCGGGAGGCTGCGCAGGATCTGGGAATCGAGCTGGCCGGAGTAAATGTGCATCCGCAATACTCCCTGGACTCACGTGCGACCGGCCCGGCCGGGGGACCAGGCATCGTTGTCGGCATCAAGACGCGCTACGAGATCAGCCTTCCGGTGAGCGAGTTGCTGCTCTCTGGGGTCCCTGTACTGGGACGTTACGTGCTTGTCGCTCCCGATGACCTCGATCCGCTCCTTGACCCAGTGGCAGCCCGCCGCGTTGCGGGTGCCATCGAGGCCGTCGCGGCAGGCCAGCTGATGCTGGAGGACGCGCCGCGCGACCACCAGGTGCCCTCCACGGAAGCCTGGCTAGAGGGGCGCAGGGAAGTGATGCACGATGTCGTGCATGCCCTCGCTGGGCCAGTTGCCGGCGGACTCCTCAGCCGGCTGGAGAAGGCGGCTTTCAGCGTGGTGGGCGCGGAGGGGCGGCTGGCGAAGATCCGGGAGCTCGCCGGCTGGTTCGGCCGTAGTCAGCTTGAACTGGCTGTCGGCCTGGCGGCGACGGTGGGTGCCCCCGTGGAAACGAGTGGGCCGGCACGTACCGCACTGAAGAGCCTCCGGCTTGCCGAGCCAGCGTTCGTGTTCAATCCTGGCGGCGACAAGACCCACAAGAGCGCAACACGGGGCCTAGCTGAATACGGGCCGTTCGACTCCGAGAGCTTCACCCCGAAGCGCCCGTCGATCGCGGTGGTGACTCCTGCGGCGTTCAAGGGGACGGCCGAGACGTTCATGCAGAGCTTCCTCAACGGCGTCCCGCGTACGGACATCTTCGCCATGGGGTTCGTCCGGAAGTATCACCTGGGCGCCTGTGACGTGGCATTCGAAGCGTTCGACTCCGGGACTGGTGACGTGGCGGCGTACAAGGCCGCCTGCCTCGCGGCGCTCGGAAGGCTGAAGAAACCTGGCCTGGCGTTCGTTATCACCAGTCAGGAGCAAGAGGAACTCAGCGGGGACGACAGCCCGTACCTGGTCTGCAAGTCGACCTTCATGAGCCAGGGCGTCCCCGTCCAGGACGTCCAGATCGAGACAATCCGCAGGGGCGACCTCGCCTACCCGCTGGACAGCATCGCACTCGCCTGCTACGCCAAGCTCGGCGGGACGCCATACGTCATCGCTGCCCCGCGCGCGATGACGCAGGAACTTGTCATCGGCATCGGCAGCGCCCACGTGAAGCAGACGCGGCTCACGGCACCGGAGCGGGTGGTAGGGATTACCACCGTGTTCAGCGCAGACGGCAACTACCTGCTGTCCAATCAGTCCAGGGAGGTCGACTACGCCGACTACCCGGCAGAGCTGCTGCGGTCGCTGGAGTCATGCATCAACCACGTCAGGGACCGTAACGGCTGGCAGCCGGAAGACGCCCTCCGGCTCATCTTCCACGTCTTCAAACCGCTGAAAGACACCGAGGCCCAAGCCGTGAAGCGCCTCGTCGCGAAGCTCGCCGGAGAGTTCGCAAAGGTGGAGTTCGCATTCCTCCACCTCAGCAACGAGCACGACTGGGGCCTCTTTGACCAAAACAGCGACGGTCACCGCGGGCGCGGTCGGCGTGTCCCCGAACGCGGCCACGCCGTGCAGGTCAGCCGCAGCGAGATGCTGATATCAGTGACCGGCCCGCACGACATGAAGCTCCCGCTGCAGGGGCTGCCCAGGCCCCTGCTTCTGAAGCTGCACCGTGAGTCGACCTTTAGCGACCTGGAGTACCTGGCCGGGCAGGTCTTCCGGTTCACGTTCATGTCCTGGCGGCGGCCGTACCCGTCGAGGACACCGGTGACGATCCTGTACTCCGAGCTCATCGCCGAACTGCTCGGCCACCTGCGGCACGTGAGGAACTGGAACGCCGACATTGTCTCTTCACCAGAACTCCGCGACAGCAGATGGTTCCTGTGACCGCACCCTCTGACAATGGCGGCCTGGCCATGGCCTACGCAGGCTCCTGGCTGGCGGCAGCAGCACAGCGGATCGTGACAGCCAACGTGCCAGGCAGCCTCGACAGCCTGCTCGCCTGCTACTTTCTCGGCGACACCACCGTACCCGGGCTGGGCCCGGACGCGAGCCGACTGTCTGCGCAATGGCTAGAGGAGAACCGCGACCGGCTCGGGCAGGCACCCGTCATAGCCACGATCGGCTACGGGCTAGCGGGCGCGTCTCCCGGCACGCTAGGCCCCGCCCGGACCGTGCTAGCCACCAGCTTGCCGAAACTCATGGCCCGCAGTCCGTTCGCGGACCGCATCACCTTCATCCGTGATCCCCTGCAGGTCATCGGCATTGGCCTAGCAGCTCAGGCAATGGCCCCCGACCTTCCCGCGTTCAACGAGTGGCTCGCGGAAGTTCTTCAAGACGAGCGGCTCCAGCCGCCGGGCCGGTTCCAGGTTCTCCTGTACCAGCACGTGCGCGCCCTGCTCACTGGCCGAACGGAATCCGCAGAGATCCAGCCAGACGACGACGTGACAGTCCTCGCCTTGCGCTACTGGATGATATCGGCCGGAACCGTACGTCCCCCTGACCCCGACGAATACCACGCTTTCCAACAGCGCATAGTCAGCGAGGCTCTGCGCACCGAGCCGAGCCAGTTGTCCATCCCCCGGACGGCAGTCATTTACCGGGCGGTCACCGCGATCCTTGACACGAGCATCGACCATGCGATCCTCAGCCGGCCGCACCTCGTGGCAGTCCTCAGACGGTTCGAGGCTGCAATGCGACGCTGGCGCTACGACAACGACAGCGCGAGGCAGCCGGTCAAATGGCCGGTCAACTCCGAGCGGGAGGTGCAAGACATCCTCTGGCTTATCCTCCGCTCAGTGTTCGACGACGTGGTGGACGAAGAGACCCTGCCCAAGGCGGGGCACAGCACGTACCGTGCCGACTTCGGCATCCCGAGCCTGGGCGTGCTCATCGAGGTCAAATACGCCCGCAGACGCAGCGACTTCAAGAAGAAGATCGAACCCGAGGTGATGGTGGACTCCGTCGCCTACCTGCACGGCACCACGGCCTATAAGGAGATCGTCGTCTTCATCTACGACGCGTCCGCTTCTGTCCAAGAGCACGACACCACTTCCGCATTTCTGCGTGGACTCGACTCAGTCAGCGACGTCGTCATCGTCTCCCGGCCCAGCCAACTCGATATAACGTCAACGAGCCGGTAGGCGGGCTGCAGATCACTTCACCGGCTGGAGTGATCGCGCCGGTGTCGTCGAACATGATGACGCGGTTGCGGAGCATACTCCAGCCCTGCTCCGGAGAGGCGACGATGATTCGCACCGCTAGCCGATCCGGGGCCATCGGCAGGCAGGGCGGCTGGTAGTAGCAGTTGGCGCTGCGCAACCGAGCCGGTACCGCCGCTGCCGGGGTCGCGTACGTGGTCACCCTGGCGAGCAGGTCCCCGCGGTCGGGTTCCGCAGTCATCGCGGGAGCTGCCGTTCTCGCCTTCGGCAATGTCGAGGCGCTGGCGATCTGGTCGAGGCCGGCCCTGGCGAGGCGGCTGTCGGTGATGCGGAACCAGCCTTCGACCTGCTCCGGGGTCCGTCGTGCGGCACCCGCGGCCCTATCCTCAGCTGTAGATACGCATATCGCGGTCAGGCACGTCTTCTGCACCCACGCCGCGACACCGCTGATGCCACTGACCCAGCACATCCTCCCCGGTCATCGTGCCGACAATACGGCAGAAAATGCACGTACCGCTCCAGGCCAACCGACCGCATCTCTCCGCCGTAGGCCGGACCCAGACTTCAGCCTGCCCTCCGAGACAGCAGATTACCCACCTCGGGCGGCAGCGATCGCTGACTTCAGCGATGGTCGGGAAAAAGAAGGAGCATTGGCGCAGCGGGCTCTCCGCCAGTTCGTTCTGCTGGTGGGCCGTGCGCAGGTTCGATCTACGGCTTACCGCCCGGCCGTGGAGGCGAGCTGAGCAGCCGAAGCGGTCGCTAGCGTAGCCTTGTGACCGCGCCGGATGACTGGTTCGATGCGATCCATCTCCGTTCGGGATTGAATTCGCGCCCCGGCGGCATCGAGCACAGCCGCGAAACTCGGGACTAGGAGACCACTATGGCATTCGTGCCCCGATGTGTCGCGGTAGACACGAACGCACTGTGGGATGATCTACGGCTGGCAGGGATCACGTGGCAGGTGCTGGCCGCTGCAACGAGGGACAATCCGACCTGTCTGCGTTTCTGCTCTACCGTCCTGGACGAGGCCAAGGCGAAATTTGCCGAACGAGCCAGCGCCGAGGCCCGGCACCTAGCGAACGAGACGCGGAAATACCTCCCGGACTCAGCGCTCCTCGATCCGGTGCTGGATGCGTTGAACGCCGAGATCACCGGATTCGAGGATTACCTGGCCGACCGTATTCTCCAAGGTCTCAAGGCTGGGATCCTTCCCTGTCCTGAAGACGTCACCCACGTGGAGATGACCGCTCGCGCGCTGGGACGCGTCCCTCCGTTCAACCAGAGCGGCGGCGGTTACCGCGACACTCTGATCTGGCTTGCAGCGCTGGCTGAGGCGGCGAGTCTGAAAAGGGAACTGATACTCGTGTCTAACGACAACGCCTTTAAGAACCCCGAGAAGGGAAAGGGCGCCGAGCTGCACCCGGCACTGGTGGCAGAGGCCGCCAAACGCGGGGTGACCGCGCATCTCAGTGTCACACTGAGCCATCTCATTACCAACTACCTGTACCCGAGCACTGGCGATACGAGTGCGAAAGTGGACCTGACCGCTCTCGCGGCCAGCGAGACACGGGAGCAGATCAGCGTGTTCCTGGAAGAACACCTTTGCGATCCTGGGGTCTCCGCATCAATGGATGCCAGGGCCATGGGGCTGCCATTTTCAGTCACCGACTTCACGATCGGCTACGTCGAGAACGTCCGCGACGTGACGTTGACCAAGCTGCAGGAAATCGACAGCGGGCAGGCGGTGCATTCGTTCACAGCGAAATGCGAGGTCGAACTAGACGTGTCCGTCTACGAGGGTGATGCCGAAGTATTCGGTTGGCCCATCCGAGAGCGGTCCGGACATGGCTACGTCCGCGCCCGGGTGTACAGGAGCGCGGAAGTGTCCGGCCTGATAACGTTGTCGGCTTTCGGGCTTGCCGTGGCCGCGAAGGCAGATCAGTGGAAGGCCGACCCAGGGGCCGGCGACTGTGTCTGGGATGAAGAGTGCGGATGCTCCGCCAGCCCGTATACACAGCGACAGCCGAGGACGATTGCCGTCCGTCTCGGACCTGGAGCGCGGTGACCACGCTCAGAGTTCAGTCCGGTGGCGAATCGCGCCCGTGTCGATCATGCCTGACAGGTGGTCTGTGCGGAGGTGATCATGTCCGTTGACAGTGCCGTGGCCGCGCTGCGATCTGCTGGCTATCCGCTGGTGCGCCGAGACGTTCCTGCCTCGGCGGCGCATCCAAGGCTGCGCGTCGACGCCGTTGCCTGGGCGGCGGACCAGACCGGGGAGCTTGTCCCTCAGGTGGCCGTCGAGGTGAAAGACAGCGGCACTGTGGACGCGATTCCTGATGCTCTGCGGCAGCTAGCGGCCAGCCGTGAGCTTCTGGGTACCCGCCGGCATTATCTGCTGCTGGACGACGCGTGGTACATGGCTGACACCGGGCTCACATCTGCCGCACCTGTTGCTGGTCCCGAGCCTGCCCCCGGTAATGGCGTTGCGAAGCTCAGCGATCCTGTTCTAGTCAGCCAGATGGTGGCAGGCCGGCTTTTTCACCTCGCCGAACGACGCCGCGGATCCGAGGTAGCCGGTGCCGCGATGCTCGCCGCGGCCGCCCAGCTCATTGACGAGGCGGTCGAGCATGAGGGCCTCGTCGTCGGCGACCACGTAATCAGCGTGCCCCTGCCCGTATTGGCCGAGTCGCTGTTCGACAGCACGCTCACTTGGGTGCTGCGGGCTGGCCGCGGGAATGGCCAGTACCTGACCGAGCCGGGAGCTGGCCGTGTTCTCGCCAGGCTGCTGGCACCAGCAGGCACCGCAATCGTCCTCGACCCATTCTGCGGGTCAGGCAGCCTGCTCTGGCATGCCAGCCAGGTTGCAGCCCCCGACGCGCGCCTGACCCTGATCGGCCAAGACGTGAACAAGACGATTACCGCCCTGGCCAGGCAGCTCGCCAGGCTGGTCCCCGGCGGCATTGAGATCCGGCTCGGCGACAGCCTCAGCGGAGAGCTGCCCTCGGCTGACTACATCATCACGCAACCACCGCTCATTCCCCGCCTGCAGCGCACGCACCAGCTATCAGACGGGCAAGGGACCAAAGACGCAGATGTCGCCATCCTGGACCGGTGCCTCCGCACGCTCCGGCCCGGAGGCCGGGCAGTCATCTCCACCACGCGAGCCTGGCTATGGCGGGAATCGGCGAGTGGCTACCGGCGCTGGCTGGCAGGCCACGCGCATGTCGTTGCCCTGATTGGCCTGCCACGCGGCGCGTTCGCCGACACCAGCATCGACTCTGTCATCACAGTGCTCGCCGCGGCACCGCCTGGTGAGACGTTCGTCGCGCAGCTCGGCCTTGACTGGATCACAGAACTCTCCGATGACGGGCCGGCCCTTCGCGCCTACCAGGAGCATCTTCGGAGCTCACAGTGACCTGGGCTGCACTGCCCCTGCCCGCAGGGGAACCTTGGATGCCCGAACAGCTTCTCATGCGACGCGAAGTACCGCCTTGGCCGCCGCTGGCGAGCCATCAGCTCATCGCAGTACGCGAGCTGGCAACACCGATCGCCACGTCCGGCGTGCTCGCCGAGCCCGGCCAGGCCGTCGCGACTCCGGACGGAGTTTCCCCGGAAACCGGCCAAGTCTTCCGCACCACCCATGAGTACGTCGGCCGTATCTACCTGACCGGCCGGGAGCACGGGCTCACGGCAGGAGACCTGCTCGTGCCGAGACACCCCCAGCAGCAGCCGCTATTGCTGGGGACCGGCCACGCCGGGCTCTCCTTTGCCGGAACATTCCACGCATTGCGCCCGAAGGATGCGGCAACTGGGGCCTTGCTGTGGGCGGTCCTGTCATCTGGGGCTGGTCAAGAGGCACGACAGCGTGCCGCGGCGGGCACTGTACTGCCGCAATTGAACCGTTCTGGGCTGCTAGAGATGCTCATCCCGCTGCCGCCCGTAACCACGCTGGAACGGTTCAGGCCGCTGCTGCGCCACGCGCAGCAGGTGCCGACGAGAACCGGAGACGTGGATCGCAGCTGGTGGCGGACGGCCCGTCTCCCCCCCGGAGACAGATGGGACTTGTACATCACGGTGGCGGAGCCGCAGCGGCTATCCGACCTCCGGCTAGGGGAACTATGCGACGAGATCAGGCTTGGCCGCGACCTCCGGCAGCTGGCGCAACCCGCCCCGCGACCCGGCTGGCTGCCGGTTTACACCTCCCAGTCCGTGCGGATGGGCCGGGTAGCAGACCTATGGGTCGGCCCTGACGCGAAGCTCGTGATTGCCGAGGCGTCTGACGTGCTGATCCCAGCCGTCGGCCTGTCAGCCTCAAGCATGGTGGCCCCATACCCTGGTGCCGTCGATCGTGACGTCTTGCGGTGCCGACTCCTGGAGCCAGCGATCGCCGGAGTTCTGGTGCGCTACCTCAATTCCGACGCGGGGCAAGCCCTGCGGCGCGTCATGACCACAGGAACTATTCCTCGCCTGACAGCCGCAGCCGCCCGCAAGCTCCAGATCGACGCACAAGTTCTCCGCAGCGACGCTCCTGCAGCAGCAGCCGCCGCGCAGCCCTCGCTGGCTGAACAGCTGGACGGTCTGATATGGCATTGACCTGCCAACTGTCGCCTCTGGTATATGCCCAGATATACGCGTACCTGCAGACTGACAGTTACAGCCGAGCTGCCCTAGCCGAGCGCGTGGAACGGGTCGGCTATGACGAGGGCATCCTTTCGGAATTGGAGTCCGGTTACCGCGCCCTGTGGCAGTTCCAGGTAGGGCAGGCAGGCGGCAATCAGGCCGAGCTGTGGGGACTAGATGACCGCCATGCGCGACTCGCTACATGGCTGCTAGCTGGCCTGCGGCGCCAAGGCGAGCCCTCACAAGAGCTAAGCGCGATCATCCGCCGGGAGGTTGGGGAACAGTTCCAGGCATCCTTCAGCAACGTCCCATTGCCGGACGTGGTGCAGCCCATCGTGATCGCGTGGACTCTTGGTCAGGTATACGGCGGTCTCGACGTTGCGTTGCCGGCGGTCCCCGCGACCGACCCCCCCGATCCCGACGTCGCGCTGGCCTACGCCGGCCTGGTCAGTCACCTGTGCGGCTTGGGCAGCCTAGCGCAGCCGTGGCCGGAGGTCACCTCCAGCGCCACCATATGGCGCGCGGCAGGCATAATCGACGGGCTGAAACCGCAGCCCGTACCCAACCTCCGGCAGGCGATCAGCGAAGCGATGACACAGGCAAAGGACGTGATCCCCGCTCACGTCGCACGCGAACTGACCCTGTACTGGGATGAGTTCCGCCTTGTCCGCAATGGGCTTACTCACGTGGTGCCGAGCGATGAAGGCTACGCCTTCCGCGACGTCGCCGACCGTGCATCAACATGGGAGGGCATCCAACTATGCATCAACGGCATCACCTACATGGTGTTCAACGAAGTATCACTGAGTGTCCTGGAGGCCGGCACGGGCTTCCCCGCCGCTCAGCTGATCGATGAGATCAGCAATGAACTCGATGGCTGGGTCGCCGGTCTCGCTGACAGCTGACCCTGTGGAACTCGATTGCTAGATCTGGCTTGAACGGCATTCCGGGTTTGAATCATCGCTGAGCGATGATTTCGGTCGTCTACCTTGTGGGTGCAGGAAACCAACGTCGAGCAAGAGGCTTACCGCTTCAAAACTAATCGCATAGTGTCTGACCTGGTGTTCATTAGATCAGCTACGCTGCCTGGTAGCCCGTTGATCACCCGCCGAGCGCTTTCCGTCACTGAACTGGCAAGTCCAGCGGGTGCAGGTGACGCCCGGCAGAGTTGCGCGACGGGCATGTCAGGATGTCCTCATGACGAGCGGGCGGGCAGATTTCCCCCGGAGAGTGCGGCGGCTGATAGCCGAGCGGGCCGGCTACCGGTGCTCGAAGCCCGACTGCCGGCGGCAGACGCTCGGCCCGGGTGCCGGGCCGCAGGATGTCGCCTGCATCGGTACCGCGTGCCATATCCATGCCGCTGCTCCCGGGGGTCCACGCGGAACCGGCGGCCTGGCCTTCGAGCAGCTTCAGTCGGTATCCAACGGCATCTGGCTATGCGCGGACCACGCGCGGCTTATCGACACCAACCACGGGCGCGGGTACCCGGCTCCGTTGCTGCGCGGCTGGCGCCAGCTGCACGAGGCATTCCTTGTCCATGAAATGCGTGGACTCGTGCCTCCTTGCATGCTTATCACCGAGATCACGGTCCACCGCGGATCCGGGGCGCTGGCAACCCAGACGGTTGCCTTGTCGCCGCTCAATGTCGTGACGGGCAGCAACAACTCGGGCAAGAGCACCCTACTCGACCTGCTAGCCAGCCCTGCACTGCCAGGCTCCCTGCACGAGGGGCGCAGGTTCGGGGACCTGGCGGCGGACATCCACTGGTTCGATCCTCGGCCGCACACGCTTCAGCTAGAAGCCCGTGATGATGGCATCAGCTTCCACCTCGACCAGACGCAAGTGCAGTACCCGCTTGCGCTCTATCGCCCGGTTCTCATGAGAATCCCGCAGCGGCGGCACATCAACGAACTCAGCGAGTGGGCGAAGGTACTGGATCTTGACGAGCGCGCGTTCTTCAACCTGCTCCGCGAGGTGCCCTACCGTGTGCGCGGTGAAGTCTCCGGTGTCGAGATCATCAACGGCGATCCTCGTGCATATCTACGTTCATGGCCCGAGCCTGTGCCGCTGGAAGGACATCCAGGCGACGCGGCCATGTGGACAGTCCTGTTCGAAACCGCGATTGCACTCGCGCAAGTGCACAGCCAGACGGGACCCGCCCTGCTGCTCATTGACGACTTCGGAGACTTCTTCCATCCGGCCCTGGTCAAGAAAATGTTCAGGCAGCTAACTGACGTCACCAGAGGTTTCCAGACAGTCGTAGTGACGCACCACAGGCTGCCCGCCGAGGTCCAAGAGCAGTGGAGCGTCACCACCTTGGGCACCGAATGCAACCTCCTTAGTGCGTAGCGCTGTCATGCATCCCGCGTTCCGAGGTCCACGTGAGGTACACCGGAGGTCGACACCAGGTACATGCGAACCATGGGAAGCAGATCCGTCTCGCGTAGAGCTTGGACTCTGGTCCGTGTAATCAGGGCGGATGAATGATCGCCTGGACCGGTTGCCGGGCTCCTTATGGCAATGGTCCTGGTCCGGCCGGCAGCGCGGAATGACGCCTATGGAACGCCCCTGATTCCTTAGCCAGATCTGCGTCAGCCGGCCGGGCGCCTGGCACACAGCGGCCACGAGCGGGCCTCGCAGCCTCGTGATCCGGCGCGTCACCGACGCAGGTATACGGCAGGTAGATGACAGGTCCATCACCAGTCCACGACAGGTACATGACCGCTCCGCCGGATCCGGTCCCTGACCGGGGACACCGGGAACCCTTGCGGTATGACGCCGCGGCTCGCCGCGGCGTCCAGATCTGGGTACAGCGCCGATCGCCACGGCGCCGTGCTGGTCTTCCATGCCGACGGCGGCGACGCATACCCGGTCATCCCCTCCGTGGAGCCTCGATGAGATAGCGCGGGCCGATCCGAGCCCGCCCCGGCCGCGGGTACGAACAAGGCCAGCCCGCCGCCTGGCGCGAGCAGCAGGGCCAAGAACCGGCCAACCGGGATGCGCGGCAGTCGGGCGCCCGGCTAATGGGACAAAACGGGGCGCAGATTGGCAAAGCGAGCGGTTATACGCACCGCTCTACAACCAGCCGACCCGTCCGGGAAACCGCAGGTCGTGGTGGCGATGGTTTGCCGTGGAGCCCATGCCACCGCACCATACCGGCTGCACCGCGTAGTCGCTCGCTCGACGGATGCTCACATCTTGCAGTCAGGCTCCCCTGGACCAGCGGCCTGGACTGGGATACGCGCCGACGCTCTCGTGGCCCTGCGCGCCTGGCACTACCAGCCAGGCTTGCGTCCCATTGCCCGCCGTACGGGATGATTGGCAGCATGGACTTGACGCTCAGGTACACCCAACTCGGATTCGTCATCGCCTCCCTCCTGGACCTAGACGGGGAGGAGCCACTCGACGCCGAGCAAGCGCGCCAGTACATCAAGGACGGCTCGCTGTTCACCTGGCTGGGCCGACGATACGACGGTGCCATCGACCTGAGCCTCTACGAGGCCGCCGACAGGGAGGACGTGCTCGAACGGTTCCGGTCGATCCTGGAGACGACGGACAGCCGCCGGAAGTTCGGCGTCGAGAACACCGGCCTGGCCCTGCTGGCGGCCTACTGCTTCGAGGCCTCTAGCAGGTGCACTACTTCGGGCTGTAGCCCGCCGCGGCTAGGCCCCCGGACTGCCGGGTAACATCTCCCGCACACGCCCGCGCCCCGTAGCCTTCGGGCATGAAACTCGACAGGGAGGCCCCAGCAACTCCCCGGCAAGCACGGTCCATGACCTACAGGCACGATGGCGACAAGTACGAGGTCACCGTCGGCGAGCCCCGCAAGATCTACCGCCGCAAGACCGGCCCGCGCGGCGGCTACATCAAGGACGCCGACTGGCAGGGATGGGGCACCCCCACCGGCAGCACCGTCACCGCCATCGTCGACGCCGGGCGGTACATCGAGGTCTACTCCGAGGAACCCTCCCAGGGCTGGGCCAACCCGTCAGCGGTGGGCCACGGTGAGGTCATGACCATCGAGTGGATCACCGAGCCACCTGAACAGAGCCCAGCCCCGTAGCCTTCCCCATGTCGAGCGACCTCTCCGGCGAGATCACCGCCATCGCCACCGCAGTGCTCGCCGCGTTCGCCATCGTCACGGCCGTCGTTGCGTACATGGCCTTCCGCAGGCAGACCGAAGAAGTCGCTATCCTCCAGCAGCAGATGAAAGAACAGCAGGAAGTATTCGCACGCGAAGCCCGCGAACGCCATAGAGCCCAGGCATCACGGGTATTCATCTCCCTGGAGAGCCCCGAAGAACGCTCCGCCCGCTTCAACGTCGCCAACACCAGCGAACAGCCCGTCTACGACGCCGAGATCCGATGGCGCTACAAGACGGCCCGATACCCGCAAATCAAGCACACCCAGCTCGGCACGATACTGCCCGGAGACCGGCCCGCCATCGAAACCCAGCCCTCACCGGAAGCCGAACGGGTCCGCCCCGACCCTGACGACGATTTCACCGTCCTGATATTCCGCGACGCCGCCGGCGTCATGTGGACGCGGAGGCTAGGCGGGGATCTCCGCGAGCTGGGAACCACTGGCCTTGATCAGGAGAACCTGAACGAGGAGTGATGCGCGGGAAAGCCGCGGCGCCGCCGCTCAGCGCAGGCCTGACCGCTGATACCGGAGCCGAGGTCACCCGTGCACAAGTACATCCGACGCGGACTTCCGGACGTGCTCACTGCTGTGAGCGAGCCATCGACGATCATCGTGCCTTCGTGAGCAACCCCGCGTCCCGCGCTGCGCCATGGTCATCACGGCTGAGATTCACCCGTCCTGGTATCTGGTCCTGTCTGACGGGCTCACGCCCAGCAGCATGAGCAGGCTGACCGTGGGGACCCTCCAGGAGTTGCCCGCCCGGATGACGCGGCACGGAAACCGGCCCGCCCTGGCCAGCGCGCGTAGCACTTGTTGCGGCCTATCCCGAGCGCTCTCCCGGCGGTGATCAGATCCGTCACCGCCGGGAGCGTCATCGCCTCCGCCAACGTCATGCCCCGCGCCGGGACCACGGCGGGCTGGACCGTACGACGGTGGAACATCTTCATGACCATCCTCCTGTTCATCGGCTGCCCCCCGCCTGCCGGCACGCCGTATCGGGCATAACCACCCGGCAGACATGGGCTACCACGATGATCCGCCGCATCACCTGGACCGGTACCGCGCCGATGGTTCTCCGCACGCCGAGCAGCGAGATGACGCCAGTCGGCTTGGCCCTGGCGGAGCGTCACCGCACGGCGGGCGGCGCCCGCGCTCACCTGCCCGCTGACAGCGCTCGGCCGAGCGCTGGAGGGCCATGTCTGCCGATCGCGGGATCCGCGACGTCGTCAGGTACCGCTTCGCCGCTACGCGGCCGAGGTGATCTGCAGTGTCCCGAGCCGGATCAGCGCGGCCTGCTTCGAGACCTGGAATGAGCTGGCCAGCGCCGCGGCGAGCGTCTCGGCGAACGCTGGATCTGATGCAGGACCGGTCGGGCCGAGCTTCGCAATCAGCTCGAATGCGACGTCCTTGAACGTGCGGGACGGCATGAGCAGGGCTGCCATGCCGCGGTTGGCCTGGATTTCGCGCCAGTCGCGGCGCTGCCTGACGCGGCCCCAGTCCTGGGTGGTCACCGGTGCCACGTCACGATGCAGGCAGCGCATCACGGCACCCGGTTGTGCGGCAGAGCCGCTCGGTTGCCTGCTGCTCAGCGGTGCCATGGCGGGGTCGAACAGGTACCGGTGCAGGAGGATGTGCGTGGCTTCATGGGCGAGGGTCGCGCGCCACCGGCCCAGCTGCCCGGGACGCGGCGGATCTTGTTCGGCCGCTTCGGTCAGGGTGCTGCTGATCGAGACCGCCGGGCCGTGGCGGGCGTCGAACCGGGTGAGCCCGAGTACTCCTTCCGGGAGTTGCGCGTACTGATCGAGCTGAGCCTTGAGGTGGCCTTCGATGAACCGCTCCAGGTCGGTGACCGGATCATCAGACGGTGGCATCAGGCCAGCACGGCGTAGCTCGTCGTCGGCGATGGTCTCGATTTCCGCGGATTCATACCAGATCCGCTGGTCGCCTTCCGGGCCGTAGTACCACTCCATGGCGTGTGGCTACTCGCCCGCGTCCTGGTCACGCTTATCGATCATCCTTTCGGCCTGTTCGAGCAGCTTCTTCAGGGCCTGCTCATCGAGCCCGGCATCAGAGACCTTGCGGAACAGCACGCCGGCTGTGGGATTCGCCTTCATGTACTCACGCGCTCCTTCCCCCACCCGGCCGGCGGCGGCCAGCAGCAAGTCTGCGTCAAGGCCGAGTTCGGCGGCGATCCGCATCAGTACCGGCTCGGACGGCACGCGGCGGTCGTTCTCGATGTCGTTGAGGTAGGACGGAGCGACCTCCAGCTGCCGGGCCAGCGCGCGGAGAGATATCCCTGCGGCCACGCGAGCATCGCGGATCTGCTGGCCGAGGGTAGCTCCGGAAGGTCTGTCCGTCATGTCCGCTGACGAGCGTACATCATAGGCACCGCGCGGCCCAGGCCCAAACGCGGATAACGCGGGTGAGCGGAGAGACGCGGGATGCACCTGTCCAGTGCTATTCTGTACGCATGTCCGCGAACACGCGGTCAGACGTACAGTAGCCCGGCAGGGCTCACGCAAGGAAGCAGGACCTGGATATGAGCGAAGCGGCCGTAACGGAACCCGGACACGAGGCCCGGGGCACTCAGTACGCGATCGTGGTCAACGGCGAGCTGGTCGTCGTGCCCGGCGAGGTGGTCTCCTACGCCGAGGTCGTCGCCATCGCCTACCCGGTGCCGCCCGGCCCGGACACCACCTACACCGTCACCTACCGCAAGGCGAAGGAACCCAGGCACGAGGGCATCCTGGTCACGGGCCAGACCGTCGAGGTGAGGAAGGAGGGCACGACCTTCGATGTCGTCCCTGGTGGTAAGTCGTAGTCCCGATCTCCGGCGCCTCCACCAGGAGGGATACGACATCGAGATCCGCTCCGGCTACCTGCTGGTCAAGCACGTGCCGTACGCGACCTCCGCAGGTGAGGTCGCGTACGGCACGCTGATCTCCGAGCTGTCGGTCAGCGGCACCGCAACGATCAGGCCGGCGACGCACGTGGTCTCGTTCGCCGGCGGGATCCCGTGCGACAACCACGGCAGCCAGCTGCCTCACATCAACGGCACCGGCGAGAACCGCCTCGCCGACGGGCTGACCGCACACTGCGCCTTCTCGAGCAAGCCGCCCGGCGGGTACGCGGACTACTACGCGAAGATGACCACCTACGCGAACATGATCAGCGGGCCGGCCCAGGCCATCGACCCCACCGCGACCCCCAGGTCGCTCGCCCCGGTCACGATGACCGAAGACCAGTCGGTATTCCGGTACCTGGACTCGGCCTCCAGCCGCGCTCAGATCAGCCTGATCACCAGCAAGCTCGCGCTGCCCAAGGTCGCCATCGCGGGGGTCGGCGGCACCGGCTCCTACGTCCTGGACCTGATCGCCAAGACACCGATCCAGGAGATCCACCTCTACGATGGTGACACGTTCTACGCGCACAACGCCTTCCGCGCGCCCGGCGCGGCGTCGGCCGAAGACCTCGACGCCATGCCGAACAAGGCTGAATATCACCGGGACCGGTACAACGCGATGCGCCGCGGGATCATCGCCCACCCCGTCTACATCGACGAGCCGAACGTCGGCGAACTCCGGGACATGACGTTCGTGTTCGTGACCATGGACCCGGGACCGGCCAAGAAGCTCATCATCGAAATGCTTGAAGAATACGACGTCCCGTTCACCGACACCGGCATGGGCATCTACCGGACCGGCGACAGCCTCGGCGGCATCCTCACGACCACCACCAGCACACCCGGACACCGTGATCACGTCCGGGAGAACCACCGCATCACGTTCGCCGGCAACGACGACGAGTACGACAACAACATCCAGATCGCCGACCTGAACGCGCTCAACGCGGTCATGGCCGTGATCAGATGGAAGAAGCTCTACGGCTTCTACGCCGACGAAGAGCACGAGCTGTTCAGCGCCTACACCATCGCAGCCAACCAGCTCCTGAACGACGACCAGCCGTCATGAAGCACTCCGCCCTCACCCACCAGTTCGTCGACTACATCCCCGCCGACCCGGCCGAGGGCACCCTGTACGTCTCGCTCACCTACAACACCGCCGTCCACCGGTGCGCCTGCGGATGCGGGAACAAGGTCGCCACCCCCGTCACCCCCGCCGACTGGCATCTCTTCTACGACGGCGAGACAGTATCCCTCACCCCCTCGATCGGGAACTGGGGATTCCCGTGCCGTTCGCACTACTGGATCGACGCCGGCCGCATCCGGTGGTCAGGCGCCTGGACCCCTGCCCAGATCGCCGCCGGACGGGCACGCGATGATCACGGACGAGCACGTTACCTCACGCAGCGAGCATCTGGTACCAGCAGCACGCCCGCACCCGACACAGACCAGAAGACACGCTCCAGCAGGTTCCAGCGCCTACGAGCCATATTCGCCAGTATCTCCCGACGGCACTCCTGACCGGGGAGACGAAGACGGCGGCGGTAAGCCAGGCCGCCTTCCGAGGAGTTGAGTAGCTGGAGCGTGCACGGTGATCCCCGGCCAGCGGCCGGATGTGCCCTCAGCCTCCGCACAGGCTGCATCCGAGCGGACTGGCCCGCGTCCTTCAATAATGAGGACATGACCGGGAATGCCGGTGATCGCCGCGCATTGCGCGGTGCTGATGGCTCCGAACATCGAGAGGTGGCGGCGCGGTGCTGCGTTACGGGCGCACGGACGAGGAGTGGGACGCGCTAGAGAATGCCGGCTGGGAGTTCCTGGTCAGCCTAGCCCGGCTGCAGCGGACGACGTCCTACACCGAGATGAACACCGTCCTGGCCCGCCGGACCGGAGTCCGCGAGTTCGACTTCGACCTGGACGGCGAGCGACGTGCCATGGGCGAACTGCTCGGACAGCTCTCCGAGCGCAGCTTCGGCCAGGCACGCCTGCTGATCTCCGTCCTGGTCCAATGCCTGAACGCCAACGACGCGGGCCCCGGCTTCTACGACCTCGCCCAGAGAAAGAAGCTCCTCCGCCCGCACCCATCCCCAGACCAGAAGCTGACCTTCTGGGTCGAACACGTCAAGGCCGTCTGCGCACACGCCTGGTAACCCAGGCCTGCTCCCGGCGCCGCTGATCATGCCGTGTGGCCTCGCTGCCTGCGGCGCCGCCTCGCCCATGCCGGGACGGGGTGCCTGCCAGCACGCCGGAAATGCTGCGCTCCCGTATGCGGTCTCGGGACGGGGGAAGGGAACAGCATCGCCGCGGTGTCCTCTGCGGCGGCACGGGCGGTTTCCGGCAGGACGGACGTGTAAGTGTCGGCGGTCAAGGTGATGGTGGAATGGCCAAGCTGATCCTGCACCACCTTCAAGTCGGGTCCCGGCGGCCAGACCGGTAGCCCGGACCTGGCGACCAGGCGGCGGAACAGCCGGGTCAGCCGGTCCGGCCCGACCGGTTTCCCGGTCTTCGTCGTGAACACATACGCCGTGTCCTGCCACCGAGCCGCAGCGGCGACACGCTCGTCCTGCTGCTGCGCCTGGTGAGTGCGCAGCGCCGCGATCGTCGTCTTGTCCAGCGCGATGACCCGCCGGCTGGCGTCGCTTTTCGGCGGCCCGGCGATCAGGTGCCCGCCGAGCTGCTGCAGCTGCCCGGTCACGGTCAGCGTCCCCGCATGCAGGTCCAGGTCACTCCACTTGAGCCTGGCGGCCTCGCCGAGGCGCAGGCCGCGCAGCGCGACCAGGTGGAACAGCGGGTACAGCCGGTGACCTCGCACCTGGGCCAGGAACTGGGCGGTCTGCCCGGCCGTCCACACCCCCACCGCAGGCCGCCACCCCTCCCGCTCCCACCGCATGGTCAGCGCCGGGGTCCAGACCTGCGGCTGCGGCCGGGCCGCAGCGGGCAGCTCGGGCCACCGGCCCGGGTTCGATGCGATCAGCCCGCCGCGGACCGCGGCGTTCAGCGCGGCTCGCAGCGTGGCGTGGATGCGGCGCAGCCTCGCCGCGCCCACCGGCCGACCCAGCGCAGCCTCGCCGCGGATGATCGCGGTGAACATCTGCTGCACGTCGGCGGGCGACAGCTCGCCCAGCGGATGCCGCCCAGGTACGGGACCAGGTAGCCGCGCACATGGGCGGCGTACCCGCGGCTGGTCGAGGCGCGCAGCGACACTCGCGAGGCCAGCCACCGGCCCAGCCACTCCCCTGTCGTCAGCCCCCGCGCCTCGGCCGGCGCCGGGCCGGACAGCGCCTCCAGCGCCGCGACCGCCGCCGCCCTGGTCGTGAACCCGCCGCGGCGGACCCGCCGCCGGTCCCCGGCCGCCGAGGGCAGGTCCGCGCTGAAGTCCCACGTCCCGTGCCGCGCCGAGCCCAGTTTCGGGCACCGCGCCCCCAGCAGCCTGCCGGCCTCCTGGTCCCGGCACCCGCAGCGCCGGAACACCGAACCGTGATCCATGTCTCCTCCCGAGGATACTAATCACGTCCCAGCAGGCTCACTATGCACACAGGAAACAGAATCCCAGCTCCAGCGCCGCTCAGACTCAGCTGAATCGCACCCGGTGCGCCAGATGATCAGACCAGGCTCAGCAATCCGCTCGTGACTTCTTCCCTGACCAGGGCGTCACGCTCAGCTGCATCCAGCCAGCGGGCTCTGGAGCCCTCGGGCCGCCGCTCGACCCACATCACGTCTTCGACTGCCTCGGCGACGGCATACAGATGGCTGATGACGGCGACGAGCTTGTCCCCGCCGGTCTCGGCTTGCAGGACGGCGACTGAGCTGGCCAGCGCGTCGGCATCCAGCGACCCGAACCCTTCGTCCAGGAACAGCGCGCCCAGCCGCGCGCCGGAGCGGCTGTGCAGCTCAACCAGAGCAAGGGCAAGCGCAAGGGAGGCCAGGAAGGTTTCCCCGCCGGACAAGGTCTTGGGGCTGCGGGCCGCCCCGCTGCGGATGCTGACGATCTGGAAGTCCTCGGCGAACCCGAACTCGCCACCGGAGAGCCGGCGGAAGATGCCGGTGGCAACGCCGAGTAGCGTGTGTGCGCCTGTCGGTGAGGTACTGCTGAAATTTCGCGTCGCCGAGCAGGCCGCGCAGTGCATCGACGGCGCTCAGCCGGGCCCTGCCCGCGCTTATCGCGGTGTCGAGGCTGGCAGCCAGCTGTATCTGGCCTTGGGCGGTTTCCTGGTCGGCGCGACGGCGGCCGGCGAGCTCCCGTGCGCTCGTCTCGGCGGCAACGACGGGGGCGAGGGCTGCGGGGTCGAGCAGCTGCTCGCCGGTCGGCAAAGTGACCGAAGGGAGTCCTTGGTGGCCGGATCTCAGTAGGGCGGCTGCGTCGCTGAGTTTCCTCAGCTGGCTGCCATGTCTGCATCTGCCACCGCTTGGGATAGCTGGTCGCGTGCCTGGCGGTCCGCCTCGGCCAGCGCCGCAGCGCAGGCGCCTATGTGGTGTTCGGTAATAGCTTCCGGCCGGTCCGGTATGGGTATATGCATCCAGTTGCCGGGAAGTACGCTGACCGCCTGTTCGATAATGTACTGCCATTGTTCCAGGTAGTTTGCGAGCGCATGGAGCGGGTCAGTGACTTCACGTCGGCGCCGATGGTCAAGCTGTCGCTGGGTCACGGTGAATTCCGCCAGTTCTTCCGCCGCCTTGTCGCGGCCTTGCGTCACTTGCGTCACCGCGGTCAGGCGCTCCCGCCTTTCGGTGACGGCTTGCTGCGCGGCCTGGACGTGCCCGGTGGTGACCGCCAGTGGCTCGGCGAGAAGCAGCCGACTCACAAGGCCGGGGAGCGATGCCAGGTCGCGGCCGACACCGGCCAGGGCGTCGTGCTGCCGTTCCGGGCGGTCGTGAGCCTGGATTCTGCCTGCTGGTGAGCTTCCTGCTGCGCGGACACCTTCTCCGATTCCCGCGCGAGATCGGTCTCGGCCTTCCCGGCGGCTTTGCTGGCCGCCCGAGGCGATGGCGGCCAGTTCGACTTCCACCGCGCGGGCCGGGCCGAGCAGCTGGCTGAGCGACGCACTGAGCAGTTCGTCTTGTGCATCCTCGTCCGACGCGGACAGCCGGGAGCAGGCGGCTTCCAAGATGGCCCGGAATTCCTGCTCTCCCGGAGAACCATGCCCATAATAAGAATTGGCTGGTCTCATCTCCCATGTGTTTCGTAAGTCGGTGGATGCCGCACGTGAACGGGCTTGCCCGGGTTGCGGCGTGTCGTTCCGGCGAGATGGACGGGCGCGGACCCGGGTTCCCTATGTGAAGGCCAGAAAGACACGAGGCCGCCAGCTTTCCCTAAGCAGAGCCGCGTAGGCACCGTTGCCGCAAAGCACGACGGGCCACGCCGTCCGCCTTCAGGCAGAAAGCAGCGCGTTCCACAGGTATCATCTGGCTATCTACCGAACTGCTATCAAGAGGCAACATGGCTGACGCACTCGCCCGAGTGATCGACCGGGCCAGCAAGCTCGCCCGTGACCAGATCACCGAATATGCCGCCTGGCGCGGCAAAATCCAGTACGGCCAGGAGATCCATGCCATATACGGAGATGTCCTAGATTTCGTGAACTTCCGTGTTGAAACCGCCGACAGCTGTTTGCTGCTACTGGGTAACCGCCGGGTCGCGGATGCGCTCGGCCTCTGCCGGGCGCTCCTTGAGAACCATCTCCTCTTCATGCTTATGTGCCGTGGTACGAAGTTCTTCCAGCTCGAAGATACCCAGCTCAAAGGCGCAGCGTTCAAGGCCAAGCTCAAGGAGAAGCAGGCCGAACTCAAGCAGCTCCAAAATGAGGAAGGCGTGGTTTGTCTCGGCGTTGACAAACACCCACGACGGGACGGCCTCCTCATATACATCTTTGAAGGGCTCAACAGCCCGGACCCGGACCTACCCGGGTTCCGCATCCCCGCTCATTACTTCCACTTTCGCCAGTTCAACCCGGAAACCATGCGGCTCAAGGACGAGAGCTACTTCCAGTATTACGAACCAACCCCGGAAGTGAAGAAGGCCGACCGCAAGCACCGCCTGGACCAGGAAATGCGGTACCGGTTCTACCTGTCCTACGACAGCCTGCTGGAATGCCTTGAACTCAACGGCCTGGCCGACGACGCCCTCCAAGCACGCATCGAGGCGCACTACACGTTCCTGGGAAAGTTTCTCCATCCCGCCCACGAAGCAGCGCGCGAACTGCACGACTCAGCCAATGCCTACGACGGCAGGACCCGGATCGGGCTGGATCAGACGTACAGCGAGTACGCCGTGCTGCTCGGCTACCTCTATGTCTGCTACCTCCTAGCCGCCACCTTGGACGAAGCGGCCGACTTCTTCGAACGGGCGCCAGGTAAGTACATGGCCAATCCCGATACTGCCGACCTGCGCGCGGCGACAGCACGTGTCCCTGCCGACTTCCCGTACTTCTGGTTCCTGTTCAACGATCCGCCGCTCTGGGACCGCTACAACTACTGCCTGCACCACACGACCGGCGATGAGCTGACGGCCTGGGGCGGTTTCGAGCACGTCCCCTTCGACCAGGTGCCCTTCGATCAGCACATCTACCCGCACCTCAAGATGGCGTACGGCTTCTGGGAGAACGCCAAGGTGCAACCGCCCTCGATCCCGCCGCGTAGCAGTGGCACAGCCGCATCCAATTAGGTGCGCCAGACATCCCGGGCCGTTCTCGCTGGTCGCGGAGAGGCGAGCGATCTGGGCGCGCATCACCGCCGTTCCTCCGGCCTGCCGACGCAGCACCCCCCTCGCCGATTACTACCCTCACCACGGACGCTGCGCCTGCGCCCGGTTCGCATGGCATCAGGCGCTGACAGTTCTATCGGAGGTACATGAAAGGCGTACCAGAGATCTACGCGAGGTACATGGCTGCCCGGTAATACGGCATGCTAACTCAGCCGCCCGCCGTCCTTGGATACCGATGCATTCCAGCTCAAGCCATCACAAACCCGACAGGTGATCCTGCCCGTCCCCCAACGACCCGCTATCGCTGGCTTGCTCGCACGCCAGCCCAGATTCAGGCAAGATACAGACGCCGTGCGTGACGTGCTTCGCTCTGCTGTACGTTCACGTCGCGGCCAATAGAGGCCAACAGTCTGCCCCGCCTATCTAGATATCTGGTGGAACGTGAGCAAGCTGGAAGAGCAGCTCGCCCGGTTTGCGGCTCCGTCGAGCCCTACGGAACGGGACAAACAGGAGCGGGCGGTGCGGATGGTGCGTAACGCACTGGATGCGTCGAACGCGCTGCGCAAAGTGGAGCTGCTGGTGATCCCCAAGGGGTCGTATCCCAACGGCACTAACGTCCGCGTGGACAGTGACGTGGATATCGCGGTCATCCAGCGCCGGTTCTTCTTCAGCGAGCGGGACGGCGAACGCTCCGGACTCCAGGAACAGCTCGGGTACCGGAGAAGCTTCCGCTATACGGACGCTGACTTCCGCCACGAAGTCGAGCAGGCGCTGCGGGCGCGCTTCGACCCGGAGTGTGACTGCACGGGGAAGACTGCGATCACTGTCAGCGAGAACTCGGGCCGGGTAAGCGCTGATGTCGTCCCGTCGTTTCATTTCCGGCGCTACTCAGGCAGCGGGTTCTTCGAGGAATGTGACCGGGGGCTGACGACGCTGCGCACGGACGGGCGGTGGATCGTGAACTATCCGTCGCAGCAGCTGAGCAGGGGGCGGGGTAAGAACTTCGCGACGTTCGGCCAGTACAAGAAGCTGGTCCGGATCCTCAAGCGCATCGAGAACGATCTCGCCGACGACGGCACGATAGCCAAGATGGCCAGCTACTTCATCGAATGCCTGGTCTACAACGTGCCGAGCGGAGAATTCGCTACCTTCCGGCTGGACCCGCTGACGCATAATCTCCGTGCGGTCCTGGCTCACATCAAGGACGCCACGCAGACCACAGACGGCACCGCTGACTGGACCGAGGTGAACGGGATCAAGCCGCTATTCGGATCGGACCAGCAGTGGGAGCCGAAGCACGCCCGGGGGCTGGCCACCGCGGCCTGGCGGCGCTTCGGACTGGACAGAAGGGAGACTGCGGCGTGATCAGCAAGACCAGACAGCAGGTCATCATCGGACTGGTCGCTGCGGTGTGGCTCGTCCTGGCGCTCCTCGCGGGCCAGGGACTGTCCCTCACCCCGCTCAAGCTGTACTCGGTCGCCGGGACCGTGGTGACGCTCGCACTGCTTGCCTATGACCAGTACTTGTGGCGGATATGGCCGGTGCGGCGGCTGACCAGGACACCGCTCCTGGCCGGGACCTGGCGGGGCACCCTGGTCACCTCCTACGAGGCGACACCCGGCACGCCGACCCCGCCGATTCCCGCGGTCCTGCGCATCACCCAGACCGCATCGGCGCTGACGGTCACCCTGTTCACCGGCGAGTCATCCTCGACCTCCGCCCAGGCTCAGCTGACCCGGCTGGGCGACGGACGCTGGGCGGTGACATGGGTATATGAGAACCAGCCCCGCCTCAGCGTGATAAACCGCAGCCCGCGCCATCGCGGTGCCGCAGAAATGAGCATCGGCGGCCAGCACGGCGAGACTCTCACCGGGACCTATTTCACCGACCGGCTCACCCGCGGCGAGCTCACCTTCAACCAGTGGAGCCGGACGTCGTTCGGCGACGCCGTCTCCGCCCTGGCATCATCCGAGTTCGGCACGGCGCACCCATTCGCCTGAGTAAATTACCCCTGTTCCCTGCGCAGCACTCGCGAGGAGAAAGCAGCGGGCACTTGACGAACAGCGAAGCAACCGGAAACTACATGTGGCCATACCAGCTTGGTTTCCGGGCCATGGTAGAAATCGAGGCGGAAACGCTCCTGGACCAGACCGGGCTCGCCGGGTATCCGGAGGTCAGGCTCATCGGTTTCCCCGCAGCAGGCAGCCAGGGTGGCAGGATCTGTATCGAGCCTGACGAAGGCATCTACGCGCCCGCCGACCTAGACGCTGTCCTCGCCCGTGCCCAGGCCCTGTATGGACAGCATCCCGAGTACGGCATGTATTACGGAGATGCAACCAGCCGCCGGGAACAGCCTGCGCGGCTGCGTGATGAGATGAGAGCAGCCGCAGTCCAGGAGATCCTGGGCGAGCACCCGCAATCGGCAGGCAGGACATTCTTCGCCAGCCGCTCAGCCCGGATCGCGAATCACGAGGTCCACGTCGTCATCAGCATCGACACCGACGCCCTGGACCGGGTACCGCACTTCGGTGTCCCCGCTGACCCGCGGAGCCCGGCCGTCCGGAGCATCGTCCACGCGATCATCTTCGAACTGCTGGAGCAGGCCCACCGGGAGCTGTACATTCCCGATGCCGGCCACGTCGGAGTCGGCGGATTCAGCTACGACGCGCCGGAGATTGCCCTGCGCGCTGTGCGCCGGATGCTGCGTACCGCATTGCATCTAGCCGGATACGACTTCGCCTCCCAGGCGGTGCCCCAGGTCCAGGCATTCGTCTCATTGCTCTACGAAGGCCGCCCCAATGCAGGCCACCTCCTCATCGCCCCCGAGGACGACCCGGCTGTCACGATAGAAGTCCGCCTAGCTGAGCCCGTCCATCTGACGAACAAACGGCAGCTGCGCAAACTCCTCGAGCCAACTGGCCCCGACATCGCCTTGCTGATGCGGGACCGCGACGTCTACGGCCTGGGCACCATCACCCGCGCCGACACCGCATCGCATGACAAGATCTCCGAGATCACCATCGGCAGCAGCGGAACATGGCACCTCTCTCACGCCGGTACCACGGTGCTCACCGTGCAGGACACGCTCCCGAAACTGCCCCGACCCCAGCTCGACCCCGTGCTCCTGGAGGACACGATCACCCGGACACTACCCGCGGCAGACCTCAGCCGGCTCGCAGATCTAGCCGATGCCGCTAGCGGGAACCGTCATGGCGCCATGCTCATCATCTCCAGCGCCGCTGAAGCCGAAGCCAGCCGCCTCGCGCCTCAGGCAAACCTGACCACACCCAAGCTGCTGACACCGCAGGCAATGGACCACCTGACGAACATGGACGGCGGCGTGCTCATCGACCCGCAAGGACGCTGCCACGCGATCGGCGTCATCCTCGACGGCACCGCCTCCGGCAACGGCGACCCAGCACGCGGAAGCCGCTACAACAACGCCGTCAGGTACCTCGGCAGCAACCCCCCGCCCGCAGTCGTACTGAGCTTCAGTTCCGACGGCGACATCACCATCCTGCCCGTGCTCAGGCCACGCCGCCGGCAAGGCGACATTGAAACACTCGTCCAGCGGTACGAGACGGCATGCTCAGCCCGGCCACCACGGCAGCAGGCGATATCCACCGCCGAGCAGAGGATCAACGACGTCCGCTTCTACCTCTCAGCCGGGCAATGCACACGGATCAACAACGCACGCGCCGACCTCAACGCCTGGAGGAGGGCAAACGGCGAGATTCAGCACATCACACCTGACCTCACCCCAGACCCTGGCATGAACGACAGCTACTGGCAGCCTGACACCGGCCCCGCTAGCGACTAAGTCCACCCCCAGCGGACCAGCTGTCCGTGCCAGTGCATCAGCGTGTCCGGCGTCAACAGCCGACCCAGCCGCAACAGAGGAGCGAGCACCGCCCGGTCGGCCCAGTCCGGCCTCGGCCTGGAATTCTGGCGCCGCAGCACCGTAACTCTCTAACTGGAACGCCTCATCCCGGCCAGCTCCTGGCGTAGTCCTGTAAGCGTGGTTTCCAGTTCAGATGGACCGCCGATGAGCGGCCACCATGGCCAGTCATCGCCCGCCTGGCTGGCCGCGGCACGGAAGTCGGCTTCGGTCAGCAACTGCCCGTCTGCCCACTGGCGGCCGCCGAACGGCGACGTCCCGATGAACTCCCCTGGCGTACGTTGGGCGTAGCCAGCAGGTCGGGGCTGAAGGTAGTACTGAGTGAGGGCGACGCGGTACTCGTACTGGTCGTTTGCCCACCGGTAGTCCTCGTCGTCGGGAAGCACGGTCCGCAGGGCCTCGCGCAGGTCAGCGCGCAGCAGATGGCTTGGCGGATACAACCACCCCTGGCCAGACCAGCGCGGGAACGCGTTCACGACATCGGGACTGGCGACCGTGTACTCACCCAGCGCGAGGACTGCGGGCAGCTGCTCCCTGTTCAGCGGGTCCCGCCAGGCCGGGCCGGTCAGCAACCGGAACAAGACGTCGTCGCGGCCGACGACCAGGCTGGCGATGCCGGCGGCGCGGAGTGCGAGCAGCGCCGGATAGTGCCGTGTCTTGTCAAGCGCGTCTTGATGCGCGCCGGTGATCAGCCCGCGGGCAGACATAAGCCGGTGAATAGATTTCACCCACAGGCCGGTGTGGTCCCGGTCCTGGTCATGGTAGACGCCCTCGATAAGCAGGTGCAGGACCGGCGTGACGTCGGCGAGCATGGCGGCGTACCGGTCTTGCACCGCCTGCCCGTCCAGATTTCGCAGGTGGGTGGGGTAGCCGACGGCTTTGCCGACCGCCTTACTGACCGCCTCGCTCACCAGATCGTCCAGGTCGATCCGCCTGACCGGGTCGGGCAGGTATCGCTTCAAGCGCGCGACCGCTACCGCGATCGTCAGCGGCGCTTCGGCAAGCCGGGCTAGAGCGTCAACCCGGTCGACCAGCCCGGTGAACAAGTCATCAGCTGACGCCGCGGGCGTGACGACACCGCTGTGCTGGGCGAGCAGCCGCCGGGCCGCCTCGCCTTTACTGGAACGGGAGTCCCAGTACAGCGGATAGCGGCGGGACCTCAGCCGCTCCATCGCGGCGACGAGCGCTTTATCCCAGTCTGCCGACCATCCTGAGATGATCAGCCCGTACTCATCGAGCACCCGGTCCAGCAGCGAATCGAACTCGGGCGGATAGGCGCTGAGTTCGTCGATCGTGTTGCGCATCTCCAGGTCGGCGTAGTCGCCGTGGAGCTTGATAACGGTGACTGCTGCGTGCTGGAGCGGGGTCATGCCCGCCACGCCTCCCGGGCGGGACACCACCTGGGGCGGGACGCCTGCCTCTTCGAGGGCACGTTCCAGCAGCCGATCAAAGTTGGTCGTGACAATGACCCTGATGAGCCCGCGCCTGGCCAGCTGGGCGATCGCGTGATGCGCTGCTCCGGGCACCTTGAGCCCGGCCTCAGCGTCACTCTCGGCCGGTTCGAAGAACCCGGCCAGTAGCGCCTGCCGGGCGGCCGGAGTGGGTGCCAGCGCGGCCAGCAGGCTGGAGTAGCCGAGCGGCTGCCCGTCACCGTTACTGTCCCACCATGCCTCGGGGTCCGCCGCAGCAGCATCCGCCGCCCCAGGATCCCCGGGATCGTGAGCTGCGGCAGCTCGTCGCACGAGCTCCTGGACTACCCCCCACCCGGTGGGGATGCCCGCGCCAGTGGACACGCCGGACCCGAGCAGCAAGGCGTAGATCCCCGGTTTGGCGTGGACACCAGTGGCTAGCATGACAAGCGGGTCGAACGCGTTCACCGTCGAAGTCACAGCACAGACCGTAGCGCAGGCGCGCTACCACTCTCGCACATCTCACACTGTCCTTCATCGCGATAACCTGCGCCGATGACGGCCAGGTACATGTGAGGGGAGACGTCCCGTACATCCGAGGTCCCTTGGAGGTAAATGCCGTGTCACCTAACGGAAAGGCCGCTCGTCAGCCTCGTGCGTCTGCGGGCGTCCGGGGTCCGGCCGCGAGCCCGTTGGTAAGACCCGTGAAATCGCCCGGACAGCTTCTTACGCGAGCCCCACCAGCGGTAGTTACCGACAGTACGACCCCGCTGTGCGCCCGGACGTAACCCATGTTTGCTCCGTGTTTGCTCGTATGTCGGGGTACGGTCCGGTACAGCCAGGTACAGCGTGGGCTCCGCCTCGGGGAGTTTGTGGTTATCTCGCCAGCGTGCTAGCGTAAACGTACTGGTAGATTGAGTGAATAGAACTCCTGAGCAGCGGATTCTTAATCCGCGGGCGCGTCGGCCCAGTTACCGGCTTCCCTGTGTCAATCCCGATGACTATTGCCTGCGCCTGGTGATGCGCTGCCTCACCGGCGGCAGTACGGCGCGACCGCCCGCCCGCCCCGAGGTGTGCTCAGCACGGACGCCGTTGCGGGTCTCCCATCCCGGCGGCGGCGCCTCCGGTCACCGCCGCGGCGACAGCCCGGCGAGGTGGCGCAGCCCGGGCCGGCCGCCTGCAGGAACGAGCACCGCCCGGGCGCGAGCAGGACGGCGAAGGACCAGCGGACCTAATGCGCCGCCGATACCAGCTAGACGAGCGACCCGATGTCCGCGTAAGGGGACAAAACGGGCGTGGATCGGTAGAGCGAGCGGTTATACGCACCGCTAGTTTTACCCGGACGCTGTACACCATATGTACGTGCACACTGCCATGCATCGACCCGCAGTGACGCACCCTGATACGTGGCGTGACAAGAAGGAAACGGCCCGCCGGGCCGCGTTTCCGCAGCCAGCGGGCCGTTTTCGCAGGTGGTGGCAGGTGTTGGGTTCGAACCAACGTAGGCTGAGCCGACGGTTTTACAGACCGTCGGTTTTGGCCGAGGTCGGCATCGGCCCAGCCGCATGATCGCCATGGGTCAGCACCAATTCAGCA